>LFCJ01002113.1_pt1 | contig 14229 bp, 12 predicted proteins | sample 643141 | NCBI WGS metagenome assembly LFCJ01 (sample SAMN03766243, study PRJNA286221) | soda lake metagenome | biome: soda lake; feature: Kulunda steppe; material: water; isolation source: sample B1-Br-g2 brine of Lake Bitter-1 | place: Russia: Kulunda steppe | collected 2010-07 | reverse complement strand
CCGCTGCCGCGGCGCTGCTGCCGCCAGTGAACGAGAACGGGCGAGCGTGGAGCGGGCTTGGGCGCAGCTTTGACCTGGGCCAGGCCCTGGAGGAGGGCATGCTTGAGGTGCTGGGCACGCACCGGCCGCAGCAGAATGGCGGCGGCGGGCGGCGGGCGGGCGGCAGCGCCGCAGGGGCGCCGCCCAAGAAGCGCCAGCGCAGCATCATGGGGGGCGCAGGGAGCGCAGCACAACAGCGAGGCGCGGGTGCGCAAGCTGCACACGTTGCGCGCGGCGGGTCCACGCGGCTGCGAGAGCGTGGCGGGGCGGGCGCGGTATCTGATGCAGCTGGGGCAGGGTGTGACATGGCGCTGCTGCTGCAGGCAGTGGAGTGTGAGCTTACGGGAGCACTAGATTCAGCTGACGATGGTGCAGAGCCGTTGGTGGCAGAGGGCAGGGAGGATGATGGCGAGGGCGGGGACGATGACGAGGCCCAGGAGGCGGTCACAGCGGCAGCTGCTGCCAAGGCGCACTCTTTACAGGCAGCCGCTGCACCGCTGCCACGCGCAGGCCGGGGCGCAGCGCGGCGCCAGCAGCTGCGGGAGCAGCAGGCACTGCGGGAGGCAGCGGCGGCGGCACAGGCGGCCTGGGAGGACATGCAGGGCGGGTCACAGCCCCCGCCTGACCTCTCGCAGCAGCAGCAGCAGCAGCAGCAGCAGCAGCAGCAGCAGGAGGATGAGCAGCGGGGCCACGGTGATCGGAACGCGCGGCCGCGGCTGCAGCAGACTGAGCGCAGCCGGCTGTCCATCATTGAGGAGGTCGTGGGCATCCGCATATCCTCCTTTGCATTGCCCCTGTTCCACAATCAGCAGCCGCCGTGCGCAGAGGGCGGCAGCCGCGACAAGCATGGGGAGCGCACGCACACCGCCCCCCACCCCTCTACCTCTGCCACCCCGCACCCAACTTCCTCATCCCCGCAGCCAACCCCTGCAGACGCCACGCAGCTCGGTGCCCCTCCGCCGCCGCCCGACGGCCGGCAACCCGCCGACCCCGGCCGCGACCCTGCCACCGCCACTGCGGCAGACAGGGAGGCTGACGCGCAGCAGCAGCAGCAGCCCCCTGGCGCGCGGCGCGGCAGTGCGGCGCCATCGCCCGCCCTCAGCGCCGCCCTCAGCGTGCTCCTCAGCTCGCCCCTGGTCACCATGGCTGGGCACCCAACCATGCTGGCCAAGACCTCCAACGTCAGCCTGTTCCACAGCCCATGGGCGGGCGCCAAGGCGACTGGCAGCAGCCCGCCACCGCAGCACGTGCTGCTGGGCATGGCCGGCCGCGCAGCGGGCTTCCCTGCACAGGCACTGCCCCACCTACCCCATGGCTTTGCCATGCCTATGCTGCACCCCCAGTTTGCCCGCAACTGATGCTGCTCGCCGGGCCTACCCAGCCAGTGCCCTCCAGGCGCGCGGAGACGCCCTCTGCCGACAGTGCAGCATGGGCGCACGTGGCAAAGGCACCAGGCGCTGTTCAGGCCCCCTTCTGTGGCCCGCATGCAGGTGCATGCTTCAGCATGAGCATGCTGCTGCGCCGTGGGGCGGATGGGCAGTGGGAGCCTCAGTTGCGCACGCTGCAGTGCCTTTGAGGGGAGGGAAGGGGTGAGGCCGAGGTGCCTTGACTGGGATGACCAGCCGGACAGTCTCAAGAGGCGTGTGCGCCTTGTTTGTCTGCGGGTGTGCACTCATGACCCCTTACACACTTCTGCTCCTGCCCCCCCCAGCGCGCGTTGCCGCTGCATCTTAGTTTGCCCAAACCCCTCCGAGCGCGCGTCTCAGGCGTAGGCTCGTGAACAGAATGGCCGAAATGAGGCGGTGCGGTTTGCCTGCGCCCAGCATGTCATGCAAATACTCTGCTTGCTCCTCATGCAGAGTGCGGCTGGTTTGGTTGGCCTTGCATCGGTCTTGCGTGTGAGAGCTGTGTACTGCACTGTATACTACGTCCCTGTTCTGTTCAAATGACCTATTCAGTGCCCTTATCCTTTCACCCTTTGCCAATGCCCTCCTCAGTTTTACGCCTGCTTTGCCTGGCAATTATTTCTATGCTTGACCATGTGCATATATAGAAGTGCGTGCAGGTATACGTAGGTGTCCACAAATTACTGCATCAACATAATGTACAGCCAAAAAGAGTAAAGCGTCATTTGCATACCTATCATCTGTAGCCATTAGGCATGTTTCGAACAGATTAGCACCAATTCTTTGAGCTTCCAATGGCCCCGCAAGCATGTGACATGCAGCGACACGATTTTGCATTCAAGTCCAGTGCTCGCTCGACATGGATATGTAATCCTCTGATTCCTGCCTCCTTCCTCCTTAACCCTACCTCTTTCCCCACAGCGACTTGCTTGAGCAAGTCGGCAAGCTCAGGCCAGGCACATCAGCAATTGCCCTGCTGGCAAGGAAGTTAACAGGTAAGGGTGATACAACTAGCACCTACAGCTGCGTCTGAAGGAAATAAGGGTCAGTGTGTATGAGGCAAGACAGTGCTAAAAAAAGAGGAAAAGGCACCAACACATGGAGCGTAAGCACGGAATGCTGTACTTTGCAGAAAGGTATTTCTTGTTGATCTCACCACGAAAAGTAATGAAAGTCGCAAACAAGCTTGTGCATGTATGAGAATACAAAGATTGCCCTATTGGTGCCACTAAGACTCCAGTGGAGTCTTTTCTCTGAGGACCTCCAAGGAGTCTTTCTTATAGTCTGCACAAGTGCACTGCCAGATTAAGTGTTGGATTACAAGAATTACACTGGTGTTGACTTGCACGATGATGTGGGTTAAGAAAAGAAAAGAAAAGACTACGCTGACAAGGTAACCCCTGTTTGTTTGAATTAAGGAAGAAGTTTACATCTGGTGCAAGCACCACGCAAACCTCCACCATCAAACGAGGAAAAAGGTCATTAGTGGGGGTCGGGAGGGTTCTGAAAAGAGCCATGTGATCTTTCCTCAGAAATTTCAACCGTGCGGTTGAAAAATTTTCAGCCAAAAGCTGCGGTTGTTTAAGGATTTTTCAACCGCTCTGCAACCGCAGTTGATTTCAACCGCATCAACCGCACTTCAACCGAGCCTGGAAATGTCTGACGCTTAATGTTTTTCAACCTCCTACTTGTGTTTATGATGTGGGTTAAATGAAATGTGACTTACTTATTATCTATGTCGCTCATGCTCATCAGTTTTCCTGGCAATGAGCTGTAAAAGCAAAATACATTCACGCAAACTTTGGCAAAGCTGTCACTTAGGGACTGGTCACTGTGCAATTTTTAAATCAAATTGACACCCATAACGTCGGAAATGTTGTTGTCTTCTGATTCTACCCCGATTCAGGACTTTTGGCATCTAAATAAGAATATTTGGCAGTTTTGATCACCAAGGGAATCGGATCCTTTTTTTTTGAATCAGAACTGAATGAGAACTTGCCTCTACCTCTGCCGAGGCTGCTCATTGCATCTCTGTTAGACCTTTTAAAGTTCCAATTCCGAGCTTTGTTGTTCTGATACAGATGTCGTCCATTGGATTTGGTTCTGGGATGTGTTCTTTATCATATAGGTATCAGAAAGCAATTTGGTTGAATCAGATGATTAAATCACCAAGGAAGTTCAGTCCGTTTTCTTCTGAATCAGATTGTGGCTTTGCCAAGCCTGCTGTGACATCTTAGTCAGATCTGCAAGTTCTGATCCAGCACATCATGGATCTGATATGATTTTGGGGTGGGTTCTTGATCCGATTGGACCTCACCAAAAATGATCAGGTTCAATAACCAGGCATTCCTTCTCAATTGCGTCTTCTCAATTGAGTCTTGCAACAAGAAAAAAATGAAAGGAGAGCAAATTGAACACAATTGAGCAAATTAAAGCATGGTGTAGCATAAAGAAGCCGCCGCTTTTTGTCTGAAACTCAGGAGAAATGCCAAGTCTAGAAGATAAAAAAACTACGTAGGCAGTGAAAAGACTCCCTACATCATGTAAGGAAAAGGAGACACATCGGCCCAAGAGCCACTATGGTGAGTCTGCTCCACCAGGGGAAAGGAAGAACTAGTGAGGTCCTGGAGGGTGACGAAGGATGGTGTGACGGATAACTTTCTTGGCCTTCACGCGCTTGCAAAGAATCTCATGCTGTTTTCTAGAGTCTTTCAATATGGTGTCCAGGCCGTGCATCTTCACAGTACTACATCTTTACGAGGTGTATTTCCCTCTTGACATTGAGCTCATGAGCTCTGCGTACATCTCCACTGGGTTGTCTTGGGCGTAACTCCTGGTGCAAATGAGGAGTGGTTGGCGATTCGATCTTATTAGAAGGCAAGGGAGTGACCACAATTGCATCAGGGCGACAAGAGGTAAGTCTATCTCTGGCAGAAAACAAGCATCAAAAAGCCAGCTGGGTAGTGTTCTATTATAACTTATGATTTATCAGAGGGGGCTACCTGAGGCCCAAAATAGGTATGGTTCTAGCATGATCTCAGGGCATGGGCGCCCTGACGTAAACCTTTCAAGCTTAGTGTTGGATGGTAGCCCTGCTTGACAGCTTTTCATAGCACTTGAGCTTCAAAGGTTTACGTCACGGCGCCCATGCACAATGGGCAGCGGCTTGAACCCTACTTTTCACAGCCAGATGTCCACACCAGATAAGCCACTGCACCAAATTACATGATTTTTGGTGTTTTGGTGCTCTTGTAATAAACAAGCATCATTGCAAAAGAATTGGAGTGAAAAAATCCAGTGGTTGGTCAGATGCCGATTTTTGGTTATTTCCCTTATAAAAAAGCAGCAGAAGGGGTGCTAAAATGGGTCAAAATCCGACCCCCCCCAAACCTGGATTTCAACATTTAATATCAATGAGCAACAAAATAGAAGTATACTGGTGGGGTTCTGGAGGTAAAAGGAGCTCTGATGGGCTTTTGGTGAGGGCGCACATGCGCTATCTATGCCATAATAGGCCAAAAACAGAGGGTGAACACCCACCCAGGCCACCAGGGTCGTCTTCTTCACCCCAAATTTTTCCAGAAGCCTAGTTTTATGATTAAAGTTTTTATGATAAAAGTTTAGTTTAAGTTGAGAAAGGATCATGCCCGGACGTTTGGTCAGATAGCCCCCTCTGATAATTTATAAGCATGCTCAGGAATTTGAAGGTTTTGTTGGGCCAAACGTTTAGTGCTGCCAGCATCCAAATGGATCAAACAATCTGCCCGCGAGCCTATACTGATGGCTTTTATGATGAGCCTGCAGGCAACATTATGGCGTTCAGTGATCATACCTGAGATGATTGTATGTTGACACCCTGAGAGAACATGGAGAGCATTATCTGCTTGCTGACAGAATGGGCACTGAAGCCTGGTGGACTTTTTAAAGCGGACAGCGTGTTTCTGATTAAGAAGGATGCCTGTGCGGTAGTGGAAGATATTGTGATTTATTTTGAGAGTTTGGACATGCTCCAAAAAGAGTTGCTTATGCCTGTGCGGACGTGTGGAAGCAGACTCTGGTAATAAGTGTAGTACCCTGTTTTTGAGTTGGCATAACCCAATTTATGGTTTGAGTGCATGTGAGATTTGAGTGCTGCTTGGAGATTTGGAAGGTAAGTCAATCCGGGTTCGTGTTGGGAGCTTCAGTGCCAGTTTCTTGCTGATTAACATCTTCAACAGCTAACCAGCTAATATTAAAGACTATTTGCCACCAGGGCCTTCGGTGTGGATGGTTGTTTCAGCTGGGAGGCTGTTTCCATGGCAGGCTTGGTATTTTGCAAAGGCGCATGTACATTCATTTCCGGCAATTCCAGCATGAGATTTTACTTTGAAAAGGAAGATGTGGGATTGAGGGTTATGGATTAGAATTGAATTTTGAGGAGGTCCATGATGACGGTGCTTCTCTGGGTACAAAAATTGTTTCCTAATTTAATGGGATGAGGTTAGGCTGTACGTGGCAATATGTGTATGATCAATTGCAGCAGCTGTAGCTGCCAGTTCTGCTCTCCCTATAGTGCTGGTTACACCAACACCATTTGGTTCAACCAAGTTAGAGTTGCCAGAGCTGGGGTGGTAGACACCTGCACCCAAAAACTGTTTTGCCTTCTTGAATGACAGCTAACATCTGTGTAGGTCCAGTATTTCCAGTCAGTAGCTTTAAGTGTAATTCCCACTTTGGAATAATGGGGAAAGGGAAATGTTTTGAGACCAGGCACTGTCTCAGCGCGCCTAGCATCACATATGGGATGATTAGCAATATGGTTGAGGTGTCAGTTTGCTTCAGAAATGTCACAAGCGAGATTTTGCAGCCATGTAGGATTGTTTTATTCAGGTGGAGCCGCGCAGCTGTGTTCCAGACTGCTATGATATGAAGATTTCAAGAGGCCTGGGGTAGGGGGGTCTCTTGACCAATCCAGGATTGAGGTGAAGCGTAGGCAATCTCACAAGCTGGGATTGTTCCAAGTTTGTAACACATGTGGGGACAGGCTGTCAGAAGACTCAAGGGTTAGTGATCATGGATCCTTCCCAAGATGGTAGGAACATGAAAGTTGCAGTTGTCTCAGTACTGAGAATGGCAGAGTAGATGGCATGCCTTAGGCTAAGATTCATGGTTTGGTCATTATAGATGGGATGGCACTCTGAGAAACCAGTGAATTGGAACGAGAGGGAGTTCAGGTGGGCGCCAAAGAGTGCATCTTGTGAGTCTACACTCAAATAATGGGGTTAAAGTCTCTGCACTCCAATAGCCAGGGTTAAAGTCTAGAAGAGAGGTCATTTTCCCCTGAGTAACCAGAGCCCATTTTTGGAGGGCAGTATGTACGTGAGTTGGCAGAGCTTGCGAGTAAGAATCCTTATCTTCTTGCCGTGGTATTTCCTTTTTATATTTGTTTTCCTAGCAAGCAGTCCCGTTCAGAAGCAAAGCTTCTAGGTTCAGGTGCTATGTTGTTATGGAGACCTTTAAACTTGGCTGTGTGGAAAGCTGTATGAAGGATGTTGAGGCGCTTCGGTGAAATCATGCCCTGGCATTTTCCATCTGTGCTGTAGATGCATGCTACTCTTGATGAGTAGATTTCTGGGAGAATAAGAGGTGGAGGATTTGTGTTGAGGGAGGGCTGCTGAGTGGTAGGTTTAGGCTTGTACCTAACAAGGTCTACATTACGGATCCAGAACTCACAGCTCTAGGTGTATGTCTACTTGTGGATTTCTCCTACAGGATAGTAACAAACTTGCTTATTTTATTCATGAAATAGTTACTTTGTATGAACAGGCTAGCAGTCGTGAGTTTTGACTGAAGGCCTTTTTTCTTCCCTGTAACCCTGTAACCCTGTATGTCTACTTGTGGATTTTTGTGGGGTGGACATCAAAGGCAACTTAAGTCCATGGATTGGTGTCCAGTTTTTGGACCCAGGGGTTGGCCTTGTTGGGCATGTCAAAGCCTTGTCTTTCCAGATTGTCTTAGGTTTGGTCTGCAGTGGGCAGAAAGATGTCAGGCCCATCCTCCCGTGCCTCAAAATCCTAGCTACCTTGGAAAGGAGGTTGGGCAACACGTCTTTTGGCTCTTCCGGTTCCCAAGGGGGGTCCCTGGTCACGTGTGAGAGTTCTTTCTTACTGGATTCAGAGTATCTTTCTTATTTGTTCATCATTAAAGTGAGAGGTGAGCACAGCCATGGCAGGCCCAGTTGTCATTTTTGTCGACCTCCTTTCTCTGCCTCTCTATGTAGCAGCCAGTGTTCTTAAGGCAAACCTGGGGTATGTTCGGTTGCAGACCTCACAGATGTACATGTCATCAAAGGTGGGCACATTCGTATTAAGTTGGAGGCCAAAATTATAGAAGCGAATTTTGCAGCAAGCACACTTTAAATCAGAACGGGCTATAGGGTGAATATCTCTAGTAACTTCAAGTGACTTATGAGTAATTATTACCCAGCTGACCTGAGGTTAAGGATGAGGAAAGTGTGTAGGGGCACTGCTTATATGAACCCTCTAGAAAGCGACAACAAAGTGGTGACTTATCATTCTTGGTTTGCCTGTCCCCTCCTAGATCTCCAAGCTGATTTCCGCACTCGTGTGCGGAATGGATGCCACCTTGCTATCTGCACCTTGACCTCTCTAAGCACGTTATGAGGAACGTGAGCAAATTTTCAGAGGGGGTTATCTGAGGTCCAAAATGGGTATGGTTTTGGCATGATCCCAGGGCATGGGCCCCGTGACGGGTACCTTACCAGCTTAGCGTTATATGGTAGCCCTGCTTAACAGCTTTTCACAGCACTTGAAAGGTACCCGTCACGGGGCCCGTGCGCAATGGACTGCGGCGTGAACCCTACTTTTCACAGCCAGATGTCCACACCAGATCAGCCACTGCAGCAAATCACATGATTTTTGGTGTTTTGGTGCTCTTGTAATAGACAAATATCATTGAAAAATAAATGGGGTAAAAAGACCCAGTGGTTGGTGAGATGTCGAATTTTGGTCCTTTCCCTTAGAAAAAAGCAGCAGAAGGGGTGCCAAAATGGGCCAAAAACCGACCCTCTCCAAACCTGAGTTTCAACATCCAATTTCATTTAGCAACATAACAGAAGTATATTGGTGGTGTTTTGGGGGTAAAAAGACGTGTGGTTGGGTCGTGATAAGGGCGTACGTGTGCTGTTTATCCCAAAATAGGCCAAAAACAGAGGCTGAGCACCCACCCAGGCCACAAGGGTCGTCCATTTCACCCCAAATTTTACCAGTAGCATAGTTATATAATGTTTTTTTACAGTTTACATCAAAAAAGGATCATGCCCAGACTTTTGCTTAGATAACCCCCTCTGGCAAATTTTGTTTGTGAGCACAAACTCTGTTGACGGAATCATCCATCTGGCGCGATGGAAATGGCCACTGTGACAAGTGCTCCTGTGCTGCTGTTCAAAATGAGGTGCATGTTCTTTTACATTGTCAAGACTTGCTTGTGTGCTCACTCAGAAAGAAGTATTCGTTTCTCTTTTTCCTTTGCTAGTCCTTTTCTGTGGAGGCCCCCTATGTTCTTCATGCCTTGCCTTCAAGTTGTCAGACTATCTTTGATTTCCTCTATCAACAGCACAACAAACTCTATCATCTCGGACATTAGGGACTATTTTTTGGCTGGCGAAGACCAGCAACAAACCAATCAGCCTAACGACCAGGCTGGCGGTAAACTTAAGTTGAACCCTAACTCATCAAACGAATGACAAACTTGAAAACTTGAGCTCATGTTGCTGCTTTAGCACACATCTGTCAGCTTCTTTTCTTGGGATCTCCATAGATAAACATCTCCACAGATAAACATAATCTCCATAATCTCCAGAATCACCATAGATGAACTTTTACCCCTATTTAAATTTCCAATAGTATCTTAACCTTCTTGTGAATAATGACAGGAATAATTACATGTTCTTTTAAACCCCTTATATTGCTTGGTAATGCCCCTACCTGCCCCCGGTGGAGGGCCTCCATGAATTGTTTTACTATTGCTCTTGCACAACCTTCATAGGCATTAATTTGTCACACTGGCCCAGGAAGTAGCGACTTCCAATAAGGGCTGAAACAAAGGACAAGATACAGGATAACCGGCAAGCTAGTAGGCACGCATGAAAGCAAGAGAGAAAGGACACGCAAGGCTGAAGCCACTGCGAGCCCAAAGGATGGAAGGCCGCTAACGTTTAGAAATTCAGCAAAAACCAAGGGAGGTCCATCTACAGCTGCGCAGAGGCACATTTTTCAGTACGCTTCCATTGAAGTTCATTGCTAATGTTGAATATGGAGGAGGGAAAGTCCGACTTTTGGAAGAGTCCTCCTGCACTCCCCCCTGATCCTCATTAAGCAATTGCTGTCCTCTTTCCATGGTATCAATTTAATAAATGAGGGGGGTGAGCCTGGTGCTCCAAGTTGCCTTAGAATGCACCTCTCCCTTGACACATTCAGCACACTACCAGGGTTCAACCAAGGTAAGTTACCTCTGTTGGCATAATTACTTTGTTCCTTTTGTGAGCTTTTGGACTGGCATGCAAACGTGCGAGCCCTCTAGCGTTGGTTGATTGAAGTAGCTAGTCAGCAAGCCTTGCTCTTTTTGATCTCTTAAGAGGTCATCCTTTGCCTTGATCTTGCCCTTGCGTGCTCGTGAACTGCCCTCGAGCGCGGAATTCACCAAATGCACCCATAACTTGTGACTGTATTCACCAAAAACATCTGGCTTTCAGACTACCTGTCTACTGTAAAGAAAAGAAAAGAAAAGAGAAAGAAAAATACCTTTCTTCTGCTATTAGCGCTATATAATAGCATGACATAATAGTTTTGGTTTGGGTTGTGGGCCTTTTAGGCTTCAGCTAAGCTGCCCTTGCTCAGCAGATACAGCTATGTAACCTAACCTAAACTTTGTTACTTTTGGCTCCTTCACCCGCTAACAGAGCACATACATTGAGATTCAATATACGTACTCAGAGGACCTATGTATGGTGCGCCTACGTAGTTTTTCCTTTTTCATTCCTTTTGCTGTGCGCATGTTGAGATTATTTTTTGGAGCAATTCACAGTTCAACAACTTTGAAGGCTCAACAAGGTTCAGGACACTAGGTCAAAAGTCACTGGCTGCTGCACTAGGCAAGACTAAAATGCCTTCGTTGCAGGCCTGAAATGCAATTAAGCTACGCTTCCTACCAGACTGGCGTTTACCCCCAACCTGTAAGCTGCACTCATTAAGCAGGTACACATCTGCATAGCCCTTACCTACTACTGGTTTCAACCGCACTTCAAGCGTCACGTTACCAGGAAGTTTCTGTCATAGGATCCGCCTAGAAGCATGAGCCTGGAACTTCATAGGATTTTATGGTGGCTTGGCCTTAGGTGGCCTCTTTTCCTTTGTTGTGAGGAGATTTTTCAATGCATGTATGCTCTCTCTCCCCCCCACCATCTCTCTGTGTGCATGTGCATCATCTTCTCCCTCTCATCTCTAGATACTTGGCCAGCCCCTTTGCCGCACATGGACTCGTGCTAGTGCTGCCATGTAGTCATCGCTCTTTTTGGCATAGTTTGTAGCGCAAGCAGCTTGGATTGCCGCTTTGGCTGCTGGATCGTCAAGGCCCCCCTGCAGACAGCGAACAGTAATGCCACTGCTTGCTGGACAATATCATCAAATGTATGAGTTGCAATATGTGTGAAAGGGCAGCACCAAAGAGGTGCCGCGTCTCGGAATCTTTTTGCTGCTACTTTCCATACAAAATATGCAGCGATGCTGCTCCGAGGTCACGAGGGAATGAGGATCCTGTACTGCCAGGTGGAACCTTGTGGCACAAGCTGTGGCACAACAAGTCTGCTGATGTCACGCAAAGGCTGGCTGTGTATTCATCTTTTTTGGCATAGATGACAGCGCTGAAACCAAGCTTGCTCAGAAGACAATACCTGTGCTGCAGGGATGCCGCTATTCACCCACCAAGCTTTCATAATACAGCCCTGTGTAAAGGAGACTATAAAAGTCAGCGCCGCTGCCGTCTCTGCTGCTGATTGCCTTGATCTGCGATCAGACACGCTCAGATACAAAACAATGAAAGCTGCTCTTGACTCAGCAACACCCTTGAAAAAGCAGGTGAGAGGCAACTTGCTTTCCAAATAGAATTTGGTTGAGGAACCTTAATGGCGGCTTCATCATGAAGATATACCTTGAAGCCTCCAGGAAGGATCTTTCTAAGATCTTTAAGGAAATGGGGCTCACAAGAGTAAGGAGAGGTATGGCCATTCATCAAAAATCGCCTGGATGGGCAGCCCTACTTGCAACTGTTTGGCTTGCAGTGTCAGTGTCAAAGTCTTGTCAGACCGTGATACAGGCAAACCACAGTTGAAATGATCTGCAGCCTTGTCAATCCTGTCTGCTGCAGCACTCAATCTGGAGATTGAATGAGTTAAAAAGGCACATGGCTCCTTCCGCCTGCCATTCACCTTTTCGGGATCCTCCCCATTCTTAAAGGTCTCGTATGCCGTGCGCATCACTGGACGCGGGTCCCTTCCAACCTGTCCACATGCACCACTGCAGGGAAATGATCATGAACACATCCTTCCTATAACATGACGTATCCTGCAAAAGTAGCTCCTTGGAGCTTGCGTACGCCAACAGTGGTGGCTTTTGTTAGAAGCCCCAGGCAGCGTTGTACGTGCAGATGCTCCGCTGAAGGTGGGGCCTCCTTACAATTTCTCACCGGTCTTGACTGAAGCTTGGCGCCATATCTAAGCTGTAGGCTCTCCTCACACTGCCTGATGAGGCTGAGTCAGTGCTAAGGAGACGATGGGCTGGCTTGCAAAAGGGGGGCAGCTTCCAGGGGTGGAAAATGCATGGCTGCATGGGATCCATTTTTTGAGGGACCGGGCCCTTCCACGCCTGAAATGACCTTTTATGGTCTCAGGAGGTGAGCAGGAGGTGAGCTTTCAATTGAAGAAAGAGCGGCGAGAAGCTTCCACCGGCGCACCTGTAAGAAGTTGGCTCTTGCCTGATCTGGGCCATACAACCTCGCCTGTGCAGAGGGGAGGGGAGCTATCACCTTTCTGAGGGGTCCATGCCATGTTTGCTACCATGCGAGAGGCAAAGCATCTGGACCCATTAGGAATCGCAGGCTTGGCAGAAGGCACTCACGCGAATCATTTTGACCACAGGATCAGGCACGTCTCTGTCACCATTGTACAAGGGCAAGCATTGCAAAGAGGGTTAAGGCTGGCAAATCCTACAACCGTGGCCTGCAATGCTAACAAAAGCCTGTATTGCTCACCTCACAAATGTAGGTCCATATCGCCTCCTCTGTGTCATTTGGGTTTACAGCGACATCACTACAGGCAAAGTAAGAGGAGGATGCAGTCTGCTATCACTCGCGCAGATCTTGATGTGTGTGCTCAGGAGGCCTAACTCCAGGGCAGGCACTGCTGTAGGTGTAAGTGCATGTGCGCCTCTTTGCCACGGGCGCCCCGTCTCAGAAAAAATGTCAATCAGCACACGCATACATGCACGCACGCACACGCGCACCACAAAACACACTGGAATTGGCGTTGCCCCCTACAACAAATATGGGTGCACAAGGCATGCACACGCGCACCACAAAACACACTGGAATGGTGGGAATTGGCGTTACCCTCTTGAAGCAAACATGGAGGCACGAGGCAAGCTCATGCGCACCTCCTGAATTGCTCCGCTCCCTCTTCGTAACGTCCCTGGTAGTACAAGGCGAGCCCTCGCTGCCACAAGTAGGGCCTTAATCCAGGGGCCTTGCTCCAAGCAGCATCAAAGTCCAGGCACGCACCGGCAACATCCTGCTGCCTGCGCACAGTGGGGGACAGGGCAAGGGGGGGGAACAGGGCAACAGGTGGGAGAGGAGGATGGAGGGGTAGGTAGAAAGGCAGCGTCAGTGGGAGTGGGTGGTCTGGTGCATCGGGTGGGGGAAGTGTCCTGGCAGACATTGACTTGATGCCTTGGGGGACAGTGCAGGGGCCTTGGGGGACAGTGCAGGGGGACAGTGCAGGGGCCTTGGGGGACAGTGCAGGGGCCTTGCGGGAAAGTGCAGGGGCCTTGGGGGACAGTGCAGGGGCCCTGCGGGAATGGGCTGTTCTATGCTTCATGCCCTGTCCACCCATCTAAGTCCAACTACGGACCCGTACAAGTGGGAATGGGATTTTGGACGAGCCTTGTAGGTGGGCAGTAGCCATTGGCTGGCAGGGGAAGCATGCAGGCGCCATGCTATAGGAGCCCCGCCTGGAAGGTTCTGCAAGAAGGCCAAAAAAGAGCCTCAATGCTCCAGGCAGGCCTGCACCATGCACCGTGAAGGGCTCCCCAAGCACGAGCTCATCCCATGTAGGCACCCAAGGCACTGCTTGCCACTGCTGGGCTCTCTATTCGTGGCCAGGAGGAGGGTCCCCGGGCCTCTCCCCTTCCAAAGCGCAGGCACCTGAACTTCTGCATGCCCAAGCTAACAAGTCCTTGAGGGCTGGAGCTATTGGCCAAGCTCAGCCCGGCAGCCCCTGCCGCTCCAGCCGTGGCCAGAAGGCCCACCCCCACCAGGCCAGCGGAACTCCCTAGGGCAGCTGCTCTCCTGCAAGCGCACCACAGCAGCAAGAGTTGTGGATGGCTACTCTTGCACTGACTCAAATGCGTGCGAGCATGTATGTGGATCTGTGTGCATGTATGTGTGTGTATATGCGTGTGTGTGTTTGTCTGTGTTTGTGTGTGTGTGTGTGTGTGTGTGTGTGTGTGTGTGTGTG
>LFCJ01002112.1_pt1 | contig 14234 bp, 6 predicted proteins | sample 643141 | NCBI WGS metagenome assembly LFCJ01 (sample SAMN03766243, study PRJNA286221) | soda lake metagenome | biome: soda lake; feature: Kulunda steppe; material: water; isolation source: sample B1-Br-g2 brine of Lake Bitter-1 | place: Russia: Kulunda steppe | collected 2010-07 | reverse complement strand
TCACACCTATCTAGGCTGTCACACCTAGGCTGTCACACCTAGGCTGCCACACCTAGGCTGCCACACCTAGGCTGTCACACCTAGGCTGTCACACCTAGGCTGTCACACCTAGGCTGCCACACCTAGGCTGCCACACCTAGGCTGTCACACCTCAGGCTAGGCTGCCTAGGCTAGGCTGCCGCCACCCGCTGCTGCGGCAACTGAAGGCTCCAAATGCTTGGCCTGCTTTGCTTACCTTGTCATAGGCGACACCTCAAGTTGCCTCATCACAAGCACTAGCCTTGTCACAGACACCACCTTACCTCATCATGAGCACTAAACGACCTTTACCACGCTGCATGCACCAGCTTACCCCATAATAGGCATAATTTTACCTGATCATAGGCGCCAGCTACTATCTGACGCGCGCTCATTGCAGCCTCTCGAGGCTGGAAGCCGGCCACTCTAGCATAAAAAGAAGCCCAGCTCCTGCATGCGTGGAATTGCAAAGGTGAGCATGAGTCTGTAAAGGATCCCAGATCCTGGATGCCTAAAGATAGCGCACAATGGATATCGCGCACATAATTAAGCAAAGAGCTCCAGCATGTGCATCAAGTGCATGAATGCGGAAAAGTGGGTGCATAATCATGACAGAGAGTGTAATCACAATTGCAATGAAGTGTGTGGTTCTCAAATGACCTATGTCCAGGTACAATGCCAGGTGCCAAGACCACCAGGTGCCAAGACCACCAGGTTCCAAAATGATATGTGATCATAAACAACGCCTGGTGCCTGAACAGAAGGTGCCGTGGCCAGGTACATCACCTGGTACCTGAGTATATCACAACACAGATCATGTTCTACCTCCCCTCCTTAAGACCCCTAAATCTAAGGCATCAGACGATTGGTGTTGTTCAGCACCACTTTGCAATGCTAACTTTCATTAAGTATGGTATGAGGGTGGGGTGGTGCTGTCTCTGAGCATAGCCATGAAACAAGAAAATTTGAGGCAAGGCAAGGCAATATCAGCGAAGGGTTTTTATAGTTTTGTGCATGGCCATCAGGGGCTTGTAGCATGGTCATGAGGGTGGTGCCAATCCTGGGCAAAGCCTTTTAGTGAAGTGATGGAAGACGAGATGAAGTTAGGTGAAGGACAGTAAAGTAGGGAAAGGAAAGGGAAGGAAAGCTAGGGGAAAAGGTAAGTGAAAGTGGGCTGTGGTAAGGTTTACATTGCTCAATGCAGAGCAATGAGGGCCCAAGTACCATGGTCACGAGGGTAGTGACATAAACCCGCTTACCTTTGTAAAGCAACTTCAGCCCATCTTCCTGCGGATGCTAGATGATGGCCTGATGTCCGCAGCACGTACATGATTGCACCAGCACCATCTGTGTCAAGTGGTAAGTCAACGATATTTTGTAGTTAAGGTCCATAACCATTGTGCATGTGTGCAGTGCCTCTTCCTCAGCTATTCCATAAGACCACACCAAAGCTTTGCAACCCAACATTTTCACACAGTCCATGAACTTTCATGTGACAGAGGCTCTTGTTTAAAAGAACCCTACATAGTGGTGCAGAATCACAAGCACCGCCTATGGAAAATGGCATCATGCAAAGCCATCATCTTACGTACTTTATGTGGCCGCATTGTGATGGCCAATGCTGCTAAAGAATGACACCAAGCAAAGACAGAACACATTGGTGCCTGTCAGTCATGCTTATGTGTTTCTTTATGTTTGGTATAATTCCTGTAAGCTGTGCAGAGCTTGAATCCATGTTTTTAAATGAGTTTGCCTGCATGCTTACTTTTGCTGTCTTCTTTGTCTTTGAATTGGCGCTGGATAGGTGCATTTTAAGCAACCTTGCACCACAATGCTATCAGCATCGGTTGCAGGCTTCTCAGCACTGGCTTTGATTGCACACAGAAGCTACATGCACATGTTCTGCAAAAGCTGTTTCTAGCATCTTTTTCCTTAATTGATGTAGGGAGTGTCTTTACTGCCTACATAATATCTCTTTCTACTTTGTGCAAAAGCATCGCACCTGCAAAAACACTCTTTGCAGCACTCAGGGCTTGCCTCATTGTGCCCATGAAGGATCCAGCAACCTTGCCCTGCAAAGATTGTGCGCAAACAAAGGCTGCTTGTTGAAATGGCTTGAAGACTTAGCTCGACAAGCGTGCTTAAGTGTGTTCTGGGCGCAATTGTCAGTGTGCACCTCTGTGGTTGACGCAAGCTGGATTGAAGGTAGTTCCTTCTCTTTACTGCATGTATTCATGCATATCTGTGCCCTATTCATCGCTTGTGTCCGTGGTCCACGATCACAATCATGAGAGCAGCTGTGGCAGAGCATAGGGAAATGCTTTAGCCTCACACCTGCATGGGTGCAACCCTGTGTTGCAGCTCCTGCGCTGCCGTGTGCACCTCCCTCATAGCTGCTGCAGCCGAGTCCCATGCTTGTTGCTGAGCAGCCTGGGCTGTCTGCCACATTAATGCTGCTGTCTCCTCAACGCCCTGCTGCGCTCGCGTGGTAATCTCACCATCTGGTGACTGGGCCAGGAGCTGGGTTGCATCTGCTGCTGCATGTGCTGCTCTGTCCTTTGCGCTGCTGAGCAATGCAATGTCATCACGCGCAGCTTCACGTGCAACTGGTCCTGCAGCAATGTCAAGCGTGTTCTTAGTGCTTTGGATTGTTGCACGCACCTGTGCTGGCACAATACAGGCATGATTGTGAAACATTTGTTCTTTGCAACAAGTTCTATGAGTCAGAGACAGGAGACCATGCTGAGGCATGAGATCAGGCCATGCTGTGGTATGAGATCAGACCAGAACCAATCAAAGTTGAACAAGGCAATGTAAGCAGGGAAATCACTCTGGTTTCTAACCCCTGCACAGGATGATTCTATGAAAAAGGCCTGCTGAGAGCACTTGCCTGCTGCAGAGTGAGCAGCCAAGGCTGCCCTAGTTGCCTGCTTAGCAGAATGTTCTGCCTTTTGATATGCTCTTGCAGAGGGGGTTACTGCTTTTTTACAGGCTTGCGCGCCCTTCTGAGCAGCTGATGCTGCCTTGTGAATTGCCTCTTCTGCTGAAGTATATGTACCAGCTGCCATGTCTGCCATTTGTGCAGCTGCATGCGCTGCAGCTGGCTTGGCTTTCAAGGCTGCATCAGCAGCTGCTTCAGAGGTCTGCAGCAAAGCCTGCTCCACCTGCATGCAGGAAGAGCAATTGGTCAATCCAGATGGATAAGCGCAGCAGGCTTCTCTTGTTTTAATTCTGATGGTAGCATGCAAACATACCACAAGCCAGTCCCTCAAATGAAAGGGTCAAGGCAGATAGGCAATTAAAATTCATGACAAATGCTAAGATCATGATCATCACTTGCTCAGTCTTTTGATTTTAACGAGTGTTTTCTCTCTTTGGATATCTTTCTGATGTGCAGCCAAGATTTCAAAGCCGACAAAAGACATTATCAATCTGCCCACATCCAAACACATAACCCACCTGCTCACATGCGCACACACATATACATACACACACTTACGCATGGACAAATGCCCACAAGTACGCATGAGCGCCCAAAATTGCACCCACAAGGAAAGTCTTTTTTATCACACCCTCCCCTGTCATGTGGCCAAGCACACACTTTGTGTGCCACATTTGAATGGCCTCTGATAAAACACCCTCCCCCAATCCATCTCTCTCTACTCCCTTCACCTCATTTGCTGCTGAGGTCCTTTGAACTTTGCCTGGAACTGCTGGTTGGGGTCCTGAAGCAAGTAGCAAACTTTGAGATTAGTTTGACATCAATCCCTTGATTTTGATTCAATGGCATGATTATACTCTCTATAAGATTTCATCAAGCAATCAGTCTTGACAACAAAATTCAGTGACGATTCTGCAGGGGCTAGCTATACTTTTGGTGTGAGTTGTGTGTTGTAATCCTGGAACGACCTGCCAAAGTTACATGCCTATCATACTTAGCTGCCAAGTGGGGTGGCCAGCACAAGTAAGTTTTCTTCAACAATTGCTTGCTCGAGATGGGAGATTAGACAATCAATCTAGGCAGGGGCACTGAAAGTACCACCTACCTAGCGCCCCCCCATAAGCTGCTTCCACAACCCTCTGCCAGTGCTGCGCCTGCAAGGAGAGAGAATAAAGATAAGCAGGTCTGATCTATAACCCAGCCAAGTCCAGTGTAGATCATGTTGGCTACAGGGAGCTAGTGCAAGAGGCCATGACTGGTCTGAATGATGCTGCTGTTTGAAAGAAGTTCAACACACCTGTTCATGGCCCATTTTGTCCATCTCCATTAAGAGTACATTTAAACGGGCTGCAGATTGAGGAGACACTGATGCAGGAGAGTTCACAAATTTGCATTGAGGGAGCCTTTATTGATTTCAAGAGGCTGTCATGTCTTTATTCATTGAAGCATGTAATGTGTTTGCAAGCATACAAAGTGCACATTGAAAAGAACAGCTGTCAATTTTTGCTATGTTTTATGCTAGGAGGGATTTGGGCTGCACCTCCCATATTGACTGGGATAAAGCTATGGTAAGAGCTATGGAACAAAGTCCTGGAACTGGTCACACCATCTCATAAGAAAAGAGGCATGCAACACCTTAAATACAGATGACAGTGTGCATGCATGTCGATGAATTTGCATTTTTACAGCATGCATGTACTTTGAGCAATGCATATGTTTCACCCCTGCTGTACAGGATGAAAGAAGGAAGGTGCGTTAACACCATGTTCTTACCTTCATAATATAAAAGCGTTATGCTGTCTAGGTTGTACAGAAGGCTAAACATTTAGTCGAAGCAATGAACAGAGTACCTTTCTCAAACATTTGAGCAGTTGCGTTCCTGGCATACTTTACCAGACTCAAGGCAAGCAGGCACCAGTTTTATCAAAATCACTTCACCTTGGATTGGTATATCAGGTACATCTGGTACCATGTGGGTAGCTGCAGGCTGTGGGGCAACATATCCTTGTAGATGGAATGGATGTGTGTGAAAAGGAGGCGAGTCAAGCACCGTTGGTGCTGAGGTGATTGCCATAAGGCCACCATAGAAAAAGAAAGAGGCGCAGTTAATCAGCAGGAGCAGCAGGTACACAGGTACCTGCACGGCACAATTGCAGGCAAAGGATGCGCACAATGGGTCAGAGGGAGTAGAAAGGGAAGCAGGATGTCTGATTGTATAAGCGTCTAAGCGTCACTGTGACAAAAAAAAGGTATTTTGGCGTGTTTATTTGATAGAGCACATTTGAGAAGCCTGCACAGCTGTGCATTGCGCCAAAAACATGCCTGCATGCTAATTGCTCTGATGGGTTTTTCTTGCTTGTATAGTAGATAGGCAAAAGACAAGTTCCAATCAGGTCTCTTCAATTGTTGAACCAGATCTGGAATACCGTGCTAACTTTCATCTTAGGCCTGATTGATGCATGACACAAACAGTTGAGTTTATGTGTCATGGTGTTGGTACAATGGCCAAAGGCTTTAGATCTGACACGAAAGAGTTTTGCTGTACAAAAGGTAACTACCCGTATCCCATCATCCAGGAAGAGTTCAAAACCTTAAAGAGCAATTAATACCTCTGATTGTTGCTGACGGCCTGCGTCCTTTGTATTTGCTAAGCAGAACCAGGGAATCTAGCTTAGAGCAGCACCAGTAAAGGAGCTACCAAGTTGCCTCACCCTTCGACGGGAGTCTTGCATCCTCCTTATTTGCTGCTTGGCCTCTTGAAACAGGACCTGGTTAGCTTTCTGAGCTTCCTCCCCCTGCCTTGCCATCTCCTCCACCCGCCTCAGAGCATCCTGCAGGTCCTGTAAGAAGCACATGTATGTGTGTTTGTAAAATCATGCGTGTTGTGCTTGTTATGCGTACGCGTGTGTGTGTGAGAACGCGTGTGCGCAGACAGATGATGAATCCATGCTTTCTTATCTTTCTAGATTTATGCTTGATGCTTTTTGAGATTCGTGCTTCCATGCCCACGGCAGGCTTTGTGCTTCCTAACCCTGCCTTTCCATTCATCCCATCCCAGTTGCAGGTATATTTTTATGTACGCTATTTGTCAGGTGTTTGCAATAAGTTTTGTTTGTGCATATATTTGTGTAACACAAGGCTGGGGATATCTGGCCAGGAAATCTGCTCTTGGTAATTTGTTACTGCAGCCAAGAACAAGTCCTGTAAGGGCTTCACGCTGGACAAACACACACATGCACATACCTAACAACACGCACATACACTCCGGTCAATTGAAGTGATGCACAGGTGTCGCAGGAGCCCGGAGCCATGCCTCACGAGTGAGCTGCGTTGTGGCATCCTCTTACATTGGACTGTCATCCCTGGCAATGCACAAACTCTAGACCTTCAACACTATCATATCCCTGGCAATGCACCAACCCTCAGCCTAACCCTTAACTATACCTGGCAATGCAACCTCAACCACACATGCACTGCATCCCCTGTATTCTGGACGAACGAACCAACTGAGCCACCCTAGATCCCAGTTTGTCTCGGTCTTTTTAGCCCTGAAAATCTCTCATCTGCACTCATTCTTCATTCCTTCCATCCCCATCCCATTATCCGCATCATCTCTTTACCTTGGGGTGTTCAAAGCACATGCTGCACATGCTCATCTGTACCACAAATCATGGTCCCTGCTTCTGCATGCACCATCCCTATCCCTTGGTTCCCACTAAAGGGATAGGATAATCCCCACCTGCTCATCTGAGCCATGCATTATGGTCTCTTCTTCTGCATGCAGCCCAGATGCTGTCGCTGGGGCCGCCCCTGCATGCACGATCATGCACGACAAGAGCTGGCACTGCAGTGCATTTCTCTAGCAAGGTGCATACAGCAGTGCGGCACTGCAATGCTCAAGGCAGATTCATTGTCTGCCTGCCAGGATAATTACATAAAGATTCCCCCTAGACAAACTCCATGTTTAATCAATCAGGTGTTGACATTGCACCCCTTCTTGCTGTCTTGCACTTCAGCTAAATCTTGCTGATTGTTAGTTTCTTGTAGCGTGTACTTGAGCAATGTACGCCTGAGTATATTGTCATCTTGGCAATGACTTTACTCACGGGCAGTCATAGGCTCTTCTCCAAAGCTCAGTGCACGAGATGGGAAGCTGTCAAACAAGCGGCGCCGAATCTGCGAGCAAGGGTCATCAGTTGGTTATATCTCTTTCTTCAAACGGAAACCACAGTGGGTTACTTGATAGGTTGCATTGCAGCAGCATTGTAACATCAGTGCTTGCCCTTTGACGCTGTACTGAGCAGCCCAAAGGCATACTGCAACCAAGCTGTGCTCATCCTTGTACTCAAGTGTGGCAGTGCAAATCACAAACACTTTTTGCAGGGTTGCTTGACGTTTCTCAAAAATGCTACCATGCCAAATGCAGACTTGCATGATTGGTAGATGTGCACATCCTTGCCTCCTTTCCAACCTTGTTTAACATCCCTCCAGAATCAAGCCCAGTGGTTGGGGTAACGAATAGATCAGGGGCCTCTGCAAGATGATTTCGCCCGTCAGGCAGTGGCAGAGCTGCAGCTGCTGCCACATCGCTCGCTACCTGTTGAGGCCAAACATAGGTGCTTAGTGGATTTGATTGGTGAAGCATGGCCATGCATTCAATTTATAAGGGCAAAATTCTTCCAAACTTGTTTTCATGCGCGTGTATACACAGGTATGTATTTTTAATATGTACATGTTTTGCGTACCCACTTGGTTCCTAAGCCCGTACAAACCTTTCCATGCCCACGTTGTAGACACATTAATGCAGACCTTGCCAGCATTGCACGCATTCTTTTTCAAACCATGCCCATACAAAGAATGTACATGCCCACACTGAGGACACTCAATTATACTTCTCACCGAGTCTCCAGCTGGTGTGTCTGGAATTGAAGACATCCCTCCACCAGCCTGTTGCGCTGCGCTCACCACCCGCTGACACAAATTTCCAGTGCTGCTGCTGGGGCCATCACCATCAACCCCTAGAATTACATGCAGACGCAGATTATGAAGGAGATTTTGGCAGGTTGAGATCAATAAATGGAGCTTGTGGCAACCAAAGCAGCTTTTAGGAAACTAGAGGAGATCACCAATGGTTCCATAGTTGTGGTGGATAAAGGCAGCTCTAGAGCCTGAGCCATTGTTTGTGGGTAAGGGTTCAGTGTATTGTCACACAGAATTCAGTGCATTGTCACGCAGAGTTCAGTGCATGATCACACAGAGGGTTCAGTGCATTGTCACACAGAGCTCACCTGCTCTCAGCTCCTCCCCATAGCTTGTGCCAGTTGATGTGGCCCCCGAATGCCTGTGCCGCGCAGCGACCTGCAGCAGTCAGGATGTTGACTTGTTTTTACATACTTACCTCACAGCTTCTGCACAGGTGCAGGTGCATACATGCATCACCATTTTGTGTATGAAACTATGATCACATGGCTGTCTACCATGGCCTGTGTGGCTCGTTAAGAAGAAAAGCAAACTGGAGAAAACTGTCCTCATGTATCAAAATAGGTTGCAGGAGTCTGTTAGGTAGTGGGGTCACTGATAGGTGGTGGGACAGGTGATGGTGCCATCTGCAATAACAAAGGTTTCAGCTGTGCACTTTGCCTGGAGCAACTCCCAAATCAAATGGACAACCCTTGCACGCCCTCATACCACAACCAAAGCCCACAACCCACCCTTCTACCAATTGTGTCCTCTCCTTCCTCACTGGCAGTGTGGCCTGCATGGAGCATACAACCATGGATGAGACTATGCAAAAAAATTTAATTTTACAGAGGTTACTTCGTTCAGGTGCATCAGGATAAGCCCAGAAGCAATGCAACTTCAGAAAGAGAATAAACATTGGAAAAGGGGCTTAAATCTTGTGTGTGTGTGTGTGTCACAACGCTTTCTAGACCAAGCCTGCAACACAAAAAACAAAGTAGCTGCATTTTGCGTGCCGTGTGCGAAGCGCACCTGGGGAGGCTTGCTTAAGGGCTGGCTCGGCTGTCACTGGACCTCCGGTGGCAGTAACACCGGCAGCAGATGCTGGCTGTACAGGTGCATGCGTTGGGTCTGCTTCAGCCGCAACCAGAGGCTCAGCACCGCTTGACAAGGAACTGGATGGAAGGTCCACGTGGTACGCCGCACTAACAAGAAAAGGCAAGCCAAGTATGCGCCAATCAGATAACTAGCAGCATGCATCAAGGAAAGGCGATGCTGTACACCCAGAGGTTGCGCAGTTCACGCAGAGGACATTGACCAGAGGGGACATGGTCCGCAGGGGGCAACCAATCAGATCAGGAAAAAACAACCAGATAGGGGCCATTGATCAGGTAGGAAAAGGATAAGATAGGCGTTCAACCAGTGTGGACAAGGACACGAGCTAATTTGTCGGTTGCTCTCAAAATAACAGGTCCTGCTGCTTTGCATCAGAGTACCACAATTGCATGCTGCGTGACATCAATTCAATGCCTTAAGGGGTAGTGCGGGAGGTTTGTTTGAAGGAGATAAAGGGGATTGAAGCAGGCTGCCTGGTTCATGCTTGCATTTTCTGGCATGAATGGAGCCTATTGCCAAAACAATCTGCGGTGCCAAGTACCCTGTGAGATGTCCCAGCGTGCATTCAAAAATGACAACTGTACACAAAGATAATTTCAGCCTTTTAAGCAGAGGATGTGTCCCAAGTGCATACACGTGGGATAGCTACATTGGAATCAGAAGCAGCTAAAAGATTTGGGCGGCATCATCATGCAGAGATAGTGTCCCTCGGACAGAATGCATACTTTCTACCTGAAGAGGACGTGACGGGGAGCAAATGCTCCCACACACGCATTGTCTGCCTCTCCAGCCTCCTCTCTGGAGCCCTCAAGTACCCGGTCGGAGGCAGCTGCATCAAATTGAGATATAGCATGCCCTTCTTTATGGCCTTCTTTTGGAAGGCTTTATATTACGAGAAATATCACAAACATTAATATGAGCACTACAATTAGTAACTAGTCTACCTGCACAATTTTGCAATGCGCAATCAACTGTAGCATGTATAAGAGATGCAGGAGCTTCCAATGCTGCATTCATCATCAACAAAAGAGGTCTCAAAACATGGCCTTTTCATGCTGAATTGCTGGCATTATATTGTTAATCCAGGTATGCTTCCAGCTGGCGCGTAAGGGCATTAAAGAAGGTACCTGTGTCCAGTAATTCTGCCTGCTGCGCCTTTGCTTCACCAAATGGGTCATTGTAGCTACTTGTAGGGCCTTCCTGGACAAGCACATCAACCTCCCTGCAGAGCTCATGTCACAAGTAGATGGATTATTTGATGGTAAGCAGAACAAAGGATCCCCAGCAGCATTACTTCATGTGCTACAATCACCACCCTGCTATGGTTTGTTTTGCTCAAGATCAAGGCTACATCTAGTGCCAGTGACACACGCTGGACCTGGGGCAATGAGGACTGTAAAAGACGCACAGTGGACAATCCAACATTCCTCAATCAGTCTTGCATGGCCCAATTATAAACCTGATGGGCTAGAAATTATATTGAACAGGCTTGCAGACCTTCCCTCAATGCAAGTCTCTAGGTAAATGTGCACTTAACTTAAAATGCAGGTTAATGCTCAAAATTTGCGTGACAGGTTGGTATTAGCAATAGCACTCTGTAATGGCACATCGTACATATTAAAACCCCAGTCAGCTCAATCCATGCTTTACCTTCTTTGCTCAAAGTACTCCGGCAGTACACTGGCTAAATGCAAGGCCTGCAAGCAAAAAATATGAGCGCCAGAACACAAAATCAGTCTTGGTTTTGTAAGGACCGCGTAAGCCATTTGTAAGGGACACTTGTAAGTGATCCTCTCTGTCTTGCTTTTGTAAGAAATATTACACGCGTGAACGGAGATGATGCCTTCTGTACCTCCCAATATTTTTGCCCAAGTTACGCTAATAGGCAATTTGGACTCATCGCAAAAAATCACTTCTGACGTGCCCTTCTTGGAGTGTTGTGACAATATTGGAGTAACCATGATCTATCAGTGCTGATGTTTGATCTAATAACAGACAATTTCCTGCTTCCCTGCAATTCTGTTTCTACCCTGCTTATTGCTCTGGAAAGTGATGCAAACAAGATTTTCTACAAATCACAGGATCAGTTGCTTGATACAAAAGCATCTTGCTAAGTGAAGCCTTTGAACCAAAGCTTTGGCCCCTTTCCTCAGGATAAGAGTGAGCGCCAAACCTCACCTCTGCAGCAACTCCAACTGCTTCCCATTTGCCCAAGAGCACAGTGCGCCACAGGTACAGCACTGCACAGTGCAATGCAGTTGCAGAAAAAGCGCACATACCTTGCAACTAAAATACAACTTGGTGACACAATCAGCATGTGAAGCATGCAAAACCACCCATAATCCGCTTTGAGATAATTTCTGCTACAAGTTGATACTGTTAATTTATTTTTTTTTAATATGTTTTGCTCATGAATTTATGCTATTTTGTACTATTACCTTCTTAAACAAAGATGGCCTCATCCAACAGTCCGTCAACTGAGACTTGCACTTCAAAAGATGGTACTGGTGTGTGAACAAAGCCCCTCCAACAATAAGGCAATTCAGCCTGAACCTTCTTCTGTAATGCCGTGAAGACTTCATAAGTTGACAATCATTCTTTGATACTACGCAACAGGCTGTGTGACTTAGATATCAAGCTTTTGTGCACAAGGACAAGAGGCTATTTACACAGACATATTGTGCATGTGCAGCCAATACTGGTGTGCTTAAGGACCTGATAAGCCTCAGCTCTGGTCCTCCTAATCAAGAAGAAAGAAAATTCACGCACAAAAGGAATTTCAAATGACAAAACCAAAGCTTACCAAGCAAGGGCGCATGGGTGACCCAGTCAAGCGATGTCCCTAGCCTGAAATGCAAATTTGGGGGTAGCCAAGCTGCAGCGGCCCTCACTGCAATGCATCAAGATTAAGAAAGGGTGATGGTGGCCTTCAGTGAGTATGAGTGCATGATTAAATGCAGTGATGAAGATACAAATTTTTGCAGGGAGCCAAGTTGCAGCAACTCTCACTGCTGCAAATAAGCAGGATTGAGGTCCTGGGCATGCAGTTGAAAATGACTGCTAGCTAATCATTACAAGAAAGGAATCTGGGGAAGCAAATATTTTGTCAAAGATTGCTGACAAGGCTTTCTAGCCCAGCGTATTTGAGCAGGAGAGGGGTTTGACCATTACTTTAGATATACAGGTGGCATGCACATTCTTGGTGGAGCCTGCCCGCACAGAGCCAATCCGGCAACAAGACAGTGTTATGGTCTTGCACACACATGCGCGCATTAGTTTTTAATTCCAACAAAGCCTCTGCAAGGCTTTGCAAAACCTTGAGCTTACCTTCATTGGACCCTATAATTCAAGGAATGCATGAAACTCACAGATCAAGTGGGCTCCAGGCAGCAGCAGGGCTGCTGGAGCTAATGGCGGGAGCGCCTTGGGCCCCGCCAGCAGCAGCAGTAATGTTGCCAAATTGGCCACATGGTGGAGGGACAAGAAAAACCATCCAAATGACGCCAATCCATCCTGGAGGGGCCAGTTTGACGCCGGAGGTTGACGTCAGAATGTTAATTTTATAAAACATTTGATGCCAGCAAGAAACATGTCAAGACTACTCAGGGTCAAAAAGCAAAGCTGAATACAAGACCAGCACAATTTTGGAAAAAAGTCCTCCTGTGCACTTTTTAAAAGGAAAACCATTTCAAGACATGTTCAATCATGACAAATTTGAATTGAGATGCAAAAAGGTGAATACACAAACGTACATATGTAACACAAAACACGGAGAGCAGGAATTTATGCCGTAGAAAGTAAGAAAGGGGTCAGAAATGCATTTCTGTCTACAATAACTTATAGCACAAGTCTGCCAAAAAACAGCTGATTTAAGGCTTCACGGGCTTATAGTGACCATGCATGGAGGGGGCTTGCATTGATACTCAGCACATTTAAATCAACATACTAGCGGATTGTATGTGTAATCCAACATGCAGGCAACACAGACCTGCATTTTGTGCTTGTAGCGCGTGGTTGAGGTGGACTTGTACAGAGGAAACACCCCCGCATGGAAGATGGCAATGGCCACTACGGCACAGTTCATGCCATATGACCATGTTAAGGCAGCTCTGCATGAGAAAGCATGCCCCAAAAGCTTTTCAAGTCAGGTTTGCTTGGGACAGCATGCCCTTTTCAAGTTAAATTATGCCTTTACAAAAAAAGCAAATCGATGGGGCCAGAAATGAATGCTGCCTACACATCATCTTTGGTACAAGAGCACAATAATTGATTGAGTGGCTTTGGCCCGTGCAAGGCTCTTCCATGCATGGACTTGATCAATCAGATTATATGGCTGTCAAGGCCATAAATATTCTTGACAAGGCACGTTTAAGCCATAACCACTGCAGCAATTGCACGAGACTTGGCGAAAAGGAACGGCAAGAATGCTAAAGCACTAGTGCAGATGGATAGACTTCAGACTCTTGACTTTGCACCTTCTAGTGTCGAGCACTGTAAAGGTCATTGTAGGCCATTTTACTCTACGTTCAATCAACCACTTGAAATGTTGGCCTCACCCACCTTGCATTTGATGTCGAGTTTGGTAGCATTGCAGGCAGATCTGTGATTGTCTCTGCTTTCCTGCAAACCGGTTTGGGCAGATCTCCAGTTAGGTCGAACATAATCTAGGGCATGTGGCTCATGCAATGAAAAGATCACACTCATTCAGGCCTTACAAGGGAGAATGCACTTGAAGTTATTTTTGTGGCAGATACTTGCCAGGTCGAAAGGAGAGCCTGCACGGATGTGGAAACGAGGTTAAACTTAAATGGCATGCAGGGTATGGTGCAAGCCAAATTTTCAAGTTTACCAGGTAGCAGGCAGCAGCTTCATGAAAGCACACTAAATTTCAGACAAATTCAGGACAAAACAGACCCTAATTTTTTCTGCAAATCAGGTGAAAAGTTTCTAGATCCCCACTTTATGTATGCTGCTCATATTTTGGTCAGCATAACAGGGAAGGCACACAGCATACAACAAGCACCATCTGCAGTGGCATGCCTATGCTGGACTTGCTGCACCCCCACCTTTGTGCAAATTGCCTGGCGAGGCTCCACCTTTGCAGTGGCATGCCTACGCTGGACTTGCTGCACCCCCACCTTTGTGCAAATTGCCTGGCGAGGCTCCACCTTTGCAGTGGCATGCCTACGCTGGACTTGCT
>LFCJ01002110.1_pt1 | contig 14241 bp, 11 predicted proteins | sample 643141 | NCBI WGS metagenome assembly LFCJ01 (sample SAMN03766243, study PRJNA286221) | soda lake metagenome | biome: soda lake; feature: Kulunda steppe; material: water; isolation source: sample B1-Br-g2 brine of Lake Bitter-1 | place: Russia: Kulunda steppe | collected 2010-07 | reverse complement strand
GAGTAATCATTACCAGTACGAAAAACGGCCTAAACCGCCGATATCTGAGGGTAGAACACCTACAGAGCGCATATACTATGTTATAAACTGTATATAGCGATACTAAATTTTGGAATATCTTTTGACCAGAAAGACGGAGGATGGAGAATGACAAACCACCACTCCTCTAACATGACTCTGAAGCGCGAACTTCGAACATCGGGATATTAGCCCCATTTAGTGCCGTGACTGAGATGCTCGCCATTTTAACCCCGCAACGGTAGCCCCAAGAACAATCGGAATAATCACATCCCACACCGAACTTGGAGGAAGATACTTTGTCTGGAAATAAATAATAAGCATCGGGAGGAAAGAATCTACAGTAAATGGGCCAGTAGGAAAACCAGCATCAATAGCCCTAATCACAGCGTAGAACAAACCACCGTATTTGAAGAAATTTTGTGGTTGAGCCAGCGGCGCGTTGATGATATATTTTAGTGTACCGATATTCTTCCCCATACTCTTCGTCGTTCGTCATCCGATTATCACTGTTGCCACGGAGGGTACAATGAGACTCAGACAAGAAACTTCAGATGAAGTGTTGATGATTGGATGTTTGGAAAACTACTACTTACTGGGGCCATTCGGGGGATACATCCCCGACTATGAGTGAAGCAGACATCCACTTCGATTTCTACGCCTATCTCAAAGCCGCAATCAGTGACCAGCCCAACAGAGGTGCCATAACCTATGGAGACGTACGCGCAGAATACACCGAAGGACTATCTGGACGCGCTGATATCGTCGTCTTCGACGAAAACGACGACCCAGTCTTTGTCGTCGAAGCCAAACGACCAGAGGGGGACGGCTCCCGTGAAACAGACCCCTACGCAGCAGACGTAGTCCGACAAGCATTCGGCTATGCTGGCGACCTCGGCGCACCGTTCTTCTGTACCTACAATGAGAAACGTCTGGTTGTCTTCGACGCATTTGAACGGGGCGTACCGCTGCTTGAACGGTCCCAGAAATCGTACCTCATCTCTGACCCTCAAGAGTTCGCGAACACCCTCCTTGATGAAATAGCTCGCCTCACTGAGGGGAATCAAAAATGGGACGCAGCAGACAACGTGTTCATCGAGCGGGTGAATACGCTGCACGAATTCATGTCTCCCCGAGTCGAAGATGAGCTCGAAGACCACCTCGAAGAAGACGACGGGTTCCAAGAAAATTTTAGCCAGTGGACAGCCGCACAAGGTATCGAGTACGACCCGAGTGACGATGACGAGAGCCAAGAAATACGACGTGAATTCGCAGAACAAGCCGCGTACCTGATAATCAACAAGGTAATTTTCTACAAAATACTGGAAGGCTCACCTACGTACTCACAAGACATTGACCCCCTTGTTCCCCGCCCAAACCACGTACAAGACGACCTTGAAGATTATTTCACAACTCTCGTTGAAGAGGTCGACTTCGAGGCCATCTACGAACATGACAACATCTACAGTGAGATACCCCTCGACTCGGTAGAAAGCAAACTCCGGTCATTTATACTGGAACTCGACAACTACGACTTGAGCCAGTTCGACAGCGACGTTATCGGTCGAATATATGAGGGGGTTATTCCTGTCGAACGTCGACGCGCAATGGGGGAATACTACACGCCCCCCGCAATTTGTGACCTGATTACGCGGTTAACAATTCAATCTTCAGACGACCGTGTGTTAGACCCAGCATGTGGAAGTGGGGGTTTCCTTGTTAGCTCGTACCATCGACTTCGCAACAAGTTACCGGAGTCAGCAGGAGGACACGACCATGTGTTGAGTAATATCTCAGGTGTTGAAATCAACCGGTTTCCCGCACACCTCTCTGCGATTAATCTGGCTATTCAAGACCTGTCTTCGTATACTGACGACGTTGACATCGAAATCAAGGACTTCTTTGACGTGAAAAAGTACCAGATGCTTGGAGAACGGGAGAAGGCTGGTGCAAGCGGAACGGAGAGTGAGGGAGGTGTCGGCGAGCAGCGGGCTGAATATGATGCTGTCGTTGGGAACCCTCCATACATTGCTCAGGGAGATATCGACGACAAAAATAAAGTCAGAGACCATCTCTTCAGTGATGAAATCGACGGGGATTTCATCTCAAAATACGCAGACATCTATGCATACTTCATTACACACAGCACTGAGTTTCTGACAGAAGGCGGTGATTTCGGATTCATCACGAGTGACCGTTGGTTGGACACACAGTACGGAGAAGACGTACAGCGATTCATTCTCGAACACTTCGAAATCCGCGCTATCATCAAATTTGACCGTCAATTGTTTGATGATGCCCTCGTTGACAGCAGCGTCATCATCCTGCGAAAACAAAGTGATTCGAGCGAACGTGACTCGAACGTCGCTAAATTCCTGCGAGTAAAACAAGAACTGAGTCTCGAAGACATCGCATCTCTGGTTGAACAAGAATCGGAACCGAACAAACTCGTAACCAACGAGGATTATCGACTCGTCACCCGCAAGCAGGCAGCGCTGGAGCACGAAGTGAAATGGAATGTATTCTTCTTCGCGCCACCACTCTACTTTGACCTTGACGCTCATGAATCAGTCGTTGAACTACAGGAACTCGCAGACGTTAGTCGAGGAAACTCAACCGGAGCCAATCCGTTTTTCTTCGGTCATACAGAGGAATTCGAGGAGTTAGGATTAGAACCATACTCCTCTCACGCTCTCAAAGCAACTGGCCAAGTAGACAATATTAAAATAACTGACGAGGACGCGAGTGAGTGGAGTATAATTGACGTTCACTCGTATATCGAAGAAGCAACCGAAGGAAACGCCGAATTTGGCACCACCGATGAACAACAGGTGAAAGAATGGCTCCAAGAGAACGACCACGACTCCTTGTTAGAATACATTGAATGGGGAGAGGATAAAAACTATCACGAGCGTCCATCCGTCAAAACGCGTGATATTTGGTTTGACCTTGGTGAACTTTCTCGGCCAAAAATACTCTCTACGATGTTCACATGGACTACTCACCGCGTTTTCTGGAATGAAGCTAATGCACCTGCAGGAGACCAATTTAACTACGTTATTCCGAAGGGTGAAGTTGACCGAAAGCTCCTTGCGGGTCTGCTAAACTCTCGGGTGGTCTGGCTTTCAAACGAGTTGAAAGGGAGACGAGCTGGAGGTCAAGGGATGACTCGACTCCAAACAAAGGTTTACGAGACAGATTTATGGACGGTCCCTGACCCGCGCAACTTCGACGAGGATACGAAGGAACAAATCAAATCAGGGTTCAGTGACCTGATGGAGGCGGAGGTTGGATATGAGGAACCAACACACAAAGAAACGGAGGAAGAACGCGACAAGATAGATGAAGCTGTAATGGAAACACTCGGGATGCCGGAGAGGTTTGATGAATTGAAGGCGGCTATTGACATGATGCTCCAGATGCGCGAAGAAGGTGCTGGAGAACTAACAACCGTGCTCGTCGGTCGTGAATCGAAAACCAAAGACGGTTCTGAAGTGATTGATTTGCCGGGAGTCGCAGAAGCCCGCGAAAGCACCACTCTCACCGACTTCTAACTTCGGCCCGTTTTAGAATGGTTGAAGCAAGGGCAATAGTCTATCCCTGACACTTCAACAGTATGAAACCTCCGTCCGACGGTCCCGAACAACACGCTAGAGAAATCATCGACAAACGATTACAGGAAGCAGGTTGGACCCACTTACCCGACGACGACCACCACAGCAAGACCGGTTACCGAACAGAAGTCCGCACAACAACTGGACTCCGATGTGACTACGTATTCTATCTTGACGGTATAGAGACACTCACTCTTGAGGCGAAACCGCTCGAAGAAAGTGCATACGCCCCTCTCGAACAATCAGAAGAATACGCCCTTGACCTACCCGGACCAAACGGGATTGACCACGTACCCTTCGCTGCGGCAACAAACGGCTCCGAAATTTGGTTTCGAGACCTTCGGCCAGACGCACTGCAAGAAAGAGAACTCTCTCAATTCTTCTCTCCAAACGAACTCTCCCAACTCTTCTCGAAGAACTACACAAAGGGTCTCAACTGGCTCAATGAAAACCCCGTTGAGACGACAGACCCGGGGCTTCGATACTATCAAAAAGAAGCCGTCGAAGCCGTTGAAGAACAACTATCCGCAGGTCGGAGAGCTGCTCTTCTCCATATGGCAACTGGGACTGGGAAAACGAGAACATCTATTGCGTCCGTGTACCGCCTCCTCCGCAGCGGTCTCGCCTCACGCGTACTCTTTATCCCGGACACCCGAGCTCTTGCCGACCAAGCGCATGGCTCGTTCTGCTCCTACAAGACCCCCTCCGGGAAGACCTTCGATAAAGAGTACATAGTAACTAATCTTGAGAAAGACGACTCAGACCTCCGTAAGTCCGACGTAGTTGTCACGACGCTCCAAAAGATGTATACCCTGACCGAGCGCGATGACTTCGAACTCAGAATCGGAGATTTCGACGTGATTGTGACCGACGAGTGCCACCGTTCGATTTACAAAAACGATGGCTACGGAGCTGTTCTTAACCTGTTTGATGCGTTCGAAATCGGCCTAACAGCAACACCCACGGAGAAGACGGTCGCACGGTTCGAAGGAAAAGTAGCTGCGAGATATGGGTACGAACGTGGTGTCGATGACGGATACGTTGTCCCGTACGATGTGCATCGGATTAGCACTCGGATTACAATGGAAGGTGTCGAAGATGATTCCGGAGTATTCCACTCGTCAGACAAGCTAGGACGCTCGTTCTCTGTTCCCGATACTCACCGTACGGTTGCCGAGATTTACAAAGAGAACTCGACTGATACCGATTTAGCGCTAGTATTCGCGGTCAACCAAGCCCACGCAGAAGAGATTGTCAAAGACTTTCGAACAGTCTTCAGCAAGGATGAGGTCAACTGGCTAACCTCAAAGCAATACAATCAGGATACGGTTCTACAGAACTTCCGAGACCGCCACACAGACCCTAAAATCCTCGTTACTGTCGATATGCTAACGACCGGTGTTGACATCCGAGCACTGAACAATATCATTCTCCTCCGACCGGTTCGGTCACCCGTCCTCTACAACCAGATGATGGGGCGAGGCACCAGACAGTACGACGACAAGACGCACTTCACAATCTATGATTGTGTGGGTGCTCGTGACTTCTTCGACGCGATTCCACCATTCAATACCGATGGGTGGATGCCTGATGACCAATCAGCGAGTGATGGAACCGAAAACGAAGACGAGGTGCGTGATTCAGAGATGGTCATTGTCCACGAGCTAGATGAAGTTGTTGAGAACTCACGGTATATCCCTACCAGAGACGAGGTCATCCCGTACGAAACCTACCAAATTCGGTTTATGGAGTTCATTCAAGACCAACTTAGCGAAGACACAGTGATTTCACAAATCGTTGCATCTGAGTCTGTGACGACAGAAGAACAACTCATAGACGCCGAAGAGCTACTTGAATCACAACCCGAAAAGTTCTCTCTAGACCGCCTTCGCCGCGTATTTGGAAGCAAGAAGTCTGAACTGCTGGATTTCATGTACTGGGGAGCATCCCCACGAAAAACGATATCCACGCCACACGACAGAAAGCTGGCCGCTCTTGAGCGGTTAACCGAGTCAGAGGCAACAACCACCGAGCAAAAGCGATGGCTCAAAATGCTTGTCGACCGGACCGCAGTTGAAGACACTACGCTTACCAGACTTCACTTCACACATCCCCAGTTTGTTGACGCGGGGGGATGGAACGCAGCGGTCGACACGTTTGGCTCCGAAGAAGAACTTGAAACGCTGCTAAAACGAACCCGGGTAGAGTTACTCCAATCGTCGTACTGAGCGAACGGGTTTAATCGGATTCTTTGACTGCGGTAATATGAGTAACGTAGATGAACGTGAGGCACGTGCAGCGTTTTGGAAAGCATGTGACCCTCTCAAGGACGACGGAATCTTCATTGGAGACTATATTGAGCAGCTGACCGCACTTCTCTTCATCAAGTCCACAAGCGAGAGCGCACGACTAACCGACTTACAATCCGAACTCCCTGAAGGAACTCGATGGAGTGATATTCTATCGAATGTCGAATCGTTTGACCACGAGTTCCAAATCGAGAGCGATGCGCTTGACTACGCCGACGACCACGAGTACACGGAGATATTGGACTACTATGACGATGTTCTAGTAGCGCTCAAAGAAGACGGCCCATTCTTTTCAGAAGCGTATGAGGGTATTACGAACAAATTCCAGAGTTCGTCGAACTTCAAGCGCGTCGTTCACGAGGTCGAGTCTATGCCCTTCTGGGAGGGTAACACACTAAACCCCGATACTCTTGGCGCGGCATACGAAGAGCTTCTTCGACGCTACGCACAAGATGCAGAAGGTGCAGGACAGTACTTCACCCCGAGACCGCTCATCCGTACAATGGTCAACGCGATAGACCCCGAATATGGCGAAACAATCCACGACCCCGCAGCAGGGACGTGCGGGTTCATCACAACATCATTCCGTCACGTCTACGAGAATACGAATTCTTTCGAAGGGTATGATTTGGATGAGGTCTCTGACTTTTCCAGTGGAGTAACGGGAGTTGAACTGGTCCCCCAGACACGCCGACTCGGTCTGATGAATATGATTCTCCACGATATCAGACCGACAACCGTAGAACAGGCAGATTCGCTAAGGCCAACAACGTACGATACTGGAGACCTCGATAACGAATTCGATGTCATAATCGCGAACCCACCGTTCGGAGTCTCGTACAACAAAGACCTCGAAAGCAACGAACAGATTCGATTCAAGAACCCCCGGGCTATCGAGTTCTTGTTCCTTCAGCACATTATGGGACGACTGAATGCTGACGGTCGAGCCGCAGTTATTGTTCCTGAAGGCGTCTTATTCAATAGCATTGGGAAGCAACACCGCGAATTCTTGCTCAACAACTACAACCTCCACACGGTATTGGTTCTCCCTGAGAATTCGTTCCACCCGTATGCGGGAGTCGATGCGAACGTTCTGTTCTTTGATAGAGATTCGAATGGTACTGACGAGGTCTGGTACTATGACGCGCGAACGGACAACGATTCAATCAATAAGTCGAATCCACTAACAGAGGACCACTTCACTGACTTCCTTCACCATTTCGGCCCGGATGAGAGAGAAGAGTGTGAGAACTTCTTCAATGTGGATGTTGATGTAATTGAACAGAACGAGTTCGACTTAAATTATAACTCATACAAAGACTTCGCTTCCGGGGAGATTCATCGAGACCCTATTGACGTGTTGGCTGACCTTCGAGAGACGACCAAGGGTATTGAGAAGGAACTGGATGCGCTTGATGAGGTTGTAGGTGGGGTATGATTAGTGAGGAAGACATCCCTGCGCACTGGTCAGTAAACACGCTTGGAGGAATATCTACGGACGTAATTAACGGAGGTACTCCAAAGCGGTCAGACGATTCTTATTGGGGTGGTGAAATTCCATGGCTATCATCCAGCGAAGTACGTGGGATGGAAACAGACTCCGCTGAGGAAACCATCACAGAACATGCATTAGCTGAATCTAGCGCGAAACTCTTTCCAAAAGATTCTGTTCTGGTAGCGATGTATGGCGGTGACGGAACAAATGGCCGTACAACCATCCTCCGGGAAGAGATGAGTGGAAATCAGGCAATTTGCTGTCTTATAATTGATGAGAATATATGTACTCTTGAGTACGTGTGGTACTATCTCCAGTTAGCGCGGGATGAACTCTCAGCAAAGGCCCGAGGTGGTGTCCAACAAAACCTCAACCAATCACTTATTAAGACATTCTCAATACCCATTCCCCCTCTCTCTGAGCAGGAGCGTATTGTGTCTGTGTTGGACGACGCGTTTGAGTCGTTGGACCGAGTCGAAGACCTAAGCACCGACGTTAGTGACTACGCAGACGAGTTCATCGACGCGTTTCTCCATGAAATATTCTCCTCTGACAACATCTCAGAAAAATGGCCAACATCACTAGTGAGTGATGTTACAGAAATCAATCCGCGAATGAAGTTGCCAGAGAACAAGAGACACCCCTATGTCCCCATGGATGCCATTAATCCCGAAACAAGCGTTATTGAGCGTTTTGATGTTAGAGAGGACATATACTCTGGACTGTCAAAATTCAAAGAAGGCGATATTGTAGTTGCTCGAATCACACCTTGCTTCGAGAATGGAAATATCGCGATTGTACAAGAAATTCCTGAAGGAGAATATGCTGTTGGTTCATCTGAACTGGTTGTATTTCGACCAAAAAATATTGACCCACATTACCTGTTCTACTACCTCAATAGTCCATCTGTGAAAGACTGGGGAAAGCGAAGATTGTCTGGGGCGACAGGCCGTGAACGTGTGAAAGTGAGCCAATTCAGGACTGAATTATCGATACCCGTACCACCAACAGAGAAGCAAGAATCAATTGTATCGATTCTTGATAGCGTGACTAGGAATACGAGACGAACCGACGGGGATTCAAGCCGTATTACTGACTATGCGGTAGAACTTCGGAGGTCCCTCCTTCAACAAGCGTTCACGGGTCAACTCTTACGAGACTGAGTGATACTTCCGTCCACGATTGTGCCCCTCTGCTCGAACTAGATTATAGTTCTCCATCTTCTTGAGGTAGTTACGAACCATTCTGTTCGATTTGGGGTCATCGACGCGCTCGCGGTACGATTCGTACAAGTCGCTTGGAGTGATTTCCCCGTGTTCAGTAATGACTTCGTAGACCACCTTTTGATGCTCCGTTAGAATATCGACATTTCGCTGTTTGATTTCCGATTCTGCTTCCGGAACAGCGTTGCGAATGATTTCATCAGTAATCTTTTCCAGACCTTCATGCTTTGCCCGACGAGCGGCAACTCGGAGTGACTCGATACCTACGCGAGCATCACCCACCGCTGCGTTCGCAATCAACTCAAGCTGTGGTGTCTGTATCACTCCTTCATCAAGTCCCCACCGGACACGAGGCTCAAGAATAGCAACGAGTTCATCGATACCGTATCGGTCGAAGTTGATTCGAGTTGCTGTTCGGAACCTGCTGGCTAATCGGTTGTTCAGTGGTTCGAACAAGTTCTCTGTCTGGTTTGCGATGAGGACCAGCGTGAGCCCGCTTGTTCGGTATAATTCGTAGAGGACTGTTTTGTCTTCCAATTGGTCGACTTCATCGAGAATGACGACGTATGGCGGCCCGTCGTATTCTCGAAGCCGTTCGAGGAGTTCGTCTCGGGGTGTTGATTGTCGGTGGATGTCGAGAGAGCGGTCGACGCCTTCGAGGATGCGATAGAGTGTTTTGAAGCGAGAATAATCTTCCCAGCAATTCACGTATTGGGTGTTGATGTCGAGGACAGTTTCTCGGAGTTGTTCGGTAACGTATCGGGCGATACAGGTCTTTCCGGAGCCTGAGGGACCGTAGAGAAGGGAGGTTTCGCCTTGTTGTCCGTCGGTGACGGGGTCAAGGGCGGCGGTGAGTGTGTTGACTTCGTGGGTTCGATGCACGATGTCTCTGGGGACGAACTCCGGTTGGAGTACCCGTGCATCTTGTATCATACCGCACCTCTTGGGATTCCAACATCATAAGTGGAACCGGGTCATTTCCAATACTTCCGATTCTTGCTTTTGACGCTGACGGGACTACAATTCAGAAGTGATGAATAGACGGTGCAGAACGGCTACATGTACTCTTCAAGGCGGAGTGAGGTGTACTGCTGGTCTGCTTTGGTGAGTTGACGGTCAAGCAAGCGGATATCCCCAAGCGGAAGATACCATACAGTATCGTCATCAAGTCCGAACTTGGGCGTTAGCCGAACGTCAAATTCTCTGGCCATTGCTGGTATCATCTCGTTCAGCATATGTTTGAACCAGAAAAACTCTACATCAGTCATTTCCCCGGTACTCTCTAGTTGAAGTGAAGGGGCGATTTCTTCTCCGTGTTTTGCTTGATGGCAGCGGCGACAGAGTGTGTTTAGATTGCTTATTCTGTCGGAACCACCGACTCCGCGCGGGACACTGTGGTCCGCGTCTAGCGTTGTGCTGTCAGTGGTTTTCAGACAGTTCACGCAGCGGTGTTGGTCCCTAACGAAGACTGCTTGTCTCAGTTCGTTCCAATTTGCTTGGTGTGATGGCTTGCTCATGGCTGGAACCCCAGCACCAATCGACAGAGTTTGAACTCGTCGGTAATGCTGTATAGCTCTCTTTCAGCGGCGGGGGTTGGTGTCGTTCGCCGCTGAACTACACTTAGAGCAAGCGGTGGAAGGTGTTAATGTCTATCGTCATTATCTGTGACGTAATGTATAGCGACGAACAATTTGACGAGGTCCGCGTGATAAACACGTGCGATGAGGGGATAGAATTCAAAAAGGGGTTGCGTTGGGTGGAAGAACAAACACTCCCGAAGAGCACGGCATGGGTAACATTTCCCGACGGGACGCAATGCGAGTTTATTGGGAAGTATATCTCTCATCATCGGTCTGAGTCTGACGCATTTATCAAATTATGGCGAGAATTAGGTGGGTTTCCGATTCGACCGGGAACAGAATGGATTCCTCTTGACGTTGCACTATCGGGGACTGCTGCTATAGCAGTGTATCTGAGAGTTGTTGGTCAACGTTCTCGTGAAGAAATAGCCGATAGAATGGAAGTACAGGAATCAACAATTCGAAAGTACATCTCAAAGTATCGGCGGGAGGACGGGTGAGAACTGTATCCATTGTAAATTGGAAGAAATGGAACGAGCACACCTGAAGTTACGAGTGTTCTGGTTAGAGAACCACTATGGGTAATCTCAGCCCAATTGCGTTCGACATCGAGACCTCAGGATTAGAACCCGGGTCAGTCGTTACAGTCGCGGGACTTACCACAGACATGGGGTCATGGTTAGCCCTGAACACTACCGGAAGAGGAGCCGAAGCGAATCGCCTCTCAACCGAAGTGGAGCATCAATCCGACTCGAATGTCCGAGTGTCCGTGTTTCAGGATGAGGAGAGTCTTCTCACGGGATTAGAAGATTTCACGACTCAAACCATCGACGGAGACCGTCACTACCTCACCGCGTACAACGGCGAGCGCTGGAGAGGCGGATTCGACCTTCCGTTCATCCGGAGTGCTTGCCTACGCTGCGACGTTGCGTGGCCGTTCCCAGATGTCGCGTACGCAGATACCATGAACATGGTGGAGCGATTCGATACGGGTGATGTGAGCGACCTTGTGGGTGTCTACGACGCTCTTGTTGGGAAAGAAGACTGTGACCCGTTCGACGACAGTTTGAGGGCCGTACAGACGCATCAAGATGGTGAGTGGGTTCCGTTGCTGCTACACAATCTCGCGGATATTGAGCGTACGCGTGAGCTGGCTATGCTCGCTGGACGGTATGTTCCGCGGTCAGACTTCAAGATGAAGAACCTCTCTCCTCCCGACCTCTAATTTCCTCTTCTCACGCATATCTCAATCACTCTTCGTGCTTATTCGTTAAAGACAAAGCTGTCTAAGAACACCAGTCGGACTAATTATCCCGTTCATTTTCTGACCGAGAATAGTCTGGTCTATTTTTGAGACTGTGTAAATAAGCTACACTCCCTCTTTCCGGTTTGAGTTCTTCCGGGTCAGAGTCTATAAACTGGTATACCCATTTCTCTTTCTCCTGAAACCGTTGTAGCGCGGTTTTATAATTTCGATAATCTGCAGTGACCCCGTTGTCATCAAACAGCAAACGAAGTCTCGCCCCTTTGTCAGTGAGTACATGTAGATGGGTAGTGCCTCGGTTACTTCCAAGGACCTCACGCTCGAATAACCCTGCTTCTCGTCCCTGTTCTAGTCTAAGAGATATTGTAGGTCGACTGACTGGAGTCTGTTCAACCAACTCATCAAATTGTGACCCATATGGGTCAATTTCACATATTAATTCAACTGCACCTTTGTGGTCGAGATACTCCACAGTAGAGAGCGGCATTCATAGGTAGATTCGATGGTACTGGCTTAAATTCTTGACCCAAGTTAGATTTTAACTGCAGTTTAGCGCTTACTCAGGTGAGCTGAAATTTCTTATATCGCCACACATCCTCTTTTGAGCCGTGAGAAGCTCGTATCGGAATTGGAAGAAGTGGAAAGCACACGCCGAGTTATAGTTAAAATCTAACTAGAAGGTTTCAGTAAGACGATGCACGACGATGGCGGGCGGTCAGATGGTCCACCCTCAGATGTAGTGGACACGCTCGTCAAGGACGCTGAGGAACTCTGTCGTATTCATGACCACATCACACGAGTAGTAGCGCACCTAGACATCGAGCCTACTGTATTCACCGACCAATATACGAAATCGAATCCATCGGGTCTGGATTTCGAGGCTGTCATTCGGACACTTATTTACCAGAAAGCGTGCGGATTCAGTCAGAGAGAGGTTCACCAGCGACTTAGGCGGTGGGCGTATCTTCAAGTCCGGTTTGGACTAAGCAGGGCACCCACTCAGCAAGCATTGTCGTATACATACCGGAGACGGCTGTCCCTTGAGGACCGGCAGTTGCTTACGAAGGTGGCAGAAGGCATTCGTGAAGTTGCGATTGAACACGACATACTCGGCGCTCCAAACAGGGCACCGCCTATTCAACCAGAAGAGCGAGGTGGAAAGGGGCTCAATGAGAATGAAATTCTACGGGCTGTTCGGATAGCGCGTGACCGGGTGTTCACTGAATTCACGACACAGCGTGCGGCGAACGCGAAGTATGATGACGAGGTCTACTGGGAGCTACAGGCGTATCTCTCGATGACAGCACACGGAGGCCGTGAGACGAAGCGTCGAGCAACCCGACTTAGCCCACGGAAAGAGATGCCTCACGGTGATTCACATACGCGAACGGTGAAGAAAATAGGCGCACCGAACCCGCAGACGACCCTTGGTGAGTTTGATTACCCAACGGGAGCTCAGAACTGGAAGCGGATTCGGAAAACGTTGCTGGACCCATTTGATAGAGCCATCGAGAATCTCATTTCAGAGACCGATTTTGAGGAGCATCTCCGAGAACCCGTTAACGTCGCAATTGACGTGACACCGTGGCGGTTCTATCCATCGCCGTGGAAGAATAGAGACCTTGGGATTGCAAAGGAAGATTTCCCAGAAATGGTGAGCGGGATGAAAGACAGCCATGAGCGCGGGTACAAGTTTGCTACGCTAACTGTCGTTGGGAAAGACACGCCCATCGTGCTAGCAATTGAGCCTGTGAAGCAGCAATCGTGGTGGGAGGAAGACACCGTGGAACGTACTCCTATTGCGGATGTAGTGGACCGTTTGCTTTCGAAGGCTCAAGAACACGTTTCGATTCATAAGGTGATGTGCGACCGGGAGTACGACACTCACGCGGTCCGGGACGTGATTGACAAGAAGGGGATGACGTATCTTATCCCAAAGCGGGTGAGCGCAAATCAGGACTTCGAGGACATCGATAACATCAGAGAGCATCCGCACGCTGACGCTGGTGTGACGAACAATGTGGAGTTGACAGTCGATGGGCGAACTCATGGTGTGGATTTTTTGTATGTCCCGTCACGGTCTGACTCTGGTAATTACGCGATTTTCACAACGAATGCGGAAGTGCCGCCTGAGCGTGCGCCGGGGTTGACCGCGCAGTATCGTGACCGATGGACGATTGAGAATGAGTATAAGAGTATCAAGGAGCACTTTCTTCCTCGAACTACGTCGTCCGATTACCGGGTTCGTTTGTTCTACTTCGTCGCTGCGGTGTTGATGTACAACGTATGGCGGTTGACGAACTTGTTGCTACGGACATGGTTTGACGTAGACCTTGGTGAAAAACCGCCAGTTCCCGCAGGAGAAATCTCAGAAATCATCGCGTTCTGTATCGGTGTCGGCTTCGGTTGAGTGAACTAAGTTCTCTAAACTGACCTCGGTGTGGGTAGTGGCGACGCTGGTTTTGCGGGATAATATTTCGGCTTAATATCTGCTTTTGGCCAGATTTAGAGAGATGTTCTTGTCATGCGTCTCGACTGTATTGTTCTGACAGAGTGAGACGTTCAATTACGGTCTGTTTTGTTTGTCAGTCGGTCAAACTCCGACTTTCTGTTTGACCCAACTTGCCAGTTTGGAATTCTACAAACCACCAATTGAGAAACAGTTATGGGATTAAACGCATCTCCACGGTTCCTAACTCATATCGTATCCCCTGAGAGAGGGTGACCTATCTGGTAGT
>LFCJ01002108.1_pt1 | contig 14242 bp, 13 predicted proteins | sample 643141 | NCBI WGS metagenome assembly LFCJ01 (sample SAMN03766243, study PRJNA286221) | soda lake metagenome | biome: soda lake; feature: Kulunda steppe; material: water; isolation source: sample B1-Br-g2 brine of Lake Bitter-1 | place: Russia: Kulunda steppe | collected 2010-07 | reverse complement strand
TCATCACCCTTGATGCACAACCACACCTCGACGGAAAACACGCTGTCTTCGGGAAAGTCATCGACGGAATGGACGTTGTCGAAGAGATTGGTTCAGTTGAGACCGGCCCACAGGACCAGCCAAAAGAAAATGTGGTGCTTGAGTCAGTCGAAGTACACGAATAAGACGACCACCGGTTTGATTACTCGTCGTCGTCAACAGCAGATATGACCGAGACGGAAGAAATTGACCTAGGAAAGGAGGAGCCTGCACACCTTATCAACCAGAATGGGCTCTCACAACTGTTTGCAAATCGCGTTCGCGCTCGGTTCATCGTCACTCTGTTTTATGCCGATGAGCCGCTGACAATTGCTGAAATCGCAAACGCAGTCGGAATGACCCAAACGGTGACCCACCAAGCAAAGCAACAGTTACAGAAATTCGATATTTTGGAAGTAACGACTCGAGAAGACGGAAAAGAGGTGTTTCATCTTCGTGAAGACGACGAACTAGTCACTCACCTGCGGACTGTCGCAGAACTCGCAACCGAACGATTTTACGAGTAGTTACTCGATGTGAATCGTCGTTTCGTCGTAGAGGCCGCGTTCTTTTGGTTCAGGGACAGCAACCTGTGCACTGATACGGTACTCGCCACAATCGGCCGGTTCCCACTTCTTGTCCGAAACCTTGAACATCTGGCTCCACGTTCGGCGAAACTGTTTTCGCTCGCCTCGACCGAACCGAAACTGGCCGGCATCGGTGGACTCTGATTGCGGAATACGAGAGGCTTCCTCCAGATCGTTCACCGCCCACGACCACACAACCTGTGACGTTGTTGGAAGCGAGACGGGAAACGGAAACGCGTTTCGTATCTGTATATCGATCGGTACCGGTTCATCCTGCTCGTACACCTGTTTCGGTGTCGAAATCGAAACCGAAATCCCACGGTATCGAAGGCGTTTTGGAACAAACAGGTTGCTCAGGGTCATCGCTGGCAACGTCCGAGATGCTTGGGGCTTTGCCCGTTCTTCGGGTTCACTCGGACGGAATGGGTCCTCGTCATCCCGGTCAAGCGCTTCAGACTCGTAGATCCGGCGCATTGTGCAGACCTAGACGTGAACGGACAAAACGCTCACGGCCGGACTTCCGGTTCGATAGAGCCATCGTCGTACCGTGAATCATACAGATGACACGCTGCCCTCCCGTGTTCGATCTGTTGCAGTTCCGGTTCGTGAACGGAACATGGCGAGACAAACGCCTCTGACAGAATCTCCTCTGCCGCCTCAAAGTCATGCTCTTCAAGGTGAGAAAGTGCCTCAGAGAGAATATCCTCCGCCTGAGGGTCACTCAACGGTTGGGGGATGTTAAACAGGTCACGTAAGGCCGCATCCATCCCCTGGGAGTCCGAGTCAGCGGCTATTTTGTCCAGGGATAGCTCTCTGTCCACGATTCGAAGCCTGAGGTCAAGAAGCGAGCGCCACTCGGTTTGTTCAAACGCAAAATCCTTCGGCGGGATAACTCGAGGGCACCGTGTATGGAACGAACAGCCACTCGGTGGGTCAATCGGCGACGGAACAGTTCCCTCCAACAGAATCCGGTCAGGTTCCCATTTAGGGTCCGGTTCAGGAATAGCAGAGAGCAGTGCCTCGGTGTATGGGTGCTGTGGTGGCGAGAATAACTCCTCGGGAGTCCCAACTTCCACAATCTTTCCGAGATACATCACAGCAATCCGGTCTGCAATATGCTCGACCACGGAGAGGTCGTGAGCGATAAATAGGTACGAAATACCGAATTCATTCTGCAAGTCTTCGAGCAGGTTGAGAATCTGGGCCTGAACCGAGACGTCAAGCGCACTCACTGGCTCATCACAGACGATAAAGTCCGGTTCAACTGCAAGGGCTCTCGCAATACCAATACGCTGGAGTTGGCCGCCTGAGAACTCGTGTGGATAGCGGTTCGCGTGAGAGGCGTTGAGACCGACTCGGTCAAGCAACTCTTTGATTTTTTTATCGCGACGCTGTTTGTCATCTACGATGTCGTGGATATCGAGCGCTTCGCCGATGATATCACTGATAGTCAGTCGTGGGTTAAGACTGGACTGTGGATTCTGGAAAATAAGCTGCACGTCCTGTCGAAGGTCACGGAGTTCGCTACTCGACAGTTCCGTGATGTCCGTCCCACGATAGTAGACGCTTCCCTCCGTTGCCTCCTGCAACTGGAGCAGGGTTCGGCCGACTGAGCTTTTTCCACACCCCGATTCACCGACCAGTCCGAGTGTTTCGCCCTCCTGAATTTCAAGCGACACACCATCAACTGCTTTCACCCAGCTCCGCCGTCCTAGCAGCCTATCGATGAAATCAGTTTCCGACTCGTAATATTTTTTCAACCCTTCCGCACGAACCAGTGGCTCTGAGTCACTCATCTGTAACACCTCCGTCAGCCTCCATTGATGTTTCCTCCCTAACGGTGACCGTGTAATCAAGCCCTTTTTGCAGATCACCAGTATGTTCTAGACAGGCGGCGGTCTGTTGGTCACTCGCTACTTCTTCTAATTCAACCCCAGTCTCAACATCAACCAGTGGTGGCTCCATTCTCGTACAGACCTCCTCGGCATACGGGCACCGTGGATGGAAGTTACAACCTGGCGGATTTTCGATGAGGTCGGGCATCCGTCCGGGAATTGTCTGCAGCCGGTCGCGGTTATCACCGATTCGTGGAATGGAACTCATTAACCCAACCGTGTAGGGATGCTGTGGGTTGTAATACAGGTCCTCAACTGTCGCCATCTCAACCGGGTGGCCTGCGTACATCACCATCACACGCTCACAGAACTCCGCGACAACGCCAAGGTCATGGGTAATAAGCTGGATAGCGGTATCTGTCTCCGTACAGATATCCTCAAGCAGTGAAAGAATCTGCGCCTCGATGGTAACATCGAGTGCAGTGGTTGGCTCGTCTGCAATAATCAAGTCAGGATCACACGAGAGTGCCATGGCGATGACGGCTCGCTGTTGCATCCCACCTGAAAACTGGTGTGGATAGTCCGTATACCGTTGTGGTGCATCCGGAATACCAACCGATTCCAGCTTTTCTATTGCGCGTTCTTTCGCGGCCTCTTCATTCAGACCAAGGTGGACACGGATTGCCTCCGAGATCTGCTCACCGACAGTATATGCAGGATTAAGCGCCGTCTCCGCATCCTGGAAAATCATCGCAATCTCGTTTCCACGAATCTGGCGCATCTCTTCGTACTCTAAATCAAGGAGATTCTGTCCTTTAAATCGAATCTCTCCGCTTTCGACCACACCAGGTTCCTCGATAAGGCGCATCAATGCAAGACTCGTGACGCTCTTTCCGGCACCGCTCTCGCCGACAACACCGAATCGTTCACCTGCTTCAATCTGATACGAGAGGTCGTTCGTTGCTTTGACCACACCGTCTTCGGTATAAAATCGAACGTTGAGGTCTTCAACTTCGAGAAGTGCCATCTATCTGAACCCTCCCGACCCCTTCTTGTCTCCTTGTGGGTCGAAGGCATCTCGGACACCATCGCCGATGAGGTTAATTGCCATGACGAAGAAAAACAGCGCAAGCCCCGGGAAGAGACCAGCCCACCAGTTTCCACGAGCCATCGAGTCCTGTTCGACGTTCAGCATGACACCCCATTCCGCAGTTGCCGGGGACAGCCCCAATCCAAGGAACCCGAGTGCAGCGGCGGTCAAGACGACGGTTCCAACACTCAGCGTAGCCTGCACGATAACGGGAGCCATCGCGTTTGGCATGATATGTTTGATGATGATGCTTCTATCCCGTGCACCGAGTGCTTTCGCCGCCGTGACATATTCATTTTGTTTGACACTCAGTATCTCCCCTCGTATGATACGTGCATACGAGAGCCATCCGACGACGATGAGTGCGAGGACAATTTCCCAGTAGCCGCGGCCGAGAATCGTAATCACTGCGATTGCGAGAACGATGAACGGGAACGCATAGAGCATGTCGACGATGCGCATGATGAACTCGTCGACGTAGCCGCCGTAATATCCGGCGATGGAACCAAGTGGGACGCCAACGAGAAGTGCAACGCCAACGGCGATAAATCCAATCGAAAGGCTGTATCGCCCGCCATAAATCGTTCTGGCAAACAGATCACGACCTGCCCAGTCGGTTCCAAATATGTGAAGCGTCGACGGTGGCCAATTGAGCAAGTGTTCAACCGTCGGTGGCTGGTACCCAACCAAAATATCTTGTGTTGCTGGGTCTTGAGCCGCCAATGAAAACGGCTGTACGGTCGCCCCACCAAGGTATGGGATCCACTCTGGAAGACCCCACGGTCGGGCGAAAACCGTGAGCAGGACCATTGCAGTCACGATGACTGCTCCAAAGAGTGCAAGACGATTCCGTTTGAATCGTCGCCAAGCGTAGTAGGTGCGACTTTTGGCTTCTTTAGTCTCTAGTTCCGGCTGCCAGGCCGAAAGTGGGTCTCGCTTTTCGACCGCCTCTGCATCGAACCCTTCGATGCGAATGCGGCCACGATTCGTCTGCGACTGTTGTGATTTCGTCGACATTGTCAATATCGGATTCGTGGGTCAAGATAGGCGTAGATGATGTCTGCGAGCATATTCGCGAAGATGACGAAGACACCAATTATCAATACAAGCGCTTGAATGACGGGGAAGTCACGGGTCTGAACTCGCTCAACGAGGAGGCGGCCAATTCCGGGATAGGAAAAGACCACCTCGACGACAACGGAGCCGCTGATGATGAACGCCACCTGAATTGCGGCGACAGTCACGACGGATATAAGCGAGTTACGAACGACATGCTTTCTAATGACCGTTTTTTCTGGGAGTCCCTTAGCGCGTGCGGTCCGGACGTAATCCTTATCTAACTCTTCGACCATCGACGAGCGCATCAGGCGCATCATCAGCGCCGTTGCACCGGTCCCGATGGTAACGGCTGGTAAGATAGTATAACGGATCATATCCCAACTCAATAATCCCTCACCGGTCGGTGGCAAGACCGGGAATAGTCCAAGGTAACTCGAAAAGAGCAAGATGAGAATCAGCCCAAGCCAGAAGTTTGGGAGGGCAACACCGAGCAACGCAAACACTCGGCTCACCTGGTCAATTCGTGTATTCCGGTGATAGGCGGCGTAAATTCCCAAGGGGATTGCTGTGACGACGGTCACAAGAAATGCCATCGACCCCATAAGCAGTGTGTACGGAAGTCGGTCACCAATCTCCGCACCAACCGTCCGGTTGGTCGTAATTGCATTACCGAAATCAAGGATAATGGCATCAGACATCCAGTTGAAATACTGGATATAGACCGGTTGGTCGAGGCCGTACTGTGAGCGAATTTCGTCTTCGACCTCAGGGTCTAAATCCGCAAACTGGGTGATGAAATCCACCGGGTCACCCGGAATGAAATGAATCATTCCGAACGTCATGATGGAGACGCCAATTAGCAAGGGTATCGTAATCAATCCGCGTTTGAGTATGAATCGTTGAAGGCTCATGAAAGGGCGATAAATACCGCTCGAAAGACTGTAGCGTTATTCGGTCGGACGTGCAATGATGTCACGCTGGTGGGCGTAAATAGAGTCGAAGCGGAACGAGGAGTTGGGGTGTGGCGTCCATCCTTCGACCTCGCTGGTGCGAACCACGTGGACGTTGTCAGTTGTCCACATCCAGGCGTGTGGTGAGTCGCCAGCAAGCACGTCTTGGAGGTCACGGTAGATATCGACGCGCTCGTCAGTGTCGACAACATTCTGTCCCTGTTCAATCAGCTCATCGGCTTCGTCGCTTTCGTACAAACTCCAGTTGTTACCATCCGGAACAACATTGCTGGAGTGATACAGGTCTTCGATGTGGCCATTAGGGTCCGAACCACCAGTCCACCCAATACCGATGACGATATCTTCAGCCTCCGCAAGTCCGGTTGGGTCGGTGATGAACTCGACAAGGGATGGGAAATCAAAAATCTCAAGCGTGGTGTCAAGGTATTCGGTCTCATCCCACGTCTGTTGGATGACTTCCATCCACCGCTCACGCTCTTCGTTAATATTCGTCCGCATCTCAATCTCGAGCGGCGGCTCGACACCTTCCTCGTCAAGCGCCTCTTCGATGAGGGCAAGCGACTCTTCCTCGCTGGTTCCCAGATGTTCTTCGGCGAGTTCAGCATGGTACTCTTCATCGAAGAATGGACCCAATCCAGGACTGATTGGTGCTGAAAGCGGTGTGCCGTTATCGTCATAGACCGCAGTAAGAACTTCGTTACGTGGAACGAGTCCTGACAGTCCACGTCGCAGTTTGTCGTTGTTGAACGGGCTCGCTTGTGTTGGGAAGCCAAGCAGGTCAAATCCAACAGCCTCAGTGCCAATCACTTCGGGCTCTTCGGTATCCCACTGGTCGAGGTCGAACATTGCCGGGTTATCAATCGCATGAACTTCACCCGCTCGAATGGCTTCTTCCTGTGAAACGATTTCTTCGACGACCTGGAACGTGACTTCTTCCCACGGGTTGTGTACGTCCGCCCAGTGGTCCTCGAAGGGGACAAGCTCAATGCGGTCTTCGGTCTGGAACAGTTCAAGTTCGAACGGCCCGGAACCGAGTGACTCCTCGCCGAAGTCGTGGTCATCCGTATCAGGTGTTTCACTGATACCATCAGCGTTGCGTGGCAAGATTGGGACACCACCAAGGTCACCCAGGAACTGTGCCTGCACGCTAGTCGTTGTCATCTCGATGGTGTGGTCGTCGATGACCTCCACCTCCTCGATTGCGTCGACCTGCGTGTCGTTGATTGTGCCACGAGCGCGCTCAATGGAAAAGGCAACGTCATCTGCGACGAACTCATCGCCGTTGTGGAACACGACGTCTTGTCGCAAATCAAACGTCCACGTGAGTTCATCATCCGAAAGCTCCCAATCCGTCGCTAGAACAGGAACCGGCGTGATTCCGTCATAATCAGTGGTGACAAGATACTCGTATACATGCCCGTACACTGCCTGTGACGGTGCATCGTTGATGAGTGTCGGGTCAAGCGTATCAGGGTTCGCACCAACGGCAATGCTGATGTCCCCGGTAAGGTCCTCGTCTGGTTCACCTGTTCGTTCGGCTCCATCGTCGTCAGCTCCGTCGTCATCATCCCCACCCACACACCCGGCAAGGGCGAGAGCTCCTGCGCCTCCCATTGCGGCAAGAACTTTTCTTCGGGTAGATTCGTTGGCATATTCTCCTGGATTTACCATGTGTCTGGAGTAGGTACTTATTGAACTGTTAAAAGTGCTTCGGACAGTTTAACAGATACAGGTTGTGGTCAATATGCCTGGATAACTAATCAGCCGAAGGCAGAAAACAGTAAGAAAATGACTTGAAAGGGGTGACTATACCTCATATGACTGTTCAGCCAAACTCAGCACCTCGAATGTCCGGTTAGTGCTAACAAATCACATCACCGAAAGCCACTGGTTGGCGGACTCACGAGCGGTTCGAATGCCTCGTGTGCAAACGTGGCAAGAATTGTCCCATCTATCGTTTTCATGTGTGAATAGAGGATCCCCTCTTCATTTGCGGACTTGACCATTCCCTCTGCAAATCCCAAATCGTATCGACAGGCAAGGAGGATAGACCGCTCTGTCTCAGGGTCGAGAAACTCAATAACGGCATATCGAAACCGCTCGACATCGCTCCCATACACCAGATACTCAGTGAATGCGTCCTCATCGTAGACCTCAGTAAAAACGTCAGCATAGTTGTTTGGCACGACATGAGTAAGGCCAAACCGGTCAGTATCTCCCATCTGTTTGCTGACCGTATCCGTTTGGGGGGCCTTCGCCGTCCAGACTTCCCACCCATCGTCTTCTCTATCAGCCTTGATAGCTCGCATATCCTCAACGGTCTGCGTCCAGGCTTCCCCTTTCACACCTGTCGGGTCATACTGCCGACGGAACTGTTCATCACGCATATCTGACTCGTTCATAGTTACATAATGTTGTACCAGCCCGATAACTCTTTTCGAGGGCTATGCAACACCAAAGACTGTTTCCAAAATAAACGAAGCCAGCAGGATACAGACGCTTGCCACAAACAGTTGCATCTGTGCAGAGACGCGCTCTTGTGGCGGTGGTAACTGTGTCCACCTGATTGGCCCAACTCTCCGAACGACGGCTTGCAGGCGCGTTTCGTGGACCTGTGGCAACGAATCCGCGTTATCTTCCCTCACGTCCGATGGTGATGATGGCCAGAGCCGAATCGTTGCGTACGCAAGCAAGAGCCACCCCAAAATAAAAAGGAACAAATTTGCTCGGACAGCACCGCCTCCAGTCAAGATGCTGATGACAAATGTGCTAACGATAGCGAGAAGCGTTACGACAACCGAATACCACAGGACGTCAATCCACGCCCGCAGGCGATTACCAAGCGGTGTTTGGGTCTTTCCCATTCGGATCAGGAGTTTGAGCGGTCTTCAAACACTGTGTCTGGCTCTCGGTACGTCTCGTCGTGACGGTGGCAGTAACTTTTCCGTCCCGATTCGCTGACGGTGTACAGTTCTGGTTTGTGAGTTTCGTCTTCTACACTGTCGACAAAGCCATCACACACACTGCCAAAGGCGTCGTTAAGTTCATCAATCGCACATTGTTCATCGTGTCGACTCGCGTGTTCAATAACGGATTGGAGGATATCTTCTACCTCGGCAGGGACATCAAGTTCTCCAAAGAGCTCCTGGTAGGTCTCGTCCATGTTTCCAAACCGGGTTTCATACCCAAGCCGACCGCGAATCCGCTCACGTATCGACCGCTCAGCTCGGCGGCGTTCTCTGAGTAGTTCCCGAAGAATACGGATTCCGGTCCAAATCTCATCATCGAGCGTTTCGAATCCATCCGGTCGAATCCGCGCCGGACACCGTGTACTGAACGGGCACCCGGATGGTGGATACCGTGGGTTTGGTGGTGTTCCATGAAGAACAATCCGTTCTTTGTCACTCGTTGGATTGGGCTCAGGAATCGCTGAGAGCAAGGCGTGAGTATACGGGTTAGCTGGGTCTGTGAACAGCTCTTCGGTCGGGCCAATCTCCATGATGTGGCCAAGGTACATCACTGCCACGCGGTCACAGATATGTCGGACAACGGATAAGTCGTGTGCGATGAACAGGTAGGTTAAGTCGAACTCCTCTTGGAGGTCCTCAAGGAGGTTGATTATTTCTGCCTGCACGCTCACATCAAGCGCCGAAACCGGCTCGTCCAGAACGATAAACTCAGGTTCCAGTGCAAGTGTTCGGGCAATCCCGATACGCTGGCGCTGACCGCCCGAAAACTGGTGGGGATACCGGAAATAATGTTCTCGCTGAAGGCCAACGGCGTCAAGCAACTCACGGACATGCTGTTTCCGTTCCCGTGGTGTCTTCCACTCGTGGACATCAAGCGGTTCCCGGATGATTTCGCCGATTGTCATCCGGTCGTTGAGGCTCGAATCAGGGTCTTGAAACACCATCTGTGCGTTTCGCCGCCACTCATAGAGGTCGTCACCACTGAGCGTCGTCACGTCCGTACCGTTAAAGCGAATTTCACCAGCTGTTGCAGTTTCAAGCTGTAACAGTGTCCGCCCCAAGGTCGTCTTTCCGCAGCCAGACTCTCCGACAAGCCCTAGCGTCTCGCCTCGGTGAATATCGAACGAGACACCATCGACCGCTTTAACGGGGTTTCTATCGAATAATCCGGTCCCCTGGTAGTACGTTTTCAGGTCACGGATTTCGACCATGACGTCATCGTTTTCTTGGACGGGGTCGCTGTCAGGAGTGACAGTCTGGCTCATTGGTTCACCTCCATAGACGATTGGGGGGTATCGACAGTCGTCTGTTCACTTTTGTTCTGGTGATGTTCAACGGCGGCGGTGGTATCCATATCTTCTGGGTATAATAGGCACGCGACAGTGTGGTCTTCAACATCGGTAGAGACGGCAGTCGCGGTTGGGTGGACGTGCTCGCACTCTTCGAATGCTTTCGGACACCGGGGCGCAAACCGACAATACGTTGCTGGCTCGTTGGGTGTCGGGACGTTCCCATCAATCGTTGTCAGCCGGTCACCAGTTTGGGCGCCAGGAATGGATTGGAGTAGCCCTTCGGTGTACGGATGTTTTGGCTGGGAGAATAGCCGTTCAACGTTGGTTGTTTCGACAATTTCCCCGGCGTACATGACGTTAACGTAATCAGAGATGTTGGCAATGACACCCATATCATGGGTAATAAACATAATTGCCAAGTCAGTCTGTTCTTGCAGGTCAGTAAGCAAATCAAGGATTTGTGCTTGGATGGTAACATCGAGGGCCGTGGTCGGTTCATCACAGATGAGTACTTCGGGTTCGCAGGCAAGCGCCATCGCAATGACCGCACGCTGACGCATTCCCCCGGAGAACTGATGGGGATATTCCTTAATTCGGCGTCGAGCGTCGGGAATGCCGACCGCATCAAGCAATCTGGCTGCCTCCTGGGTTGCTTCTTTCCCTTTGAGCCCCTGGTGAAGGCGAAGTGCTTCTTTAATCTGATTTCCAACAGTGTAGACCGGGTTGAGGCTGGTCAGCGGGTCCTGAAAGACCATCGCAATCCGCCCACCACGCATTTGTCGCTGTGGCTCGCCGCTCAATCGGGTGATTTCAACGAAGCCATCCTGAATGGTGTCGGTATCACCTTCGGTAATGAAGATACAATCATTTGCGTCGACAAGGCCCAGTTTGTCACCGTATCCGGCCGCAAGGATATCCGCTAACGGCACGGATTCCGGCTTTTCATACCCGAAGAACTGTGGCGTAATATCGACTGATTCGTGACCAAAGAGATCGGTCATCGAGCCATCATACTGTTCAGCAACGGAGTCAACAACAACCGTTCGCTTTGAGAACTTCTTGCTGAACTCCTGGACGGTTTCGAGGTGATTAAACCGGACGCTGCTGCCTTGAAGAACCCGCCCCGGTTTCTCGACGAGCCCCATCAACGAGCGAGCAGTCACACTCTTTCCTGAGCCACTTTCCCCGACTATCCCGACGGTATCACCCGCCCGAAGGTCAAACGAGATGTTGTCTACTGCACGAATTGTTTCTTTCTCGGTAAAGAACGCAGTCTGTAAGTTTCGTACCTCTACAAGCGGCCGCTCGTTTGTATGTTGGTCATCTATTGTCATCACGCACCACCTCCAGTTGTCGCGGCATCATCACCGACATCAGCCTCTGGGTCCATCGCATCGCGAATACCATCACCGAGTGCATTGAACGCCGTTACGACGAAGACAATCATCAGTCCCGAAATTGTCGACACGTGCCAAGAAGATGTGGAAACGTAGCTCCGTCCGTCATTGATGATACGACCCCATTCGGGTGTTGGCGACGTGATACCCAGCCCCAAAAACGAAAGGGCTGCAACCACGATAATAACTGTTCCCAACAGCAATGAGGCGTATATCATAATGTATCCTGCAATGTACGGCGCCATGTGCTTGCGCATGATTGCGGATGGTTTTTGCCCGTAGCTCTTTGCGGCATCAACCCACTCCTGCTCAGCGACTTGCAAGGATGGCCCACGGATGGCACGCCACATGCCTGGCCAATAGGCAAAGGCGAGGATTAACGCCAGTAACAGCCCGCCATCTAACGGTTCAGCAACCGGATGGTTCCCTTGGCTGAAGATGACCGAGAGCAACATGACCAGCAAGAACGCTGGGATAGCGATGATAGTATCGCTCGCAAGGACAGTCAGGATATCTGCAACGCCTTTATAATAGGCGGTAATCAGCGAGAGGATAACTGCAATGAGTGCACCAAGCCCAATTGCGGTTAGTCCAATGATAAGAGATGTTTGAGCACCATGTGCTAAGTTCGTCAGTAAGTCTTGCCCATTGGGTGTCGTTCCGAGCGGTGCAAATCGGTCGTACTCATCGTACGTCATCGGACTGACCGTATTTTGGCCATTAGACTGACTTTGGAGATTCGCTGCACCATGAGTAATCGTTTCTATCTCTCCATCATCGCCTAAATAGTCAAATTCGTGGCTATACGGCGAGAACACGTTGTGCTCGATTGGCACAGGACTGATTGCGGGCGCCCAGACCGCCATCACCACAAACATGAAGACAACAACGAGTCCGAAAATCCCCCAGTAGTGTCCACGGAACCGACGAATCGTATCATCTCGCGGCGTCCAATCAGCCTCGCGGTAATGGTCTCGGTACACGTTATACCCTTTCCACGCCCACACCAGACAGATGAGTGCGTAGACGAACACAACGGTTGTACGGATTGCCCACGCCCACGCAGGCGAGAGGCCCAAGAAGGTACCTTCCCAACCACCATCCGGCGAGCGATGTCCTTCATTTGGTATCAGTTCACGGCTCGTGAGTGACGGTATTGTCGACGAAAGCGAGTCAAGAAGGTTGGCTGCGAAGGCAATCTCTGCGTTAATAAAGGTTCCAACTGGCGTGAATGCGTATAGAGCGGCACCGACAACAAGCACCAGCGTGAGCAATATCCGCTCAACGATACTTTCTATTCTTCTCGTTGACTCGAACCCAATTCGGTCGATGAGACGCCAAGGGAGGACAAACCATGCGAGTACCGACGCCAAAGCAAACAGCATAACTATCGCTGCAGTGTCAGCAACCAACGCGCCACCAAGCACGGCGAGCGTTTCATCAGTTCCTTCGAGGGCATCAGAGACGTTCCCTCCAAACCAGTTCGGGATGGTCGCGAGCCCACTAAGCCCAAACCGGATTGCCGAACCGATTGTTCCGATAGCTCCCAAAACCCGTCCAAGTTCAAGCAGGATAAGAATGACGACACCACTGAACCAGAGGAGTGCTGGTCGTGGGTTCTCCTTGATACGGGCACGCAACGGTTTGTCTGCCAGTTCGTCTTGCGCCATCGTCGGTGAGTCTGTTGTGTCGCTCATCGTTCGTATCCCACCCGTGGGTCAATGATTGTATACAGGAAATCCTGCAGGATATTCAGGAATATTATTACTAGCGTAAACATAAACAGGAGCGACCCCGCCAAGGGTAAATCGCCCTGGATGACCGCCAAAAAGAACGTCCTGCCGAGGCCGCTGATGTTGAAGACCTCTTCAACGATGACGGAGCCACCGATGAGGATGAACGCCTCGTTTGTGATGACCGGAACAAGCGGAATCAGTGCGTTCCGGAAGACGTGCTTCCAGACGATAACACGCTGTTTCAATCCTTTTGCTTTGGCGGTTATGACGTAGTTTGAGTTAATCGTCTCAAGCATCGCTGTGCGGCCAATTCGTAGCTCTGCAGCCATAGAAGCGGAACCTAAGACGAGTGCTGGCGGGAGGATGAATTTAATATCCACTGCAAAGGCCCCCCAGTCCATGCCGGTCAGCATAGGGAACGAGACGATATCGAAGACGGAAACGTTCGATATCGAGTACCAATCAAGGTTCGGCGTTCCGGTAATACTCCGTAACTCTGGACCGAGTTGGTACCAATCAAAGCCAAACCAGCCACCACCATCCGTCTGTCGGAGCACCGCAAGAAGCATGACTGCAAGCCAGAAATTCGGCATGGCCAGCCAGACAATGCCACCAATTGATGCCACGTAATCTCCCCAGGAGTTCGGGTTCAACCCGGCATAGAAACCGAGCGGCAGACCAATAAACAAGGGAAGCAAGATGGCCCAGAACCCAAGCCAAAGGGTTGGTCCGGCAGTGTCATAGATGACTGCACGGACGGGCCGGTTTGCCTGCACAACCCATGATTGTCCTTCGAATAGGAGAAGGTCACGTGCGAACTGAAGGTACTGCTCCCAGAGGGGGTCATCCAATCCTAATCTGTCTCGCATCCGCTGTACGTCAGCCCCTGTTGCCTCAGGACCAAACCGCGCTGCCACGGGGTCAATTGGCCCCAGCCGAAGCATAATAAACAAGAACGTAATGACGAGGAATAAGACAGGGATGGAGAGCAACAGCCGCTTGAGGAAATACTCCCAGCGACTCATATCGAATCACGCGCTCGTATTCCACGATACATAGTTTTGTTTTACTTACTCCTAGCTGTTAAGTACTGCTATATAGGCTGTGAAATGAGGGTTCAAATGGCGATACACCCGGAAGCTAAACGGTGAATCAGACAGTGTTCAGGCTTCTTCTTCGAGTTCAGTCTGCCAGTCGAGGTAGTATCCTGTGGACTCTTCAGGCATGACGGAAGTGTCGGTATTCTTTGGCTCGAATCCGAAATGGCCGTAAGCGACATCCTCCCAGC
>LFCJ01002107.1_pt1 | contig 14248 bp, 10 predicted proteins | sample 643141 | NCBI WGS metagenome assembly LFCJ01 (sample SAMN03766243, study PRJNA286221) | soda lake metagenome | biome: soda lake; feature: Kulunda steppe; material: water; isolation source: sample B1-Br-g2 brine of Lake Bitter-1 | place: Russia: Kulunda steppe | collected 2010-07 | reverse complement strand
GAGGCCCAGCCGCTCGCAGTACCGATTGCACCCAATTGGTGCCAAAGACGACTGAAAATTGGAACGGTAGCCCGTACCGAAGCCGTTTTCCCCCGTGGCTGTTTCTCACTCACCATGGAAGGCGGCACTGATATGACTCTCGCGTTCGAACTCGAGGCCCTCGAGGAACTGGCCGACCCGGAAACGGTGGTCGACGACGCCCGGGGCTGGAGTCGGTACATCGGGATCGTCTCCGAGGAGCCCACGTACGTCGTCACCAACTTCACGCGCAAGAACCGCGTCCGTCAGGACTTCTTCTCCGGGCCCCGCGGGAAAGCCGAGAGCCTGGACAACGTCAAGTTCCAGTTCGACACCGAACGGTACGTTTTCGTCGGCACGAACGAGGAAGACGCCGCCCTCGCCGAGGAAGTCGACTGGGAGTACCTCCCGCTCGAGGACGCCGCCGAGGCCGCCGACTGGGAACTCGGCGAGGACGAGGTCGAGGACCCCTTCGGTGACGATGACGGCCGGGACGGCTGGCCGTAGAGTCCGTTCGCCCGCCGTCACCGTCGGCGGGACCCAACACGCCTTTAGCGGGGTGTTTTTGAGGCGTCGACCCGAACGGTAAGCGATGACCGAGCCACGCGTGCCCGGCGAGGGCCCCGGGAGCCTCGAGTTACCCTGTGGCGAGTCGATCGATCCCCACGAGATCGACCTGGGAGTACGTGAGTTCCGCTGTGACTGTGGGGGGACACACGCAGTCGTGACCGACGCCCACCCCCCCTCACGCTTTTTCCCCGAGGAACTGGTCTCCGTCCTCCGCGAGACGGTAGACGTCGAAGACGGGTTCGAGGAGTTCGGGACGCCCCATCTGCTCGGAGTCACCGTAGAGGAGTTCCCCGAGAAGGTCGTCGTCCACGACGCCGCCGAGGACGGCGCGGTCGGCTACGCGATGGTCTGGGTGACCGACTTCGATTCCCGCAGGCTTCACGAGGTGATCGTCGAACTCGTCGTCGAACTGATGGAACACGCGGTCAGCCACGCCGCCGATGACACCGCGATCTCCGAATTCGAACGCCAGATGCTCGAGTTCGACGTCGGGGCGTTCGTCGAGGCCTACCGGGCCGAACGGGACCTCGAGAGCGAACACGACCGGCGCTTTTCGCCGTGAGACGCGTACCTGATACGAATTTCGAAAAAACGCTACGCTAATCGTAACGTTTCGTGGGGCTTATTACGATGTGCGAACTCCGGACGAACAAGGACCGATGAGTACGGATCACCAGCACGCCGAAGACGGTTCCGGGGACGGACGCACAATTCTTCTGATCGGCAGCGGACCGATACAGATCGGCCAGGCCGCCGAGTTCGACTACTCGGGTGCACAGGCCTGTCGTGCCCTCCAGGAGGAGGGGGCGCGGGTCGTGTTGGTCAACTCGAACCCGGCGACGATCATGACCGACCCGGAGATGGCCGACGAGGTCTACATCGAACCGATCACGACCGAGGCGATCAGCGAGATCATCCGCACGGAAGACCCCGACGGCGTCATCGCCGGCCTCGGTGGCCAGACGGGCCTGAACGTCACCGCGGAACTCGCAGAGGAGGGCGTCTTAGAGGAGTACGATGTCGAGATCATGGGGACGCCACTCGACACCATCTACGCGACCGAGGACCGCGACCTGTTCAGAAAGCGCATGGAGAAGATCGGCCAGCCGGTCCCGCGGTCGACGACCATCTCGCTCGACGAGGGCGAAGCGGTGTCGGAACTGACCGAGGACGATCTCGAAGAACGCGTCGAGGCGGCAGTCGAGGAGGTCGGCGGCCTGCCGGTCATCGCCCGCACCACCTACACGCTCGGCGGGTCGGGGTCGGGCGTCGTCCACGAGTTCGACGAACTGCTCTCGCGGGTTCGCAAGGGCCTGCGCCTCTCTCGCAACAGTGAGGTGCTGATCACCGAATCGATCGCCGGCTGGGTCGAGTACGAGTACGAGGTGATGCGCGACGCCGACGATTCCTGTATCATCATCTGCAACATGGAGAACATCGACCCGATGGGCATCCACACCGGGGAGTCGACGGTCGTCACCCCCTCCCAGATCGTCCCCGACGAGGGTCACCAGGAGATGCGCACCGCGGCGCTGGACGTCATCCGCGAACTCGGCATCCAGGGTGGCTGTAACATCCAGTTCGCCTGGCGCGACGACGGCACGCCCGGCGGCGAGTATCGCGTCGTCGAGGTCAACCCCCGCGTCTCCCGTTCGTCGGCGCTGGCCTCGAAGGCGACCGGCTACCCGATCGCCCGCGTGACCGCGAAGGTCGCACTCGGCAAACGCCTCCACGAGATCGAAAACGAGATCACGGGTGAGACGACCGCCGCCTTCGAGCCCGCGATCGACTACGTCGTCACGAAAGTGCCACGCTGGCCCAAGGACAAGTTCGACGACGTCGACTTCGAACTGACGACGGCGATGAAGTCGACGGGCGAGGCGATGGCCATCGGCCGGACCTTCGAGGAATCGCTGCTCAAGGCCCTTCGCTCCTCGGAGTACGAGCCAAGCGTCGACTGGGAGGAAGTGAGCGACGAGGAACTCGAGGCCGAGTACCTCGAACGGCCCTCGCCCGACCGCCCGTACGCGATGTTCGAGGCGTTCGAACGCGGCTACACCGTCGAGGAGGTCGTTTCCCTGACGGGTGTCTTCGAGTGGTACACCGAGCGTTACGCCAACATCGCCGAGTCGACGGTGGCCGCCCAGGAAGGGGAGTTCACCGAGGCCGCGATCACCGGACACACGAACGCCGTGATCGCCGCCGCCGCCGGGGCAGACGTCGGCACGGTCGAAGCGGACGTCCCCGGTCGCGCCTACAAACAGGTCGACACCTGCGCCGGCGAGTTCGCCGCCGAGACGCCGTACTACTACTCCGCACGCAAGTCGGAGTTCGAGAAAGGACCACTCGAGGGCGCAGCCGCGGCGGGCGAACTCGAGGTCGACCGGGACGTCGAAAGCGTCGTCGTCGTCGGCGGCGGCCCGATCCGCATCGGACAGGGCGTGGAGTTCGACTACTGTTCGGTCCACGCGGTCCAGGCGCTGCGGGAGATGGGGATCGACGCCTACGTCGTCAACAACAACCCCGAGACGGTCTCGACTGACTACGACACGAGCGATGGGCTCTTTTTCGAGCCGATCACGGCCGAAGAGGTCGCGGACGTCATCGAGGCGACCGACGCCGACGGCGTGATGGTCCAGTTCGGCGGCCAGACCTCCGTGAACATCGGCGAACCGCTCCACGACGAGATCGATCGCCGTGACCTGGACTGTGCGGTCATGGGAACCTCCGTCGAGGCGATGGACCTCGCGGAGGACCGTGATCGCTTTAACGCCCTGATGGACGAACTGGGCATCGCCCAGCCCGAGGGTGGGACGGCGACCTCGAAGACCGAGGCCCTCGAACTCGCCCACGAGATCGGCTACCCCGTCCTCGTGCGCCCGTCGTACGTGCTCGGTGGCCGCGCGATGGAAGTCGTCTACGACGACGCCGAACTCGAGGAGTACATCGAGGAAGCCGTTCGCGTCAGCCCGGACAAGCCGATCCTCGTCGACGACTTCCTCGAGAACGCGGTCGAACTCGACGTCGACGCCGTCGCCGACGGCGAGGACGTCCTCATCGGCGGCATCATGGAACACGTCGAAACTGCCGGCGTTCACTCCGGCGACTCCGCGTGTATGATCCCGCCACGCTCGCTCGGCCGCGAGGTCAACCGTCGCGTCCGCGAAGTGGCAGAGCAGATCGCCCGCGAACTCGACACCGTCGGCCTGTTGAACGTCCAACTCGCCGTCACAGGCATCGACGATCCCGACGCCGAGAGCGAAGTGTACGTCCTCGAGGCCAACCCCCGCTCCTCGCGGACGGTGCCGTTTATCTCGAAGGCGACGGGCGTCCCGATCGCCAAGATCGCCGCGACGGTCATGACCGGCATCTCACTCGAGGAACTCGACGTCACAGAGCAGGTGCCCGAGCAGGTCTCGATCAAGGAGGTCGTCCTCCCGTTCGACCGTCTGCCGGGGTCGGACCCGCGTCTCGGCCCCGAGATGAAGTCCACCGGCGAGGTAATGGGCACCGCCGACACGTTCGGCAAGGCCTACGACAAAGCCCAGGACGCCGTCAACAAGCCCGTCCCCGAGGAGGGGACGGCGATCGTCGACCTCTCGGCCGAGGAGTTCCCCGACCCCGACACCGAGGCGGGCGAAGAGCTCGTCGCCGGCTTCACCGAGTACTACGACCTCTGTGAGGAAGTCGACCTCGTCGAGGCCGTCCGCAGCGGCGGCGTCGACGTGATCGTCTCCCGGGACCGCACGCTGCTCGAGGCCGCCGTCGAGGAGGAGATCACCTACTTCTCGACGGAAGCGTCGGCCACGGCCGCACTCGAGGCCAGGGCCGCCAAAGAGGAACCGATCGACGTCCGGGCCATCACGGACCGCCCACAGCGCGACGAGTACTGGGGCCAGCCCAAAGACGCCTGATCGGTCGGCGAACACCGACCGTCCCCGACGCGGAGTCGGGTGAGAGCACGGCGGTACCCGCCCGATCCGTTCACCTCGTTCTCGCGACCGTTTTCGGTCCTCTCCCCGATTCCGTGACCCGATACCGCGCACCGAAATATAGCCCGAAGGCGGAGGTTTATCACTCCGGTATCCGACAGCATTAATATGGAAGTTAGGGAAGCCACGGTCGACGACAGGGAGACCGTCGCCGAGATCGCCAAACGCTCACTCGAGAGCTCGTACTCGCTTACCCCGAGTACGATCGAGAGTGCCGTCTCGGAGTGGTACGGCGAGGGGAACTTCGAGGAGACCCTCGAGGACGCCACCGTGTTACTGGCCGAGGAAGACGGCGAGCCCGTCGCCTTTTCAGAGAGCATCGTGGTCACCGAGGGTGGCCAGGGTGACCTCCACTGGCTACACGTTCACCCGGACTACCGCGGGGGTGGGATCGGTGCCGAACTCTTCGAACGCACCCGTGATCGGCTCTCCGAGGCGGGGGTTTCGTACCTGCGTGGGCGCGTGCTCGCCGACAACCGGGCTGGCACGGAGTTCTACGAGGAGTACGGCTTCGAGAAGGTCGACGAGGAGGAGTTGGAGATCGACGGCGATCGCCACTTCGAGCACATCTACTTAGACGCCGAATCGAAGCAGTTCCGCAGCGTCGTCACCGACGGCGAGGTCGTCTACGTCGACACGGTCGACGAGGAAGTCGGCTCGGAAGCGCCGTTTACCAACGTCTACACGAACCCGGATCGGGAGAGCCACTACGGCTACTACTGCACCAACTGTGGCTCGCTCGCGAACGCGATGGACACGATGGGCCGGATCAAGTGCAACAACTGTGGGAACACCCGCAAGCCGACCCGCTGGGACGCCTCCTACATGTGATCGACGTGTGAACCAGTATCGATACCTAAAAGAACGCCACCGGAATATCACTCGAACCAACCTATGAGTTCACAACCAGTCCGCGAGGTCATGACCCCGTCAGTCGTAACGATCCACCCAGACGATCCGGTCACCGACGCCGCTCGAGCGATGCTCGACGCGGGGATCGGCTCGCTCGTCATCGTCGGAGAGAACAACCACCCCGAAGGTATCCTCACGCGAACCGACTTCGTCGCGCTCGCGACCGACGAGGACGCCTACTGTGGGACGTCGGTACCGGCCGTCAGTTCGCTTATGGAGACCGACATCCTCAGTGTCAGCCCCGGGGACACCCTCGCCGAGGCCGTCGAGACGATGAGCGACCACTCGATTCACCACCTGCCCGTGGTAAACGACGACGGCGAAGTCGTTGGAATCGTCACGACGACGGACCTGGCGGACACCGCCTACGACGAGTTGTGATACCCCGCGCACGGTGGCGCGGGGCGTCCGTGGGTAGTTATCGCGTGCAACGTTCAGAATATTGTTTGATTAAATCAGCACAGTTGATTTTTGGATTTTGTATTCCATCGTTGTTTAATGCCATTAGAGAAGCGAGGGGTGAGGTAACGTAGCAATCGTACGGATTGGACAAACCCCGTGTATTATACTGATCCCAGAATGAATATACTTCAACCGCAGAACGAATATGTTTGATTTCTTGATTAACGATCCGTTTCTGAGCACTCTCGTCGTTCTACTTTGGGCAGCACTTGTTCTTTACGCGTTTTCGGCGTTCTGGTGGCTGTTTGAAGTACTCGTCCTCTCGTGGGGTTGGAAGGCTTCTGAGAACACTCATCAGTGGGAAAACGAAGATATTCAGGTTCGTATTCTCACAATCGGTGCGGAAAACGTTGTCCAGGCTACTGTCAACTCCGTTCCTGATACCATTGTTGACATCCATGTAATCGCTGAAAAAGACATCACTATCTCCGGAGCGCAAGTCCACGTTGTTCCCGAGGAGTTCGACTGTGTGGCGACAAACAAAGGACGGGCTGTCGAGTGGGCACGTCAGAATGTCGAGTGTGACCATGAATACGTTCTGTATCTTGACGAAGATACACTTGTGACCGGCTTTGCAGGGATTCCTGATGCAGATATCGTTCAGTTCACTGAAAAACCCCTGTACACCGGCTCCAAACTCGCCTACCTCTCTGAGATTTTCCGCGTTGGCTACCAGTTTGAGCAGTGGGGATTTCACCGGTTGCGGTATCCACTCTATGCTTGGGGTGGTGGTGTTGCGATTCGTCACGAGATTGAAGATGAGATTACGTGGGATGTCTCCACGATCACTGAAGACACTAATTTCATCTGGCGAGCTGCTCAAACTCGGGATCTCAGTTATCGCCTCGTGGACGCGCGGTTCAGAAATCAGGCCCCACCATCAGTCAAGTCATTGATCAATCAGCGTCGACGGTGGATCTCTGGGACGCTTCGAGATGGTAGATTGCTCCCAGTCGGCTACCGACCGCTCTATTATACACGGATTATTGCCTGGGCTTTTTCTCCATTTGTACCGTTTTTTGTTCTGTTTGCCTATTTATTTCCAGGAACGGCGCCCTCAATGGAACTGTATGGGACAATCTCATTGGCATTACTGACAATGTTGTTTGTGTACACCTTTGCAGGAACAATAGGCTATCGAATGCATCCAACCCTCTGGCCGATTTTGTTGATTCTCACTCCTCTGGCAGTCTTGACTCACTCAATTGGTGCAATGTGGGGTCTCTTGCGGCCAGTTGAGACGTTTGAGGTTACCGAGAAACGTGATCCCGGCACTATCGAAACAGTCCACGACGGTCTTGAAGAGGGCCAACTGCTCGATCACGATGGGACCGATCGGTTACTCCGAGACGATGAAGAAGAATACCAACAGTTCCTGTTTTCTGATGACTTACTTTGATCTGGATCGAACGGTTGGCTGTCATCGTACACCTCTAGCTCGTACTACTGGACAAAACGGTTTACACTCGATCGCACTCGAACGGCCGCCACCGCCGGCGGCGCGCCGTGAGACGCGATCGAGTGTTCACTGACTGTTGTCCGGCAGTGTCAATGGTAGAACCACTGGTAAGAAAAGAGGAGTAGTTCAAACATGGAACGATCCGCCCGTGGGCGTCCCGCCTACGGTTCGTTTTCGCTCCCGTCGACGAGCGCGTTCTCCCGCATCGACACCAAAGCCTCGAGTTCGATACCCTAAAGCGGTCGGACCCTGTGGCTCCCGTATGGAGTACGACGAGGCGGCGAACTTTCTGTTCGATCTCCGTCGCTTTCGGCCCAGACCCGGCACGGACTCGACGGCGGCGTTTCTCTCTCATCTGGGTGCCCCCCACCGAACCGTCGAGTTCGTTCAGGTCGCCGGCTCGAACGGGAAAGGAAGCACGGCACGGATGCTCGAGTGTACCCTCCGTGAAGCCGGCCTCTCGGTCGGGCTGTACACCTCCCCGCACTTAGAGGACGTCCGCGAACGGGTCCAGGTCGACGGCCGGAAGATCCCCCGGTCGGCAGTCGTCGAGTTCGTCGAAGAGGCCCGCGGGTACGTCACAGAGCGGGCCGCCGACGGCCGGTCCCCGACTTTTTTCGAGACGATGACGGCCCTCGCGCTGTGGCACTTTGGCCGCGAGGACGTCGACGTGGCCGTCCTCGAGGTCGGCATCGGCGGGAAACTCGACGCGACGAGCGTCGTCGACCCCGTCGCGAGTGCGGTCACGAGCGTCACCTTAGAACACACGGGTATCATCGGCGAGACGGTCGAGGAGATCGCCCGCGATAAGGCCCACGTCACACCCGACGACGGGCCGCTCGTGACTGGGGTCACCGGGGAGGCCCTCGAGGCCGTCCGCGAGATCGCCGGCGAAGTGGTCACCGTCGGCACCGACCCCAGGGCGGACGTACGGGTCGACTACGGGGGGCGGGCCAACCACACCGAGTCGGCGGTCGCGATCGACGGTGGGGAGTGGGCCCTCGAGACGAAGATTCCCCTTCCCGGCCGCCACCAGGCCGAGAACGCGGGTATCGCGGCGACGCTGGCCCGCCAGGTCGCCGACGTCTCGGAGGCCGACCTCGCCCGTGGACTGCGAACCGCCCACTGGCCCGGCCGCTTCGAGGTGATGGGGACCGACCCGCTCGTGGTCCTCGACGGGGCACACAACCCCGGGGCCTGTGCGGGCGTCACCGAGACGCTGTCTACCTTTTCTTACGGCGATCTCTATCTCGTCTTCGGCGCGATGTCCGATAAGGACCACCGGGAGATGGCCGCCGTGTTACCGACCCCCGACGCCGTCTTCGCCTGCCAGCCCCCACTCGACCGCGCCGAGGAGGTCGCGACTCTCGAGGCCGTCTTCGAACGTGAAGGTGCCGGGGACGTCCGCTCACGCCCGTCCGTCGGGAACGCCCTCGCGAGCGCCCTCGAGGCCGCCGGCCCCGACGACTGCGTGCTCGTTACCGGCTCGCTTTTCGCCGTCGCCGAGGCACGCTCGCGGTACACACGGACGGACGTGACAAAGCGGATCCGTGAACCGGCGGACGCCCGGCGTGTCCTCGAGAACACCGACGTTCGCGCGAACACCGTCTCTCGGACGGCAGACAGCGCCGTCCACCGCGTCGTGCGGACCGCCCTGCCCTACCGGCAAGCCCGGACGATCGAACGTGAACTCCTGCGAGTCGGCGGGGAGTGTGCCCGCTCCGGGCTGGCCCGGGAGGAAGAACGCGTCGAGGTCGTCCTGATGGGGACTCTCACACAGTTCGAACGGCTGATCGACCGCCTCGAGTCCCGGTCGTCCGGGCTCGCCGAGGTCGGGGCCGAACTCCGGGACACTGTCGGCCTCGAGGACGGGGCGGCCGGAGCGAGTTACCCCTGGCAGGAGGGGACGGCCGTGATGGGCATCCTGAACGTCACCCCCGACAGTTTCCACGACGGCGGGGAGTACGACGCCCTCGAGGACGCCCTCGCCCGCGCGGCGGCGATGGTCGACGCCGGCGCGGACGTGATCGACGTCGGCGGCGAATCCACCAGACCCGGCGCGGCCCCGATCTCCGTCGACGAGGAGATCGAACGGGTCGTCCCCGTCATCGAGGCGATCGCCGACCTCGAGGCCGTCGTCTCCGTCGACACCCGCAAGGCCGCGGTCGCCGAGGCCGCCCTCGAGGCCGGCGCGGACGCGATAAACGACGTCTCCGGCCTCGAGGATCCCGAAATGCGCTTCGTCGCCGCCGAGTACGATGCGGCTCTGATCGTGATGCACAGTATCGACGCACCGGTCGTCCCGGACCGTGACGTCGAGTACGACGACGTCGTCGAGGACGTCCTCGGGGAGCTGGCAGAACGCGTCTTGCTTGCCGAAAAGGCCGGCGTCGACCGGGAGCGGATCGTCGTCGATCCGGGGCTTGGCTTCGGGAAGTCAGGCCCGGAGAGTTTCGAACTCCTCGACCGGATCGACGAGTTCCACGCGCTCGGCTGTCCCGTCCTCGTCGGCCACTCACATAAGTCGATGTTCGACCACGTCGGCTACGACGCCGGGGACCGCACAGAGGCGACCGTCGCCGCGACGGCCCTTGCCGCCGACAGGGGGGCGGACGTCATCCGCGTCCACGACGTCCCGGAGAACGTCGCCGCCGTTCGGACGGCACTGGCGGCCCGCGGTCCGGAGGGGTTCGAGGGCCACTAGTCCCGCTCCCGGCGTTACGTTTCGACCAGGTCCCGATAGGACCGGACGTACTGTTCTATGACCGTCCGTCGGTCGTACCCCGAAAAGGAGTCGTCGTACTCGCGGTGTTCTAGCCCTCCCGCCTCGACGATCGCGCTCGCGAGTTCGTCCTCGCTGGTCGTCCGAAAGCCCCGTTTGCGCCCCTCGACGAGTTCGTGGGCACTCGAGTCGACGTGGTACTCGACGATGCCGACACAGCCTGCGGCGAGCGCCCTGAGCAGTTCCGTCGGGAAGACACAGCGGCGGGCGGTCTGGACGAAGACGTGGGCCCCACGATAGATCGCGATCCGGTCGTCCTCCTCGAGGTCGCCGGCGAAGGTGACACGGTCGTCGATTCGCAGGTCACTCGCCAGTCGCTCGTAGGTCCCGCGTTCGGGGCCGTCCCCGACGACCGTCGCCGTCCACTCCCGGGAACGGAGTTCGGCGAGTGCGAGCAACAGGCTCTCGACGTTCGCCCCCTCGTCGAGTCGGCGGGCGTAGACTACGTCGACCGGGTCGGCCGGGTCGACCGCGCGGATTCGTTCGACGTCGATCGGGTTCGGGATCACCTCGACGCGGTCGGCGTCGGCCTCGAGTTCCCGCACGTTCGTCCGGACGAGTCGCGAGGGCGTGACGATCCGGTCTGCCCGATCGACCATCCGCCGGTGGACCCCGTCGTCGGGGCTCCCGCCGTCGCCGTACCACTCGAGGAAGACGGGTGCGCCGGTGAGGGCCGACCCCCATCTCCCAGCCCGGACCTGTCCGGGTGGCTCGGCGTTTACGTGGATGACGTCCGGCCCGATCGACCGGAGGACGAACGGAAGCCGGGAGAGAAAGGACCGACGCGCCCCGGGGGTGATCGACGCGCCGTGGTAGGTGATCCCCCCACGGTCGACGGTGGGCTCCGTGTCGGACCAGAAACTGGCACAGACGACGTGGACGTCGTGGCCACGGTCTGTGAGTCCCGTGTAGACATCCCGGAACCGCTGGTTCGTCTCCGTCCGACGATGGTGTGTCGTTTCCAGGGAGACGAACGCGAGTCGCATATGCCGTCGGCACGTAGCGGCGGAATAAAAAGTCACTTCTTTCGTCGTACCCGAGCGCCCTGCACCCGATCACGCGGCCGGGTTCGCGGTTTCATACTGTCGGTCATGGACCTGTGAACCCGTGTGTGACAGAACTGGCGGGACAGCGCGTGTCAGTTCGTCTTCTCTCGGGGGTGGTGTACGTATCTATGACCGACAGTATCACTCACTGTTCGGATCCGTTCGCCTCTGTAACGCCTCCTCGAGTCGCTCGTATGCGTCGGTCCCCTCGAGTTCCTCGACGGAAAACTCCTCCTCTAAGGTCTCCATCTTGTTCGAGAGGGCCACGAGTTCGCGTCTGTCGCTCTCGAAGCGCGATTTCGTCCGGAGGTTGTCGATGATCCGGGTCAGTTGCGGACGGTTTACGGGTTTCGTCACGTAGTCGTCGACGTCGAGTTCGACGACGTCGAGCCCGGGATCGACCGCCGTCACCATGATCACCCAACAGTCGTGGCCGGCCGCGCGGATCCGTCCCAGGACCTCATCACCCGAGATGTCGGGCATCCGCCGGTCCAAAAGCATGACGTCGACTTCCCCGTCGATCGTCTCGAGTGCGGACCGACCATCGTAGGCGACGAGCGTCTCGTAGTCCGGTCGGAACCAGCTCGCGTAGAGGTCGGCCAGGTCGTGCTCGTCGTCGACGACGAGGATTGTCGGTTTCGAAGACATCGGTTCGTTGTATTCGTCCAACCCTCGGGTTGTATCAGTTTCGGCCTGGGTCGTGTTCCCCGCCACGACTGCCGGTTCGCTTTCAGCGCGTCTACCGTTTTGCACGCCACTACCTGGGGAGTGTGAGTGAGACGAGTGGTCGACTGTCTCCGACCGCGAGGCGTCCTCGAGGTGACGCGGCCGGCGAAAGGGACGGGTCTCGAGTCGAACGGAGGATCCTGGGGTCAGTCGGCCTGGACGGCCTCGGCTTCTTCGTCTTCGTGATAGTACTCCGCGATGAACTCCTCGTCGATACGGTTGAGTTCCTCTTTCGGCAGGTCAGAGAGGAGGTCCCAGCCGATACCGAGGGTCTCCTCGATGGTCCGGTTGGTGTCATAGCCCTGCTCGACGAACTCCGCTTCGAACCGGTCGGCGAAATCCAGGAACTTGTTGTCACGCTCGCTGAGGGCTTCCCGACCGACGATGTTCACCAGGTCACGGAGGTCCTCACCTTCCGCGTAGCCGGCGTACATCTGGTCGGAGACGTCGCCGTGGTCCCCACGGGTCAGCCCCTCGCCGATACCGTCGTCCATCAGCCGCGAGAGGCTCGGCAGGACGTTCACCGGCGGCTCGATACCCTGGCTGTGGAGGTCACGGTCCATCACGATCTGCCCCTCGGTGATGTAGCCGGTCAGGTCGGGGATCGGGTGGGTGTCGTCGTCGCCGGGCATCGTGAGGATCGGGATCTGGGTGACCGACCCGTCACGGTCTTTGAGTCGACCTGCACGCTCGTAGAGCTGGGCCAGGTCGGTGTACATGTACCCGGGGTAGCCACGGCGACCCGGCACCTCCTCACGTGCGGCACCGATCTCGCGCAGCGCCTCACAGTAGTTGGTGATGTCAGTGAGGATGACCAGCACGTGATAGTCCTTTTCGAACGCGAGGTACTCCGCGGTGGTCAAGGCGAGTCGCGGCGTGACCGTCCGCTCGACTGCGGGGTCGTCCGCCAAGTTCATGAAGACGACCGACCGCTCGAGTGCGCCCGTGCGCTCGAAGTCGTCCATGAACTCGTTTGCCTCCTCCTGGGTGATCCCCATCGCACCGAAGATGACTGCGAACTCCGTCTCCTCGTCGCCTTCCTCTTCGGGCACCGTCGCCTGACGGGCGATCTGGAGCGCCAGATCGTTGTGTGGCAGGCCGGACCCCGAGAAGATCGGCAGCTTCTGGCCACGAACGAGGGTGTTCATCCCGTCGATGCTCGAGACACCGGTCTGGATGAACTCCTCCGGGTACTCACGCGAGTAGGGGTTGATCGCCGCGCCGACGATGTCCTGGCGCTCCTCGGGGACGATCTCGGGCCCGCCGTCGATCGGCCGGCCGGAACCGTCGAGGACGCGTCCGAGCAGGTCCTCGGTGACGGGCATCTTCATCGTCTCGCCCAGGAAGCGAACCGAGGCGTTTCGGTCGATACCGCCCGTCCCCTCGAAGACCTGGATCGACACCAGGCCCTCGGAGGACTCCAGTACCTGTCCGCGCAGGGTCTCCCCCTGTGGCGTCTCGATCTCGACGATCTCGTCGTAGCCGACGGGTTCGTCGACCTCGGCGAACACCAGCGGACCGCTGATTTCCGTAATCGTTTGATATTCCTTCATGTTCAGTACAGCTCCCTGATCTGCTCAGCGAGGTTTGTCTCGAGTTCGTCGATGAACTCGCTCCACTCGTCTGCGGTGCCCATCCGGTTGAGCCGCGGGGCGGCGTCGACGCTCTGGATCTCCTCGACCGGGACGCCAGCGTCGAGTGCGTCGAAGGCCTCGTCGTTGAACGTCTTGATCGCCTGGAGCATCCGGTAAGTCTTCGTCGGCTCACAGTAGGTGTCCACGTCGTGGAACGCGTCCTGCTGAAGCCACGCCTCACGCAGGTAGCGGGCGACCTCGAGGGTCAGCTGCTGGTCTTCGGGCAGGGCGTCTTTGCCGACGAGCTGGACGATCTCCTGGAGTTCGTCTTCCTCGTCCAGGACGTCGATCGCCCACTGGCGAACCTCGGGCCAGTCTTCGGCGACGTTCTCGACGAACCACGGGTCCAGTTGCTGTCGATACAGCGAGTACGACTCGTTCCAGTTGATCGACGGGAAGTGTCGCCGTTCGGCGAGGTCGGCGTCGAGCGCCCAGAACGTCTTGACGATCCGCAGGGTGTTCTGGGTGACCGGCTCGGAGAAGTCCCCGCCCGGCGGGCTGACTGCACCGATCGCCGTCACCGATCCCTCGGTACCGTTTACGTTCTCGAACAGGCCGGCGCGCTCGTAGAACTCCGACAATGCCGCCGCGAGGTACGCCGGATACCCCTCTTCGCCGGGCATCTCCTCGAGTCGACTCGAGATCTC
>LFCJ01002106.1_pt1 | contig 14250 bp, 22 predicted proteins | sample 643141 | NCBI WGS metagenome assembly LFCJ01 (sample SAMN03766243, study PRJNA286221) | soda lake metagenome | biome: soda lake; feature: Kulunda steppe; material: water; isolation source: sample B1-Br-g2 brine of Lake Bitter-1 | place: Russia: Kulunda steppe | collected 2010-07 | reverse complement strand
TGGTTCGTGGTTCGTGGTTGGATGGGGATGTGTTGGTCGTGCTTGGTGTGTTGTCTGTGTTGGTGGGGTTGATGGGTGGTATGGGTGCGTTGGTTGGTGTTGTTGTGGCGTCGGCGTTGTCGGGTAGTGTGTTGGTGTGGATGTTGGGTGCGTTCGTGGGTGTTGTGTTGTCGGTGTGTGTGGCTGTTGAGGCGGTTCGGGCGGGTGTGATGCTTGGGTAGGTGGTGAGTAGGGTGTTTTTGTATCATTTTTGTGGGTGTTTAGTAGGTAATATTACTGATATGTTGTGTTGAGGCGTGATTTTTGGGGTTGTTACGTCGGGCGTTTTGGAAAGAAATACACACAGGGGTTTCGTGTTTGTCAGTATTAGTATATGTTTTGTATCAGTATAGTGGTGATTAATAGTGGTTCGGACTGGTTAGTGCTTGTTAGAATAGTATCGTACTCGTTGGGATATTGGTTTGGTAGGGTATTAAAGGTACCGGTTTGGTATGGTGGTTGGTGGGTGGTTTCGATTAGTTTTGTCACTCTTTAAGTCCCATTATATACCGTAAGGTTTATATGGGTATGGTGCGTGTCTTCAAATGAGTCATGAAGGGAACTAACGAAAGCGGTTCGGAGTTCGCGGTTGTTGAGGAATTGGAGAACCATGAGGATTTTGATTTTGACCACCTTGCTGGTCGGTTAGAGGGGCGTAGTGGGTTTCGTTCGTCCAAGCCGACCGCGCAGGGGGATGGTGGGTTGGAGCAGTTTGTGTGGCGTATGGCGCGGTTTCAGTCGTCTATTGGTGATTCTATGCCTGTCATGGCGACGTTCTGGTTGCAGGATTGGTGTGATGAGGAGTTGGATAGTGATGTGAAAGTGACGGGTGTGTTGGATGATGAGGGGAAGGCCGTGCTTCGTCGGATTGATGACATGGTGGATGAGATTCTTGTCGAACACTTCGGGCGTGACCCGTCGAACGCGGCAAAGTCTTGGAGCGGACGGGCGTTCTGATTGAATAGGGTGGTTTTTGTGTTGGGATAGTGGGGAGTTGGTCGTTTTTTGCGTATATTAAATGTGTTAGTAGTCTTTGTATTGTTTTTTGATACTTTATTGGGGTCGGTTACGTCGGGTGGTCAAAAAAGAAATACACACAAGACCTTTGATGTGTTAGAATAGTGGGGAGTTGGTTTGTGTGTGTTTGTGTTGGGATAGTGGGGATTAGGGTGTTTTGGGAGTATCGTATTCGTTGGGATGTTTCTCATGGTTTGTATTAAAGGTACCGGTATAGTATGGTTCGTAGTTGTGTTGTGTTGGTAAGTTGGTGGTTCTGTTAAGCCCTATTCAATACCATTAACTATAAGTGGGTGGGGGTGTTCTATCCATATGTGATGATGGGAGCTAATGAGAGCGGTTCGATGTTTGCACAGGCTGATGCGCATTTGCTTCGGGGTGTGTTTTGTGTGAGTATCGTGTTTGCGATTAATGGGTTGGTTTCGTTCGGGTTGGGTAGTGTTTCGTCGGTTGGCCCGGTGGTTGGTGTTGGTATGGTCGTTATGCTTGGTGTTGCTGTGGTTCTGAACTATTTTGCGTTTAAGCACCTTGTTCTTGCTGTGATAGCGACGTACAAGGGCGTGTGAGGCGTATAGCGCGGTCGTGATAGTGGTGGGTGGTTTGCGTTGTTTGTTCTTAGTGACGTGTGAGGGCGTGTGTGAGAATGGTGCGGGTGTGTGAATAGAATAGTGGTGTGAGAATGGTGCGGGTGTGTTGTGAGGGGGTGTTGTGGGTTGTGCTGTATTCGTTGGGATGTTTATCGCGGTGGGTATTAAAACTATCTATTTGGTATGGTGGTTGGTGGTGTGTTGTGGGTGGGTTGGTAGTGTTGGTTAGTGCTAATTGAATACATAAAACTTATTAGTACGGGGGTGTTATATTCTATTGTCGGAGGGAACACTAATGGATTACCACAAAATTCACGCTCGGAAGGCTGTTACGTCGGGAGTCATGCTCGCGTTTTCGGTTGCTATGTTCGCGCTTTGTGTGTTGTCGTTTCGGCACGCAATGGCGACGGGTAATGGTGATGGTGCGGGGGCTGTGTTCTTGTTCGTGTTGGGTACGTTGTACCTGATTGGAACGTACACAGTTTCGATTTTCCGGCGTGTTGAGTTGTATAATCGGACGAAACCACGGGCGTAAGTGGTTCGGGGTTTTTGGTTTTTGTTAGTTGTTTGGGTGGGTTGACTGGTGGTGTGAGTATGTTACTTTTGTGAGTGAGTAATGTTTGTTGTTGAGTAAATTTTGGGTGGTAAGTGTTGTGTGGGTAGATGTTAATAATTAATATACGTTGTATGTTTTTGGTGGGTGGTTTGGTGGGTTTTTGTTAGGCCCTTTTGAAAGCATAAGTTATAAGTGTGTATGGATTGTAATTAGGGTATGAAGGAAACTGATTCATGTGTGAAAGCGGTGATTGGTATTGGTGTGTGGCTTGGTGCGTTGGTCGTGCTGGTTGGCGTGGGTGGATTGATGAGTGTTGTGGGTGGGTCGGATATGCTTGCCAGTCTTGTGTTCGTTCTCATGGTAGTGTGTGTGATTCAGATTATGTTTGAAGTTGGTAAGGTGCTGATTCGTGTTCCGCGTGGTGAACTATACTATTAGGCCGGTTTAGTGGCATAAAAGTTAAGTGGGTATGGAATAGAGTTAGTAGTGTAGCCATGAACGGGAATAAGAACTTGTGGCTTCGGACGTGGTGTTCATGGTAGTGACGGGTGTGTGGGTTGGTGTTCTGGCTTACGTTGTTGTGAAAAACGTGGGTCGGACGGTTTCCGCGTTGTTGTAAGTTCGTGGTGGTCGGATTAGGCTCGTTCTGGTAGTAAGTTCGTTTTGATAGTAGGTTAGTTGTGGGTTTTGTGGGTGGGAATTAGTTTTGGGTGTGAGTTACTTTTGAAGCATATTTTTTGTAGTTTCTTACCGATTGGTGAGAGTGCTGTTCGTGGTGAGTGTCGTGGTCGTTGTGACGGTGTTGTGACGGCGTGCGTGGTCGTAGTGTTGTTACCGTCGTGGTGAACGTGGTCGTGTTGTGAGAGTGTTGTGTGGGCGTTGTGGCGGCGTTGTGACCGATATGAGAGTCAAACCATTACTATCCGTTGTGTGAGCGTTGTGCGGGCGTTGTGACCCACAAAAAGAAGGGAGTTCCGTGTTAGTACGTGGTTCCGGCGTTCCAAGCCAGTTTGTTACCATGCCAAACCATGAATATGGTTCCCATGCAGGCAAATATGCCGACATAGGTTATCGTCGTGAGAACCAAGCCGATTGGTGAGAGGTGCGATTGGTGAGGGTTGTACCGTATTCGTTGGGATGTTTCTCGGTGTTTGTATTAAAGATAACGGTATAGTTGTATTGGATACCATAGCCATATTGTGGTCGTTATTCGTGGTCGTTGTTCGTGGTCGTTATTCGTGGTGAGAAACAAACCGGAGAAACAAACCGGGAATTATTCGACCGTGTTATTCTTGGTTCTTGTATTCCTCAACACTATCCGCGACTTTCCGAAAGTTCCGGCGGAAAGTGTCTTTGAAGAATGTGTACCATTCACGGTCAGACACGCGCTTAACGCCGACTTCTGCGTTGTCAGAAGCACCGAAACCGGGCGTTTCGACACACTCAAATGCTGTTCCCGTGTTTTCGTCCACGTAAACCGCGCCTTTGGTCGCCATTACGATTCAATCATGGTTCCGGGGGTACTTATAGTTAATGGTATAGGTTAGTGCTTGAAGGGTTTAATGCGTCTTGGTTATGAGATTGGTGGGTTCGTGGTGGGTTTGATACATGGGAGTAATTGAACATGACGTGTTGTGTGCTATTCGTGCCACGCAGACCTTCTCGCGACGATTAACAGCGTTTAAGGTATTTTCGGGGTTAATTACAGCGTTGTTGGGGGTTGAATAGTGTTGTTTTCAGCGCATTTTGGGGTCAATATTACCTATTTAGTCCTATTTGGGGGAAACACTTATGTACTATCCTCCCTTGTATTCAAATGAGTCATGAAGGGGAACACCGATGCGAAAGTGGCCGCACGTAAGAATGTCGAACGCGCGATTCAGCAGGCTGATTTCATGAGCGTTAACGCGGGCGTTGCAACCGTGGACGTTTGGGATGCTGAAATTGAGGATACGAAAGAGGAAACGCATAACGGGTTTCACGTTTCCCACGACCACAACGCTGACCCTAACACGGACGAAAGCGGAACGACGGAGTATTTCGTTTCCTGTGAGGAAGTTCACGGGAAAGTGGTTCCGTTCCGGTGTTCGTGCCCCCACCACAAATACCGAAACGCTCGGTGCAAGCACATGAAAGTGGTGGACATGGACGTGGATGCAAACCCGTTCCTGTAAACACTCATAACCGGGTGTTTGAATAGTTCGTTTAGTACGAACGTGAATTTTTGCGGGCGTAGTGTGATAACAGGGTCGTAATAGTAGGGTCGTAATAGGCAAGCGTGTTGTGTGAGAATCAGGCAAGCGAAAAGGGTCGGACTTGCCTGAATGTTTTTCGGGGTTTGTATTAAAACTACCTATTTACTATGGCTCATAATTAGTAGTGTAGTTGTATTACCACCCTGTATAGGCCCAACTAATACCGTAACCTTTATGTTAATGGGGGTATTCTATTCAGATGACGATGAAGGGAAACACGGAACACAAAGTCGCCGCACGTAAGAACCTTGAACGCGCTATTCAGCAGGCTGAATTCATGAGTGTTGAGGCCGGGGTTTCTGACGTTGAAGTGTGGAACGATGAAACCGAGGAAACCGAAACCGAAACCCACAAAGGGTTCACGGTGACGCACGACCACAACGCCGACCCTAACACGGATGAAACCGGTGTTTCGTCGTACTTTGTTTCCGCCGAGGAAGTTCACGGAAAAGTGGTTCCGTTCCGGTGTTCGTGCCCCCACCACAAATACCGTGACGCACGCTGTAAGCACATGAAGGTCGTGGATATGGACGTGGACGCAAACCCGTTCCTGTAAGTGGAACGGGAGCGGGCGGGTTCACACTTTCAGCATAGTGGTGGAAGTGTGTTGTTTTTGAATAGTGTGGTGATTATGGTCGTTGTTTTCGTGGGGTTAAAGAAATTGTTTGTAAAATGGAATTGTGTTTGTAGGTAAGTTAGTGGTAGAAGTGTGTTGTTTTTATACTTGAGTTGTGTGTCGTGATAAGTTAGTTGTGAGTGGGAATTAATTACAGGACATATTTTTTGTAGTTTCTTACCGATTAGTGAGAGTGTGCGGTGAGTGTGAGAATAGTGTGGTTGAGAGTGTTGTGTGAGAAGGGCGTGAGAAGCGCGTGAGTGGTTCGTAGTGTTGTCGTGTTGTGTTCGTTGTAGTAGTGTGAGAAGGGCGTGAGAAGCGCGTGAATAGGGCGTGCTGGATTCGTGAGACACGTCACTACAAGAATAGTGTAACAACGTACATTGTTAGTCCCATTCTATACCGTAATGTTTATATGAGTATGGTGCGTGTCTTCAAATGAGTCATGAAGGGAACGATTTCCACTCAGACCAGACGTGCAACTATATGGGTAGGGTTCCTGTATTCAATTGACGATGAGAGAAACACGAAACGGAAAATCGGTTGGGGTGCTTGACGTGGTGGAACTCTTGGCGCTTGCCGTGCTTGGCGTGCTTGGCGCGGCGTTCCTGCTGTTCGGGTGGGTTCCGGTTCTGGCCGTGGGGATTCACTTCGCCCTGCCATACATTCCGGCGATTCTTACGCTCCCCGTGATAGTGTTCGTCGTGGTGTTCGCCGTGGCGTGGTACTCTGTCGGGCTGATGGTTCTGGAACCATACGGCGTGTAAGCGCGGGCGGTTTTTGAACCGTGAACGAATAGATTTTCGGCGTGTTTTACAGGGTTCAAACAAGAGTTGTGTGAGCGTTGTGTGAGCGTTGTGTGGCGGTTTTACACAAGGATTAGTATTGTGAGTGTTGTGTGAGTGACGGGCTTTTCATGGCGGTGTGTGAGTGTTGTGTGAGTGTTGTGTGAGTGGGTGGGTCGGATAGTCGGTAAAGCGTGGGTCGTGGTGCGTGTTTGGGTAAGTCCTATTCCAAACCATAAGGTTTATATTGATAAGGGTATTCTATGGTAGTATGGCAGTAAACGGGGACACGGTGAACGCGGAAACGTACCGAACGACGATTGAACCGAAGACCACGGCGGAACTGAACGACCTCGCTGATGAGTTGTGGGAAAAGCACGCGCAAAGCACGAGCGACGACGCACAGCGTGCGCTCATGGCAAAACTTCGAGTGATTGATTCCCTCTTGTTAGAACGGGAAAACGAGGAGTAGTTGGCCGGTCACACACTCACACTCACACTCTCATTTGAGTTGTGGTGTTAGTTGGGTCGTGGGTTCGTTTTTGTGACGGTGAGTCGTGTTGTACATGGTTGAACCGTGAGAATAGCGTGCGGTGAGTGGACGGCGTCGACCATGTCGACGTGGAGTATTTATCACAGTTATTACCAGTTATTACAACCCAAAATAAAATCATAGTCGGGAAGAAAAACGCGAAAATCCTCGTTGTTTCCCTCGTTATCTTCTTGTTCTTCTCTTGTTCTTCTCTTGTTATTGTCTTGTTATTCTCTCGTCCAAATAGCGCGGTGAGGGTTTCACAGTCCTAATACTAATCATAAGTTTTATACTGTGTTGGTGAGAACATAGTGGCACACACATGAGTGGTTCAGTTACTCAGGTCGAGATTGACCCTGAATGGTTTACAGCGGCGGAAGAGCAGTACGTGATTAGTGACGACGAGGGGGGCGTGTTGATTCTCCAAACCGCGCCATTACGAGCGGTGAGTGTTGAGGGTGGGTTTGTGTTGGATGGTGACACGGTTCGGAAACTGTCTCGTAGTGATGAGGGACATGGCGTGGCGACGTGTGTACGCACGGGTGACGAGGAGCGGATTCCTGCTGAGACGATTCGTTCCGATGGGTCACTTCATGGCGTGTTGGACGTGAAAGGGTACGACGCGCTGGTTCAGATTGGCGAGTAAACGGTTTGTGAGCCGCATAGTGCGGTTTTTATGAGGATAGTAGTGTTTGTGAGAGTAGTGTTCGTAGTGTTGTGTGTGAGAACGTGGTAGTGACGAGAACGTGGTAGTGACGAGAATCAAAGTTATTACTCGTGTGTAATAGTACGGTACTCACTGGGATGTTTCTCACGGTTTGTATTAAAACTATCTATTTAGTATGGTGGGTAGTGGTTATTAGTGGGTAATTGTTAGTCTTGTTTAGCACTAATCCATATCATAAGAGTTAAGTGGGTGTGCGATAGAGTTGGTAGTGTACATGGCAGAACACAGCCAGACCGGTTTCGGGGACGTTGTTGCACCAGTTGCGAACTATGCGCACGTGAAATGGGCGCGTCTGAGCGTTCTGGAGCGGCTCGCGGTTATTTCCGGTGGGATTAGTCTCGCTCTTGCGGGAGCGGTTGAAGTCCTTACCACGCTGTCGGTTCAGCATGGAACCGTGGATATGGTCGGGTTTGCCGCGCTCGGCTTTTTCGCCCTATTCGCGCTATTCCTTGCGCTTGACGTGTGAAACGCTGTTAACACTCACACACCAAACACGGGAATAGTACGACCACGGGATTCACGGTTTCCCTGATTGAGTGAATACTGCTGTTATTCGTGCTACGCAGAGCTTCTCGCGACGATTAACAGCACTTTCGGTATTATTCTGGTTATTTTCACGCAAAATCAGGGTGTTTGAAGCGGGTTTCGTGGTGTTTGGCCCTGTAATTATACCCATTTAGGCCCAATAAGACGTAAGGTTTATATTGATGGGGGTATTCTATCCATATGTGATGACGGGGAACACCGACGTTGCGAACGGAACCACTTACGAACAGACTGGCGTTGCTGAGGTTATGGCGCGGGCGGAAGCGGATGATAATGAGTGGGTTGAGGTTGACCCGAAAGAGGATGATATTGTGGCGATTAGCACGCGTGAAACCGTGCTGAAAACAGAGGTTACGGGCGGGTTCGATGTGTATTGGTACACGTCGCTTGTGAACGGTGAAGTGCGCGACAAAGGCACGGACGCGCACCGTGTGGTGCTTTACTACCGGGAGAACGCGATTGCCGCCGCGACCCATACGAAACGGATTGCGGCGACTAAGAGCAACCCTGATGGATGGTGGGGTAACTTGAAGCCAAAAGTTGAGGAATTGAAAGACCTGCCAGAACACATGACGACGTGTGACCGTTGTAAGAACGACCCACACAAAGACCGTGCGCCGGTCATGGTGCTTCGTGAGGGTAAATATGGGTTTTTCCTTGGGTGCCCGAACTACGACCATGAGAACCCGAACGCGCGGCACTCATGCCGAAACACGGAGAACTATGATAAAGTGACCGGGAAATAACCCCGGACGGTCGTACAAACATACTATTCCTACCACGCAGAGCTTCTCGCGCTTGTTAATAGTGTTTGAGTGGTTTGAGCGGTGTTTTACTGTTTGATTTGGGTGATGGGGACAGGGTTGAACCGGGTGAAACAACGTGTTTCGTGCAAATACTGCCGGTACTAATCATTAGTTTTATATGGGTACAAGATGAATAGCTAATCACTCAAATGAATGTATTAGTCTCGATGGGGCAGGGTGGTGATTCGATTGACGCGGTTGTGAACGCGGTTCGGGTGAGTGAGACGGGGTCGTATGATTCGGAGTATGCCCGGTTTGAAACGTTGGCCGGGCTTCTTACCCACCGGTTGGAAATACCCGCGACTGTTGTTCGGTCATGTGACGGGGATGCGTATATCTGGGTTGAACCCGGTTCTCACAAAAAAGAGGTTGAACGGTTCGCCGTTGAAGCTGGTTTGTCCGTTCGTGAAACAACGGACGCATACCAGTTGTTTTGAACGGTGAAATACGCCGGTTTGTAAGCCCGTAGAACGCGGTTCATGGCGTGGTAATGGAAACGGTCGGGTTTGTGTTGAAACCGCTTAGAACGCTTTCTCGTGGGTTTGTGTGAAGCGTGATTCAAACCCCCTATTCGTCACCCTATTCGTCACATACCGTTGTAGTTGTACGGAACGTTGTACGCTGTTCGGATTGAATCACGATTCAGACCGGGATTATACTATTACTAAGAATTTATATAATGATTATTAGTGTTATTACTAATCGGGGTACTGCGTCGGGGGGTCAAAATAATCCCTCGGAACTTTTTCTTGTCTGAATTATTATGGTTTCGTGTTTTGAGCATGGGTGAGCATGGTCGGGTGGGTGTTTGTTTAAGTCCTATTCCAAACCATAAGGTTTATATTGATAGGGGTATTCTATGGGAGTATGGGACACTCAAGGGTGCCAGACCAGAACAACGCGCTGTACGGTTTCAAAGGTGAAGTTAAAGAGCAGTTTACGAATGGAAACGCACCGTCGTGGATTAAGACGGACGTGATTCACGTTCAGTCTAAACAGACCGGGATTAGTGTTGAGGAAGCGATTGATATAGCGGCGGAGAAAGCGCGTGCGCGGCGTGATGAGTGGGACGCTGATAACGTGACGGTTGAAATGGAATTCGTGCTGGATACGGGCGGGCGTGATTCGTTGGGTCGGAAGCGACCGAACCCGGTTCCTGATAAGATATGGGATAAACTGTCGATTACTGAAAAAGACGGACAGGAATACACGGGTTTCCACCATGTTAACCCGCGTGAATACCGATTAATTGTTGATGTCGGTGTTCGTGGGGGTATTCAGGACGTTCGACTGGCGCGTGACTTCCACCACTAAACGCGTTATTCGTACTACAAGAGACTCTTACTACTTGTTTTCAGTAGTTGAGCGGTTTGACCCGTTGTAATAGTAGTGTTGAGAAAGCGCGTGCTATTTTTGCGTGTGTAAATTTTTAGTAATAGGATGTCACGTTTTGTTATTATACTATTACTAAGAATTTATATAATGATTGTTAGTGTTATTAATATTCGGGGTATGGCGTCAAGGGGGAAAATAATCACCCGGAGCGTTTTCTTGTCTGAAATATTATGGTTTGTGTGAGTGGTCGTTGTGGGTTGTGTTCCGACTATACAATTATTTTGTTATTATTTGTGTGAATGATATTTACGTCCTCATAGCGTGTTGTCGCGTGTTGTAGCGTAATGTCCTAACTATTACCATAACACTTATTAGTCCGTGGTTCCTTTGGTAACATGGACATGGAAGACGATACGTTCCTCATGGAAACGGATAAACTGACGCGGGAAAACGGACAGGTCGACGTTCGACGCGTTGGCAGACACATTAACGGCGAGCAACTCGCGGAACTGCTCGAAGAGGCTGTTAACACCGGGGTTAACGGTGTTGATATTGAGGATAATATTGGTGGTATGCACCGATACCTTCAAAGTGAACTCTTCAAAAACGTAGCCAAACCGATTATTATCGGATTGGCCGCTCAAAACACGGACGCACGAAACGAGCAGGCTGTTCGTGACGCGCAAGAAATGTGTGAAGCTCTTGGGTGGGAATACGACGAAGTACCATTTCCCAAGTAATCGGGAATAAAATAACCCGGTTGAATAGAACCGCACCCTGTTATTTCCTTCATATTTTCACACAAATAACGTGATGGGTTGAAAGGATACTCGGCAGTAAAGTTACTCACTACTCACTGGACTGTTTTGACGGGTTCCTATTAAAACTACCGATATAACCCTACTAAGAACCATAATAAAACACTGTTATTGTTCTATTAGCACCACGCAACGTCTCTAACTGCTGTTTTCGGCGTTTAAGCTCTTTTTGAGTTGTTTTCAGCCTGTTGGAAGCGTGTTAGAAGGCGATTTCACACTCATAACAGTCTAAAATAACCCTGTTTAGCCCTATTTAGTAGTAAGACTTATATGCTATACCCGTCTACATAGAAATAGCGATGAACCAAACTGGGAACACGGTTCGACCGGAAGACACGCACGACATGACTAACAGCGAAGTTTTCACCCTGCTCGAAGAGGGTGATAAGATTCTGTGGGATGGTAAGAAGGCTCCGCTTACCGTGACGGCGGGATATGATGAGGGTGACGAGGATGTTGACCACGTCGCGCCTGTTATGGTTGAAGGCCCGCGCGGTGGTCAGAAAATGCTGAACCAGAACATTCACAACCCTGATAGGATAGCCGCTGATTCGTTCAGCCTTTCAAGCAACGGTGAGTGGATTAAGAACCTGCGAATTGTCGAAAAGGCGTAAAAACGCGGTTTAGCCTTGTAGAATAGTAAATAACAGTTTTTGATGGGAATACTGTATTTATTTGTGAGTAGTAATTACGTGCAAATACTATTTGTTTTTACAAGGTAATTGTGTTTGAATAGTAATTATGTTAGCACATGAGTTTTGTTTAGTAGTGAGTTAATACTTAGTTGAACTTATGTGTAAAAGTGTGTTCTTTGTAAGAGTGTATTATGCGTGGTAGTAATTACTGTTTGGATAGTAATTGTTTTGGGCCACAAGTTGTTTATATGTTTAAATTATTACTACTAATAATTTGTGTTTGAATGGTTCTTACTTTTCATTATGATTGTGCGTATTGAGACTGGTATTGAGACTGGTAACATAATTTTTCTATTCGCACCACGCATGGCTTCTATTCGTTGTTTTCGGTATTTGAGCGGTTTTCGGGGTATTTTTCACCATGTTAGGGTGTGTAATTGGGCTGTTTCACGCTTTAATCAGACTAAATTAACCCTGTTTAGTCCCATTCAGTAGTAAGTTTTATATGGGTAGGGTTCCTCTATTCAATTGACGATGACGGGAACACAGGCTACAACGGAAACCGTGGAACTACAAAATGATAAGCGGGAATTTGAGTGTGTGAGCGGTCACTATTTCGACGCTGAAAATGGTTCTTACGTTCCGCTTTCCGACCGGCGACCGATGAACCAAGCCGAGGAATTGTTAAAGGGTGTTCCGGGTGTGAGCGGTGTGGCACAAGTTGCCCGGTATTTCCATGTATACGTTAACACGTCCGTGGTTGATGAGCAAGAAGTCACCCGGCGTATGACGCAAAAAGGTACTGCGTCAAAAACCGGGCGGGAAACCGAAACCCGAACCCCGCGAAAACCATACAATAAAGAAATAGTGTTCACGATTAAGTAAGGGTAAACGCGGGTTCTCTAAACCCACGACACAGACCTTCTCTCGACGGTTAACAGTAATAATCTGAGTATGGGAAGTGGGTTGAAATTAACCGGCGACTTGTTTACTACCACGGCGTAAAAGCACGCAGCACTCACTGGACTGTTTCGGGGGGTTCCTATTAAAGATACCGATATAGGTCTATTAGGAACAATAAACTGGTGATATGGATACGGAAATTATACTATTCGTGCCACGCAAGACTTCTACCTGCTGTTTTCGGCACTTGCGCTGTTTTTGGGTTATTTTCAAGCTATTTTCGGGGTGTTGGAAGGGTGTTTCACGCTCTAATCAGACTAAATTAACCCCGTTTAGTCCTATTTAGCCGTAACACTTATGTACTATACCCCCGTATGTTTAGTTGACGATGAACGGGAACACGTCGAACGCGGCTGGACGAAACGCTAACAAGAACGCGGCGCGGAAAAACGTGGAGCGTGCGCTGGCACAGGCCGATTTCATGAGTGTTGAGGCCGGTGTTTCCGACGTTGAAGTGTGGAACGCGGAAACCGAGGAAACGGAAACGGAAACCCACAAGGGTTTTTTCGTGACTCATGACCACACTACCGACCCTAACACGGACGAAAGCGGAACGACCGAATACTTTGTTTCCGCCGAAACGGTTCACGGCAAAGTCGTTCCGTTCCGCTGTTCGTGCCCGCACCACAAGTACCGTGACGCCCGCTGTAAGCACATGAAAGTGGTGGACATGGACGTGGACGCAAACCCGTTCCTGTAAACCCGAAACAACAGGGACACTAACAGGAACGCTTACAGCACGGTTCACACACTACGCACGACCGTATGAGTGTGTGAATACGAACGCCGAACCCTGAAAACACACTTTCCCTTTTGCGTGGGTTATACACACATCACTACAAGCGTGAATAGCGTAAAGCGTGAATAGCGTAGCATGGCGTAGAACGCTCACACAAGGCGCGTGTACCGTGGTATGAGTGAGACACTACGAACGACACATAACGCGCGTATGAGCGGCACACAAGGCCCGTGTAGCCATCTGTATAGGAACGCACGCACGTATTCAGTACGCACCCGGTTCAATAACCACGGTCGAATAGAACCGATGAGAGATGAGTATGCTATTCGCACCACGCAGACCTTCTCGCGGTGATTAACAGGGAGTACGCTATTATTCGTGTTATTTTCACTTGTTTTGAGGGAGTAATCAGGGGTTCGACGTGTTGTTTCACGGTCGCACCGTCTAAAATAACCCTGTTTAGTCCCAATAAGACGTAAGAGTTATATGCTATACCCGATTATATAGAAATAGAGATGCCCCGGAACACTACGTCGAAAGTTGCCGCCCGCAAAAACGTTGAACGCGCTCTTTCACAGGCTGACCACATGAGTGTTGAGGCCGGAGTTGCCGAAGTTGATATTTGGAACGCGGAAACCGAAAGCACTACGCCGGAAACGCACAAGGGCTTTTTCGTGACGCACGACCATGCGAACGACCCTAACACGGACGGGGACAAACCCACGACCTACTTTGTTTCCGCCGAAGAAGTTCACGGAAAAGTGGTTCCGTTCCGGTGTTCATGCCCGCACCACAAGTACCGTGACGCCCGCTGTAAGCACATGAAGGTCGTAGATATGAACGCCGACGCCAACCCGTTCCTGTAAAGAAAACAGGAACATTCACACAACCACGGTTAATGAACAGATAAGGCACTATTCGCACCACGCAGACCTTCTCGCGACGATTAACAGCACTTTCGGTGTTTTCCGCGTTATTTTCCGCTAAATGAATCCTGTTCTAACCCAATTTCACTCTATTTACCCTGTAATCAAACCCATTTAGTCCTATTTAGGCGTAAGGTTTATATGTAATACCCCCGTATATTCAGGTGACGATGACGGGGAACACCGAAGTTCAGTTCGACGCGGAAACCGGCAAAGGATTCACGCTCGACCGCTACGGCGGGGAATACAAATACGCCGGGTTCAACGGCGAGCGGCACGTTTTCAAACCGGTTCTTGGCCGGTTCGACCAGACCGTCGAACTTTCCGACGCCGAGGTTCACGTGGAGATTGAAAACGACCGCCTAACC
>LFCJ01002105.1_pt1 | contig 14253 bp, 24 predicted proteins | sample 643141 | NCBI WGS metagenome assembly LFCJ01 (sample SAMN03766243, study PRJNA286221) | soda lake metagenome | biome: soda lake; feature: Kulunda steppe; material: water; isolation source: sample B1-Br-g2 brine of Lake Bitter-1 | place: Russia: Kulunda steppe | collected 2010-07 | reverse complement strand
GGGGGGGGGGCTTGGGCACGGCAGCATGTGCGCCAAAAGGACACTGCAGGCCAAAGCAGGCTCCGCGTGAGGCATGCAACCCCACCAATGAGCGCACACTTCACAGCATGCACACAAATGTGTTCTTTTCGCACGCGCGTGCACACCTCCAGCAGCTGCTTGTACAGCGAGATGAGCTCCAGGTAGGACTTGGGCGTGGTGTAGTTGTAGCGGCGGAATGCCTCCAGGAAGCGCACTGAAGCCTCTGTCACACATTGGTGGGCGTATGCCATGTGGTTGGCAATGTTCTCGCGCACCTCATCCTGCACGTACACACGGGCCAGGGGGGCACGTGCGGCAGAGGGGGGACGTAAGCAAGAGGCAAGAGGCGGAGGGACGTGTGACAGACGGGGCAACAACGGCACTGACAGCAGCGCGCCAGGCAACCCTTCATGGCGGGGGCTCCCGCATACGTGCAAAGCAACCGCCCAAGCGCACGCATGCGGGCTCCCTCGGAGACTGGGGCTCCCGCAGGGTGCAGGCGCCTGAACGGCAGAGGCACCTTTTGCCGCTCACCGCGCGGCCACAAGACAGGCGCACCGACATTGCGCTTGACGCGCAAGCAACAGAATGGCTAATGCATGCGCCAAGAGGGCACTGCTTGCAAGCTGCCTGCGCATCAGGTGCACATCCACGCATGAGCTGCTTGCCCCCACGTCCGACACCCACCCACATCCCCAGCACCAGGTGCCTTGTGCCCGCGCGACGCCTGCGCACGAGCCGCTCACCTCCATGTTGGGCACCTCCGTGAGGAAGCGCTGCGCCACATTGACGAGCGCCTCATTGGGCCAGCCGTGGAAGCAGTCAAACATGGTGCAGTTGACGAGCGCAGGGAACTGGCGCGCGCGGATGCGGAACTTGTCGCCGACCGGCGAGAAGCACAGCACGATGTGCAGGTTCTTGCGGACCTTGTCGATGAAGAAGTCCCACAGGTTCTCCATCGTGTCCAGGATGCCTGCTCGCGCGCGTGCACATCGTGTGCATAAGTGTGTGTGTGTTTGTGTGTGCGTGCGTGCGTGCACGCCTGCATGCGACAGAGTGCACTCTTGCGCACGAGCGTGTGACAATGCCCTGCAGCAGTGATGGCCATGACAGCACCCTTGCCCCAGCCAGCAGCTGTACCGAACAGAGCCCGCCCCAACTTGTGCCTGGAGCGCAGCCTACCCCTTTACCCCACTCACGCTTGCACACACACGCACACACACGTGCACACACACGCACATGCACACACACACACACACACACCTGAGGCCTTGCACTCGTTGCGCACGGCGTTGGAGAAGGCCTCCTTGTCCTCAGGCGTGAACAGGTCGGCGATGTAGCCGGTGGACAGCAGGTCATTGATGTACACCAGGAACACCTCCTTCACGATCTGGTTGTCAGTCATGAGGAAGGTGATGGGAGTGCCCTTGGTGCCTACCTGCGTGCGCGCGCCCGCCAGCACCACCCAGCGCGTCTGCATCAAGCGCTGCAGATGACAGCAGGGGGCTGTTTGCAAAGCCTTGTCGACTCAGGAGCCGATCCACGCTTTGACCGCTGGAAGGAGGCCTGCAAGAGCAACTGGCTTCAGTCAGCCCGCCCCCCTGAGGCCCGGTCTTGCCACAAGCGAGTCAACCCTGCCCCACATTCATGCCCGTGGAGGTCCAGGGAAACAGTGGGCTACCTTGGCACCAACCAGCAGCTGTCAGAGTGGCCAGCCACTGCGCTGCCATATTCAGGCCAGCCCTGCCCCACGCACCCGGCGGTACAGGGACAGCAGGTTCTCCTTGAATTCCGCCACGCCGTACGTGGACGACACCGAGATCTGGAACACCTCGTAGTTGCAGATGTAGGACGCGAGGCGCGCGAGCGACTGCTTGCCCGAGCCACCCACTCCCACGAGCATGGCGTTGCCACGCGGCAGGTCAATGATGCGCGCCACGCGTGTGATGTGCTCCATGGCCTGCGCAGGGCGTGTGTGTGTGCGTGCATGTGCATGCAGATGTGCGCAGACCAGCCAAGTGTTTGGTAGCAATGCGCTTCAATACATGTTTGTGTATACATACGAGTGGGAGTGTGCGAGTGCACGTGCACGTGCGCTCGCAGCACAAGACAGGATGTGCGCTTGGTGCCCAAGGGATGCTGGTAATTTCGAAGCAGCACTCACTGCACGGTGGTGCAAGGAGTACCCCTGCACACAAGCCAGGCCTCAGCAAGGAGCTGCTGCCTTGGAAACAAGTTATGCTTCTCTCTGTCTGTGCCTCCCACCTGCCTGCGTGGGGCCTGCGTGGGGCCTGTGTGGGTCCTGTGTGGGGCCTGCGTGGGTCCTGTGTGGGGCCTGTGTGGGTCCTGTGTGGGTCTCCTGTGTGGGTCCTGTGTGGAGCCTGTGTGTGGGCCTGCGTGGGTCCTGTGTGGGGCCCGTGTGGGTCTCCTGTGTGGGGCCTGTGTGGGGCCTATTTGCATGAGCGGCCTGAAGGAGAGCATGGCGGAGGCGGAGGTAAGGGGGGGCAACTGCCCGCACAGGCTGCGACCAACACGCCGCCCGCCCTCTTGGGACACCCCACACCCTGCCCCACCCGCAAACCCACCTGCTGGAACAGCACCAGGTTCATGACCGCATTGGACTCGTTGTACTCGCGCAGCTTGTCGTCCAGGGCCTTCTTCAGCACGTCGTAAGACTCGATGGCACAGTACACAGGCACATCCTCTGGCGTGGACTGCGTTGGGCAGAGGGGCAGCGCGCGTCAGCAGGGGGCAGGCTGTTGTCGAGGGCGCAAGCCTTGTGCGTGCAGCATTTGATGTGCGGTGCCTGCCACCCCTTAAAAAGAGGCCCCAGACTTGCGTTACAGCTCAGGCATACACAAGGGCTTGTGCAGGATGAGCGCCATCCCTGCCTTATGCTCTGCAGGCACCACGGAGAACCTCCCCCACCCCCCACACACCTGGAGGAATGAGCAGAACAGCAGGGGCCGCTCCTCGATCTTGGTCACGCCGCCGCAGTCGTCAAAGTATTTCTTGGTCATGGCGTACCGGAACTCGTCAAACTTGAGCATGTCAACCTCGTTCACCATGCGGTCGCGGAACACGCGCTCCACCTCATGCACCCACAGGCGCGCAATCTGCAGCAGGGCGGCAGGCGCACACAGGTTGTGGGCTCCAGGGCAACGCGCGTGCGTGCAAACATTCAGCAGCTTCCGTGCCCCTCGTGGCGCGCACACCCTACTGCTCGCTCATGCTGGCACTCTGTAGGCCTTTTGACGCACAGGCTCTGCCACAGAGTACACAGCCAGACAGAAAGGGGGCACGGTCAGGAGGCCTCAGTGCCACTCCACAGCCGCCGCTCATGTCAGGCAAGCTCCTGCCGGCATGCACACACTGTGCCTGCTTTTCCTGTGCGCACCCGCTGGGAGGCTCCTTTGCAGTCACTCCCTGATCCCCATCAAAAGCCTGCAGCAGGACCTTGGCGCTGAGCGACCCTGTGCCCTGTGCGCACCTGCAGGGGCTCCGTGTAGTACTCCTTGATCATGCGGCACAGGCCCTGTGTGATGCTTGACATGTCGCGCAGGTTGAACTGGTAGAAAAACTTGACCGCGCTGGGCAGGAAGTTGTTCATGACCTGGGGTTGGAGGAGGGGAGTGAGGAGAGTGAGGACAGTGAGGGGAGGGGGTCACACGCCCGCGTGAGCACAGGAGCGCTTTTAAGGGTGCCTTTAGTCTTAAGATCCACCTGTAGCATCTGTGCGTGGGTTAGTATGTGTGTGTGCGCGCGTGCGTGCGTGTTAGTGTGTGTGCGTGCATGCATGTATATGCACGTGCACGCATGCACGCTGTGCGTCATGTGCGCGGGTGAGGGTGAGGGTGCGGGTACTGAGTGCGATCCACACATGCGCGCAGCGGCGGGCGGCACACGCAAGTGGGCTACTGCAAAAGAACACCTCTGCCACAGTGGTCAGGAGCACGGCCAGCCACAGCGGCTGCGCCAGGCAAGGCGCACACTAGCTTTCACCCCCCTTCAGAAGCGCTGTCCTGGTTGGTGGGCATCCAGCAGAGGCTGATGCCTCCCAAGGCTTGCCGACTGTGCCAACAGTGGCATGTGGCGCCCCTTAAGGCCCGCTGCCCACGCTTTTGGAAACATCCATTCAGACAAAGGCAGAAGCAGGGGCAGGGGCTTGCATGCACCCACCAGCCTGTGCAGCTCGATGGATGCATCCACCAGCTTGTGGGCCATCTTCTCAGGGTTGCCACCAAACGTGGACAGGTGGCCCTCCACAATCTGAACGAGTGCGCGCGCGTGTACGCATGAGTATGTGTGTGCATGTGTGGGCATTTGTGTGCATGTTCTTTGCTTGTGTGAGTACATGCATGCACACATGTTGATGAGCTCACGCAATTCACGCGTGCTTTGACACACATCCGCTTGAGAGGGTGCATACCCAGAAAGTAGGTGGGCACTCAAGCATGCACAGAGAAGACTGGAGTCTGTGTGCGTGAAAGAAAAGCGCAGCGCATGTGCATGTGCGCCCCCGCACACATGCACGCACATGCACACTAGCCTCTGTTTCTGATTAGTGCACACTGGCGAAGCCCTCACCTGGAAGTACACCGCGCGCACAATATCAGCGCTCGGCATCTGTACCGCGAGCGTCACAAACTGGCGCTGCATGCGGGGCGTGATGTTGAAGGAGCCTGCCGTGGGGTTCATGCACGCCGCGTACTGGCAGTTGATGATCTCCTTCAGCACAATCTTTGCCTTGTCGTACCTGTGTGCAGGCATGCCCAATGGGACTGTGAGCGCATGTGTGTGTATGTGCGCGCATGCGCAGTTGTGTGTTAGTACATGCGGAAGGGGGAAGGGAAGGTGAACGTGTGCACTTGCATATGTGCTGGTGCAAGTAAGTGCATCAGCCAAGGAGCTTAACCAAAAGGTGACTCAGCTCCTGTGCTGCGTGCACGAAGCTGCGTGCATGAGCGTGCGTGCGTGCGCTTTGAAAACAGTGGAGTAGGGGTCGGCAGCGCAAAAGCCAGCGCAGGCCACAGCCAGGGAGGGTGCACATGCATGCACACGCGCAGCACGCACCAGCCGTGGTAGTCCACCATCTGGCGCAGCAGCTCGATGGCTGACTGGGTGTCGTACTTATCCACGAACGGCATGTTCATGTCGTCCACGAAGTACACCAGACGGCGGCCGCCGGAAGGGCCGTAGCGCACGCCTGCAGGGCAGCGCGAGTGCAGGGGCAGGGCGCACCTCAGCTTTGCATGCCCCACAGCCGCGCTTGTGTGCGCTGTGTCCAGGGTGGAAGAGCAAACTGGGCAGGATGGCACGCTTTGTAAGGGTGGTGCGAGTGCTGCTGGAAGGGGAGGGGGGGGGAAGGGGGCTTGCACTCGTGCAGCGTGGTAGGTGCCGCTTAGCTGTAGCAACCCTCAGTCCGCCCAGGGGATGCGGGGTGTTGCACGGACATGTGGACACAGGCATGGGGGCGCGCACGCGCACCTGACTTCTTCTCCAGCGGCTGCTCTAGGATGATTTGCAGGGAGGGCGCGTCGCTGAAGGAGTTCATGTTGATGGTGTAGAATGCGTGGCTCTCTGCGTCCATGTTCTTCAGGCGGTTGACCTGCAGGAGCCGGGGTCAGGGCCCAGGGCCACGGGGTTGTGTGCATTTCGGGGGAGGGGGGGAGCAGCGCTTGCTGTGGTGTGGCTCCCAACACCCCTCAGGGGGCGTGGAAGACAAGGGCAGCAGAAAAGGGGGTGTGGGAGACAAAGGCGGCAGACAAGGGCGGCAGCTGCAGCGTCGAGGGGCAGGCTTGAGGCATGATGGAGGTCAATGGCTGCGCACGTAGCAACAGCAACAGCAGCAACGTGGCGCAAGCTCAAGGCCTCTGAACAACACGAAGGCAACCGCGGGGCTGGGATGCACCTGCACCAGGCCCACAGCAAAGACATGTAGCAGCAGCAGCAGAGGCAGCAGGGTAGCAGCGGGTGCTGCCCACCATGATGGCAGTCTTGCCGGTGCCGGTGTTGCCCACGAACATGACGTGGTGCTTGTTGTTGATCAGGGAGTCCAGGAAGTAGGTCAAGCGGGTGGTCTCCACGGTGGGTACAAAGATGGACCCAAAGTCACCTACATCCGCACACATGTACGGACACGCACTCACGCGTGCTTCAGCTTGCACGTCTGTGCGTGTGCACGCATGCTCATGGCGTAATGTGGTAGGCAGGTAGGAGGGGGCTCCTCTTGCTCACGGCAGCGGCAAGCATCATGGAAGTACAGGAACTTGGGCACAAGGCAGTGGCACGCACCTGGGAAGTACTGGAACTTGGGCACCTTGTCCTCCCAGGGCACCATAAGGCACTGAGCCTCGTCCACGTAGTAGTCGTACACGAGGCCCTTCTCCGGGAATTGCACGTTCTGCGCGCGCATGAAGGGGGAGAGGGAGATTGGCACAGGCAGGCGTGTTCCAAGCGGGGCCAGAGCTGGTGCTGGTGGTCTTCAGCTGCGAAGGGCCTCCATCGTTTTTCTCGCCCACCCCCCGTGTTGCCCTTCCCCATCTCCCCCTTTCACCCACCATCCAAGCCCTCCTCCTCCCACACCCCACCCACCTTCCACTCGCTGATCCACCACTTGGAGAACTGTGTGCGGTAGTCGTACACCTTGTCCACCAGCATGCAGCCGCCAAACGCCCAGATGCAGGCAAACACAAAGTGGTACTCCAGCAGCTTTTTGTCGGGGGGAGGCGCGCCCCGCACCGACTCCTGCGTGCACGTGTGCGCGATGTGTGTTTGCGCGTGTGCGAGCCTCTGTTCCTGCATTGTAGAAGGACAGATCAAGAGAAACTGCCAAGGAAGGACGCTGGACTGGAAAGGCCTAGGAGCCACGGATACCGCATGAGCACGGATACCGCATGAGCACGGATACCGCATGAGCACGCCATCCGGACTTGTTGCGCACACACACACACACGCACACACACACACTCACACACACGCACGCGTGCGCACACACATTACTAGAGCCCTTTGTGCCACACTGCCCTTTGCACGCCGTACACCCACCTTGGGCAGGATGCCCTCCAGGATCTTGCACAGCGTCTGGACCTGGTTGACGGCCGGCAGCGGCACCAAGAACTTGAAGTTGCGGCGGCAGAACTCCAGCGTGGGGTCCACCTGCGCATGCGGGTAGTAGAAGAAGGGTATGGTGTCCGATTAGGTTTGGTGTGTGCATCCTGCCGGCAGGGCGAGCAGCGGGGAATGGAGCACTCGAGAGTGCTCGGGTGGATGCACACAAGGGACACTAGAGCGCTTGGTCGGATGCGCCCATCGCACGCGCACAGATGGAAGCGCCCATGGATGCATCACACAAGGGGTGCACGCGCGCATGGGTGGGTGCGGGGGTCAAGGCTGAGTGCCCCAGAGGCACGCACGCACAGTAGGGCGTCAAGTGCGCGTTTGAGCGTGTGATTGCAGCAGCAGCAGCAGGCGGTCGCGCGCACACGAGCACAGCACAGCTTGTGCCACGCGCAGGCCATCCGCGGGGGGGCAAGCAGCCGCTTTGGCAGGTGCAGATGCACACACAGTCGCTGATGCACACACTGCAGCGCCACGCACGTAGCGGCTGAAGAGCGTGGTGAGCAAGGGGCGGTACTCTGCCGCCTCCAGCTTCTCGATCCATGAGTCGACCACTGGCTTCCAGCCCACGTCCTCCGCGTTGACGTAGATCACGCCGCCGCGCGACACAGTGGCGGGCGAGCAATGAATCATGTGGTTGATCTCTGCGGGTGCAGGCAGACGTGCAGAGGGGGGGGGGGCGTCCAGGGGGCACGATGTTGAGGACCCACCAAGGGGGAGTCAGACATAGGGATGCACTTTGGCACCCGTGTGCTCCAGGCGTCACTGGTTGAGCACCATTTAAGCCAATGCAAGGTGAGCTGCGTGGGGAGGCAGATTTTTTTAGGGGGAGGGGCATCACAGAGGCAATTGGCAGGGTGCAAAAAAAAGCGCTAACCGCTACACGGCTAGCCAGGCTGCATGCCAGTTGACAGGGCATGCAAGCGTGCACAGACACACACACACACACACAAGTTGGGCGCAATGGAGCAGGCCAGCCAGGCTGAAGAACAGGCTTGCCTTTTTGACCCCTCGTTGCAGTGCACACACGCACGCACACTCAACTCACCCAGCAGCAGGCGCATGGAGGGGGTGAGGGGGATGCGCTCGTTGGAGGCCAGCGTGAGCATCTTGTTGTCGTCCATGACAGTGTTCATTGACTCGATCCACTCAGCATCAATGTCGCCATCCAGCACGATCCACTGCGCAGGGAGCACACGCGCGCACACCCACGGGCAGAGGGGACTGCGTGAGCTAAGGGAGGTGCACACGCGCACCCACGCACACGCACGCGCGCATCCATGCAGCAGCAGTTGTGGGGGCAGGCAAGGGGGAGGGCTGTGCCGTATGCAAGCGCTGGAAGATGCAAGCCTGCAGCTGCATGGCAGATCTCAGCCACGGGGTCCTGCATGGCTCAGTGAATGCACACCTCCACTATGGCATATGCATGCATGTCCCAGACTAGCTGCTCCTGCGAGTATATGTATGTGTTTGTGCCTGTTTGTGTACGCGTGTTGCGTTTTGTGTGTTATGCATCTGTGCATGCGTGAGTGCGCATGCGCGTGTGCAAGCAGCTGATACTGCGCTGCCCACCTGGTGCTTGTTGATCTTGTTGTTGGCCATGTCACGGAACGTCACAGACACCAGGCCCTCTTTCCACTCGCGCGTGGCAGGGTGCAGGTAGCTGCGCAGCAGTGTGTGCACATGTGCGTTTGTGCGCGTGCGTATGCGTGTGTGTGCGTGTGTGCATCAGCCAGCGGCATCCTTCAAGGCGCTTGAGGGAGCCTCAATATACCTCACTTTGCTTGACGGTGTGTCATTGTGCCATACTATGCCTCGCTGCACCTCACTGCGCCTCTCACCCGTAGAGCTCGTTGCGGGTGACGGCCTTGGGGTTGATGGGCCTGTAGATGGTCTTCTCGCCCAGCGCGTTCTGCGCGCACACACAGCACAGCAGCACACAACCCTCGCGCGTGTGCCTGCCTGCCAGCGTCTGAAAGAGCCATGCGCATGCAGCGCAGTCTGTGCTTCTCTGGCACAGGGCCCCTAATGGCGTGAGGCAAGCGTTCTAGGCACAAAGGGACCCATACTCCACAGCTCCACAAGCGGCCTACACTGAACACACGCAGTGTGCAGGTTGCAGGTCAAGCGCGTGCAGAGGCAGGAGCACAAGCTCTGGTCCAGGCCCAACCAACAGTTCCTTTCCACCCCCCTCCTCTCCTCGCCCCACAACGCATGCATCCTCCCTCCAGCATGGACGGAGTCCCCTCCCTGTCCCTGCCTCCCACCGCAGCAGGGCACGCACCTGGGTGCGCATGAGCGTGCGCCAGATCGCGGTCTTCCCGCAGCCGGCAGGGCCCAGCAGGAACACCGTCCAGCGCACCACAAACAGCTCGCGCAGCTGCGAGATCTTGAGCAGGAACATCTCATCGGGCTGGTAGCCCAGCTCGATGGCCGCCACCTTGGACTGCGCGCAGCGCACAGGGGATGGGCCAGCAGAAGGGTGTGTGCAGGCGTACATGCACGAGCCCACTCAAGGCGCCCTGCACCTTCCTCACCACCTCCAGAAGCACCTCGAGGATGCATACAACAGAAGCCGTGCCAGGCTGTTGCCTGTGAGACACACGTGTATACACACACCGACACACTGCCTGAGAATCAAGGCACACCTCACGCAGAGCACCCCAGGGCGCACCTTGGCGTCAAACACGTCGTCCACCGCGCGCGGCACCAGCTCCAGTGTCTTGGGGAACAGGTCGTTGAGCAGGCCCAGGAAGATGGACGTGTCGTCTGCTGTCAGCTTGCCTAGGTTGAAGTCGCGCAGCGCGCGCAGCAGCACCTTGTCCTCGGTCAACTCAGGCGCGGCGCGCTTCATGCCGCCTGCCACGTACAGCGTGGTCTTGATGGCGCGCAGCTTCCAGTCGTAGTGGCGTGACTTGGACAACAGGTCCTCGCACAGCTTGTACCTGGTGTGTGTGTGTGTGTGTGCGCGCAAATGCGCAAGCTTGTGTGTGTGTGTGTGTGCATGCGCGTATGCGAGCATGCGTGTGAGTGTATATGTGTGTGCGTGCGTGCATGCACGCGTGTGCGTGCGTACGTTTGCGTGTGTGTTGCTTGCGCGCGGGCACCAAGTGTGACAGAAGGTATGCGCGAGACACACACAGGAGGCTGGTGGCATGCGCAGGCTCAGGTACGTGGCACAGCACTCTCGCGCACACGCGCGCGCAACTGTGCAGTGGGCGGCAGCGGACGGGGCTCCTGCGCACTCACAGAATGACGAACTTGCGGGCCAAGATTTTGGACATCTGGAAGCCCTCCGCCATGAGCATGATCTCGCAGATCAGCGCCAGGTCAGGCACCACCATGGACACCGGGCGGAACAGGGCCTTGAGCGACTCGGGCAGCTCGGCGCGGCCTGCGAACGATGGCATGCGCAGGGCAGCGCGCCCCAGCACCTTGGCCCATGCGCTGGCACGCGCAACACATATTCCGTTGAATAGAGGCAACAAGAAGGGGGATGCAGGGGCTCAAGCAGCTCGGCGCGGCCTGCATGCGCAGGGTAGCGTGCCCCATAGTGCCTTGGGCCATGCGCTGGCACGCACCCCCACCACCCCACCCTCACGCACACCCGCAGGCCATGAAAAAGGCATAAAAACAGGGCGTGGGTGCACACAGACGCAGGCAGCGCAGCACCGTGTGTGCCCGCGCACATATCCCTGCGGCCGTCAAGAAGCGGCTTGCGCGAATGCGCGCCCGCATGCCACGCTCTACCCCTTGCGTGGCTCCCAAACGCCGCCCACACCTGGGTAACCGGGGTTCATGGTGATGAAGGCCATGACTGTGGGGCGCAGGATGATCTCCACATCCTCGAAGATGAAGCGCTCCTTGCGCGCGCGGATTGCGTCCAGCACCGTCTTGTACTGCAGGCACAGGTCCAAACACACGAGCACGTGATGATGACGGCAGGCCACAATACCTGGCCCACACACGCGCAAGCACAGGCCGTCTGTCAGGGTTTCCAGCACATCACCCACTCAAGCAAACGACCAGGGCAGCAGGTGCAATAGGCACACACACACACACACGCATGCTGCTCATACGCATTGCGCGCACACACAAGCACAAGTACGGGCCCATGCAGGTGCGCACCTGGGTGGAGCACACAGACAGCACAGCCACAGGGATGCGGTTGAACTCATCAAAGCAGCCCCATGCGCCTGTCTGCGCCAGGCCCTTGTAGATCTGCGGGCAGCAGGGGCACGCGAGCGGAGATGGGAGCTCTTTGTGTGTGCCTGTGTGTCTTTGTGCATGTGCATGCGCGCAAACGCATATGCATGGCTGTGCCCTTGCATGTGCGTGCCTGTGGTCTATCCTTGGCCTGCAGGCCCCTGAACGATGGAGCCATATGCTATCTGCCCTTAGACACTTTGGCACAGGCGCATCCACACACTTGTTGGCAGCACAGAGGTGCAGCAGGGAGAGCCCTGCGAAGATGACAGTGGCGGCGTGCGCTATCATCCTGACATGTGCACAAACAGGCAAGGGGCCTGCGCCAAGCCCACAGTGGCGGCGCACGCCCAACCACGCGCACGCGATCATCCCGACACGTGCACAAGCAGGCAAGGGGCCCGCGCCCCACCTGGCCCATGGCCTTGTAGTCCATCTGGTCCGAGCAGTTGAACACGTAGCACTGCACGCCCAGCGAGCGCGCCAGGTCCTTGACGGTTTCCGTCTTGCCGGTGCCAGCGGGACTGCAGGCACGCACAAACACACAGCACGCATGTGTGTGTGTGTGAGGGAGCAAGTTCCCGTGTGCACCTTTGTGCATGCGTGTGCGGGTGTTGGCATGCATGGGTGCACAAGGGCAGGGCGCAGCTTGCTTTCTTTCGGGAAAAGGAAATCGCGGGGGGGGGGCGCCTCCCATCGCAGGCCCTGCGCTGCCTGCTGCGAGGCTCACCCCTCGTAGGCGCTACGCGCAGTTGCAGGTCAGAAAACAAGGGGGACTCTGCAGGGGCAATAATAATCCCAATGAAATGCGTGCGTGAGCGTCCTCTGACCCTGCACCCCTGCAAGGCCCAGGCAGCCACAGACAAGCCCCTGCGCCATCAACCCCGTGGGGGCAGGGGAGCGGGGGGCAAGCCAGGGCACACAAGCTGACATGCACTCACCCAGCGGGCGCGCCGCCCAGCACCAGGCGCTGCGCCTGGGTCAGCGTGATGTAGCAGCGGTCGGTGAGGGGCGTGATGCACAGGCAGCCGCAGTTGCCGACGTACTCGTAGTTGTAGTGGATCTCGGCGTCACAGATGTTGACCTGGCAATTCTTGGTCTTCTCATTCATGAAGTACCTGTGTGTGCAAAGGGTAGGCAGGGCAGCAAAGCTGTGTGCGAGCTGAGTGCACTAGGCCTGGGCAGGAGCAAGGTGTTATGTGAGCAAGTTGCTCATGTGAGTAATAAGGTGGGAGAGGCTGGTTATGGATAGGCGGCTGCAGGCTGTTTGCAAAAAGGTGCGTATAAACCCGTGCCGTGCGTGTACTCCCCGTTACACGATTTGCAAGTGCAACCTAAAATCACACATATATTCAACCCTCGCACATGAAAGTTGTGACTTTCATGCAAGGTAAGCACATGCACACACACAGCAAACCACACACATTCACCCGCACCTCGGCACAGCAGCTGCGCCTGCATACGTGCACAGCCCGCGCACCTGAGCTGCGACTGCCACGGGAAGCACATGGAGTCGTCCACGCGCTCGTCGATCAGGCGCTGCACAACGTCGCGGGCGTGCACATCGATTGTGCACAGCGTGATGAGCTTCTTGCGGTCCAGCTTGTCCAGCGGCTGGTTAATGGTGTCGATCAAGTCAGACAGCTGCGCAAACTGGCGGTCCAGCTCCGCCTTCATGGCATCCTCATTGCCTGCACACGCGCGCGCACATGCATGCACACACACGCGTGCCTGAGTGCATGTGCTCCGGCAAACCATGCGTTGACGCATGCGTGCCTGTCTGCCTGCGCCACCTGCACACAGAAGTATGCGCTAGCCTGGCATCTGTTTGTTGCATCAGTGCATGTGTGGGCTCTCACAAAAATGCATGTGCATTCTTGCATGCGCGTGCATGCGTGTGCTGCCTCTCCTGGTACGGGCTATGCCACCACTCACCCTCCTCCAGCTCCTCGAACGCCTCGTTGACTTCTTGGGTGAAGAAGGTGCGCGAGACGACAATGGTGTTCTGAGCGCTGAACTTAAAGATCCATTGGTTGCGAGGCATGTCGTCGTACGCAAGGATGGCCTGTGGTGTGCATGCACAGAGGCAGCCGGCTCACTCCCTTATTTGCCCGCCCCCAACACAACACCAAGTACATGCCAAAGTGGTCAAAATGTGAGCGTGAGCGTGCCAAGGTTTGCCTCCTCATCGCGTGTTAGCGCTTATTCCTTGGCACATCTTCACTCCTGTAATGATCAGCAAGAGCAGCAGGGCACGGGGCTGAGGCACGCTGCACACCCGGGCAGGTAAGCTGGGCGCTTGCTCCAAGGCACACTGGACCTCTCCATCGAGAGCGCAACTGGTGCATGCCCACACACACCCCTTGGCCAATGCAGAGTTCACACACCCACAGGCTCATGCCCACACATACACAAACACCCATGAGCACACACCAAGCGGGACTTGAGAGAGAGCAGACATGCACACACCATGCACACACCACGCGGGACTTAAGAAAGGAGGAGTCTTAGAATGAGCGCCAGCTTCCTGCTGTGAGCGCCCAAAAGTGCAGCACATACCCACGGGCACACGCGCACGCACCACGCGGAACTCCTCCATGAGCGCCAGCTTCATGCTGTCCACCACGTTCTGCAGCCAGCTCTCCACGGGGCCATCGCAGATGCAGTCTGACGCAAACTGCACCACCTCCCCCTCGCCCGAATGCATGGCTGTCGCGGTCTGCACGCACGCACACGCATGCACGCAAGTGTGAGCGCACGTCTATGCATGCGTTTGGCAGCAGCTTAGCATTGATCACCGGCCCTGGCTCGAGCTGCAAGATGAGCAAACAGGCTGCCCCTGAAGCACGAGCAAGGAAGCACAGCAGCGCCCCCCCGACCTGACACTGCCCCTAAAGCAAGCTAGGT
>LFCJ01002104.1_pt1 | contig 14257 bp, 18 predicted proteins | sample 643141 | NCBI WGS metagenome assembly LFCJ01 (sample SAMN03766243, study PRJNA286221) | soda lake metagenome | biome: soda lake; feature: Kulunda steppe; material: water; isolation source: sample B1-Br-g2 brine of Lake Bitter-1 | place: Russia: Kulunda steppe | collected 2010-07 | reverse complement strand
GACTGTTAATATTAATGGTCAACCACACATGTATATTGAAACATCTGGTCCACATCCAATTGGATATATTCACAATGATTGGTATAGTAGAACACAGCTACGGCCAATTACGAACTTTGTGAATTAAATGTTTGTATAATAATATATTGTAGAAACAATTTTGTACTTACAATATATTATATACTCATAACGTGATATCTGACAAATTAAAAAAAGAACTATTAGAATCTTTATTAATATTTATTTTAGTGTTTAGTATTTTTGCATTAGGACCCTTTTTATTGAGTGGAGTTTGGCCTCCATTTACAAGTATATTAAGCGGAAGTATGGAACCTAATATTAATACGGGTGATATGGTATATATTGTAGATAATGAAAGATTTGTTTCAGATTCAAATTCAATTTATGGCGTAAGTCCAGCAGAAAATGAAGAAACAAAATCATTCAATGAATATGGAGATGTAATTATATTTTATCCAAATGGAGATGATACAAAAACACCTGTTATTCATAGGGCAGATGTATATGTTGAAAAAGGAGATGATTGGGTAAGTGAGGTTGATAATAATTTACTTCGTGCATGTAATAATGTTGAAAATTGCCCTGCACCTCATAATGGATTCATAACAATTGGCGATAATAATTCAGAATATGACCAAATTGGTGGAATATCTGAACCTGTAAAAGAGGAATGGATTATTGGTAAAGCACAATATAGAGTTCCTTTTGTTGGTTTGGTTCGAAATACTATTGAATATATTTTCGGCAAATTTACAATTCCAGCATTGTATATGTAAATATGCGATACTATTAAATATTATAAATAATAAATATAATATACAATGTCTAAAGATAATGACCGTGCTGCTGGCGGATTAATGTCATCTGCAGGATTAGCTGTATATACAGATGCTGAAAAAGAAACGTATGCTTTTGACCCGAAAAGCGTATTTTTATTTGGAATATTAGCATCAATTATATTGATATCATTTAATGTGATATTGATATAGTGTGTAATTAAATTAATAAACTAGTATGTTATATTTTAACATACAAATGATTCAAAACTTTTCAAGTAGTTATTATTTAAAACCATATTGGGTTATAAATAATCATAATAATAATAACAAAATAAATAATAATGAATATTTATTTATTAAAAACAATATTTATAATAATTCACTACCAGTTATTATGAAATTAGGTAAAATGTATTTTGAAGTTAAAGGAGATTCAAATATTCCTATAAATACTATTCAATTATCATCTGAAATAATATTTGAGTCATCAATAAAAAGAATCCCTGAAAAACATCCTATATTTATAACTAAACCAGAATTTGCGAAACGAATTTTAAATTATTAAAATAAGATTATAAAACTATTCAAACTGTATAATATTCACTTTTGTCATGAAGTTTTGATTGAAGCTTTCCAAGCTTGGCAATTAAATCTCTAGAGAATTGCTCAGAAGGGGCTTCAGATTCATTTTTTTGAACAAAATGTATGATAGTATTAATTCTATCTCCTGCTTGTCTAGACCTATTTTCTACTTCATACATGTACTTAATATCTTCAATATACATAATATTTCTCTGCGTAAGCCAACCATTTTTTACAGCATTTTTAATTTCATCTTGAATAGTATTAAACAAATCTAGTAATTCATCAGAAGATTCAACTTTTTCAGAGAGAGTTTCACATTCCATATAGTGTATTATACAATCCTTAAATATATACATTTCGATTATATATGTGTTATTTTTTTGCTACGATACCAAATCTTCTAGATAATTGTGGCCTATATACTGTTAATGAGTCAATAACCTTTACAAGAATATTTTCTTGATATGGAAAGAGAGGCGTAGATTTTTCTATAGTATATCCATTGTATTCTAGAAATTCAATAAAACCTGTATACGTTGGTGCATGAATATGATTTAATATTTCATCATCAGTGTACCACGGAGCAATATTAACTAATTTTTTACGAGATATTTCTACATTTCTTGGTTGCCATCCACCCAGAAGAGATATTCTATTAATCCAACTACTTAAATTAGGTACGGCAAATATTACAATTCCATCTTTTTTTAGTATTCTATTAATCTCACTAAATAATGTATCATATTCTTTCAAATGTTCTAATACACCTAAACAAGTTATAAAATCTACAGATTCATCTTCAAACGGCAATGATGAATTCATTATATTTTTTTGATAAGTTATTATATTTCTTTTTTCAGCTTTTTTTAATAACATAGAATTTTTATCTATACCATGTGCTTTATCAAGATGATAATAATTTTGTATTAGTTTAGTGAAGCCACCTTCTCCACAACCAATATCGATAAATATTGAATCTGGCTCTAAGTGTATATTTTTTAAAAGAATTTCAAATTCATTTATAGATTGTGCTGTAGATTCTAATTCGTAATCTTTTTTCGTTAATGTTTTATCAGCTATTTCTTGCAAAGATTCCATTTATATAATTGTATAGTTTCAACACATATAAAACAAATAGACAAATCGAATCTTATTAGTATATTGGATTATAATACAAAAATATGAGTGAAAAAGAATTACTATATAATATATTATTAAATGTTCACACGTATCCGAATGAGTCAAATAGAACAAAAATTAAATGTCATGATTATGATTTAACGAAACCATATTCATATTTAGAAGCAATTGCTGTAGCTATAATTAAAATACATAATGAGGATAAAGAATATATTGAAAAAATGAAAAGGAATGAAAGATTTTTTAGGAATTCAAATGAACATATTAAATTTATTATTTCTGGTTCACATATATCTATCAGTGCATATAATAGATTTAATTATCCACACGCAAACGAATCAATTAAAAAATATGTTTCAGAAGAAATTCCTTACTGGTAAGATGCTTTAATTGTTTGTTTTATCTCTTCTTTAGTTCTAAATGTGTCCTTTGCTGTTTCAATAAGGTCATATTGTTTATATCTTGGTTCAAGATTAGCATTCCAATAATCTAACTCTACGAGATATGAATTTGTCATTTCATATAACATGTTATCAAACTCGTTTCGAACATCATATTCATTATTTAATTGATTTACACTTATTTTATTTTCCGTTCGAATAAGAACACCTTCATATTTGTCGTTGCGTTTAATCCATTGAAGTGCATCAATTAATCCAAGATAAATTACGCTAGGTTTTTGTAAATTATATGTGTCTGAATTCACAATTTCAGCATTTGAATAAATCTCTTTTTCATTATTTTCAATAGTATATGTATATGCCCCTGAATTTTGATTTAGTGGTTCAGCAACACCTGATACTCTAATTGTTACACCATTTACTAATCCATTATTTACATGCGTAAGCCTACTGTTAGGATATGCATATGATTTAATATTTGAGGATTTAATTTTCTCTTTTAATGTAGAAGCATCTAGGAATGCCCAATTAGGAATTTTATCTCTTAGCTTTGACTCAAATACCACATTAATTACGTCTTCATTTTCATCACAACCGGTATTTAAATCTTTGACGGTTTTTCCAAGTGAGGTGACAATATATTCTCCAGCTTTTTCTTCTGGTAAATCATAAACTATCACAGGAGATATTTCGGATTCATTTGTATCAATTAATCTGTCTCCGATAGATACAGGGTTCTTTTTCATAGATAAGAAATTAAATTGTATCTACCTTAAACTTTCGATTTCCGTTTAAAAAATAGACTTAAAATATATTATATTCTATTGGAATCCACGTCTTGGTACATCTACAGTGTTTTGTTGTGTTGCACTATTCTTTTTGAACCTTTCTTCAATTTTATCATATTCTTCTCTTGTCTCTTGCGTGACGCTTGGTGTAATTTCATCTAAGGCATCAATGAAGTGTTGCATTTCAACTTCTTTTGTTGTGGTTTTATATTCCTTTGTTTCGTTTTCTTCTGGTGAAAGCGACTTAATTAATTCTCTTGTTGCAGACATTGTTGCTTCTCTACACAGAGCTTCAATATCGGCTCCAACAAACCCTTCTGTTTGTTTTGCTAATTCAACAAGGTCAACATCATCGGCTAATACTAAGTTCTCTGTATGGACGCGTAAGACAGCTTCACGCGATTCAATATCGGGAACAGGGACATGAATATGTCTATCTAATCTGCCCGGTCGGAGTAATGCACTATCAATGAGGTCAGGTCGATTTGTTGTTGCAATGACAACCACATCTTCTAGATTTTCAAGTCCATCTAATTCTGTTAATAATTGTGACACCACACGTTCACCTACGCCAGTATCACTAACTCCACTCCCACGTTCTGTAGCAATTGCATCTATTTCATCAAAGAATACAATTGTAGGTGCATTCGAACGGGCTTTTTCAAAGATTTCTCTAACGCCTTTTTCAGATTCTCCAACATATTTATTGAGCAATTCTGGTCCCTTGATGGAGATAAAGTTACTATCACTTTCATTGGCAACAGCTTTTGCCATTAATGTTTTCCCTGTACCCGGTGGTCCATACATAAGTACACCTTTGGCTGGTGAAAGACCCATATCATTGAATATAGTTCCATATTCAAGTGGCCATTGAATGATTTCTCTCATTCGTTCTTTTGTATCTTCTAGACCACCAATATCTCCCCACGTCATATCAGGGACTTCAACAAATACCTCTCTTAATGCACTCGGTTCAATATCCCGAAGTGCATTTTTCATATCTTCATTTTCGATTTGAATTTGTTCTAAGACTTCAGCACTAATTGTCTCTTGTTCAAGGTCTAACGTTGGTTTAATACGTCTTAAAGCTGTCATTGCAGATTCTTTACATAGAGATTCAATATCTGCCCCAACAAATCCATGCGTCTTTTCTGCATATTCATCAAGGTCAATTTCATCTCGATTAAGCGGCATTGAACGTGTATGAACATCAAAGATTTCACGCCTTCCTTTTTGGTCTGGTGCGCTTACTTCAATTTCACGGTCAAATCGCCCTCCACGCCGTAGAGCAGGGTCAATCGCATCAACACGGTTAGTAGCACCAATTACAACTACATCTTCACGTTCTTCTAATCCATCCATCAAAGATAGAAGTTGTGCCACAACTCTTTTTTCAACATCTCCACCAGATTCTCCTCTTTGAGATGCAATACTATCTAATTCATCCATGAAAATAATAGATGGTGAGTTTTCTTCTGCATCTTCAAAGATTTCACGAAGTTGTTCTTCAGATTCCCCATAATATTTACTCATAATCTCTGGTCCACTAATTGTGTAAAACTCAGAGTTTACTTCATTAGCAACGGCTTTTGCGATTAGTGTTTTCCCTGTACCCGGTGGTCCATGAAGTAAAACACCTTTTGGTGGGTCAATTCCAAGTCGTTGGAATAGTTCAGGATGACGCATTGGAAGTTCAATCATTTCTCGAACTTGTTCAAGTTCTTCAGCTAGACCTCCAATATCTTCATACACTACACCAGAATTACTAACTGTAGATGCAGAATTAAATTTACTTCTACTTTGTTCTACAATTTTAATTTCCGTTTGTTCCTGAACGATAGCAGGACTTTTTGGTTGAACATTAGTTATTTGAAGTGTAAGCGGTTTTTGTTTTTGTGGACCTAGAGTTCCAAAGTCTAGTGAAATTGGAAGCGTTTGTCCTTCTTTAACTGGTTTCCCATCAATTCTCTTTTTAATGATACCTTTTAAATTCCCACGAATAGTATATTCTTCAGGAATTGAAACCGTAATACTTTCTGCAGGCCCAATATCATCAATCACTTCAACTTCTACCTTTTCATCAATTGCTACATCTGCGTCTTCTCTCACTTGACCATCAACACGAATAATACCTTTACCTGTATCTTCATCATATCCGGGCCATACACGCACAATAGATGTTTTATCATTGTCAGGGTTTTTGACAAGGATATAATCTCCATTAGAAATATTGTGTTCTCTCTGATATTCTTTATCCAAGGCGGCCAAAGAACGTGAAGCATCTTTTTGCTTTAGTGGTTTTACAGTTAGTTTCATGTTTATCACTCTATTTTATGTATGACTTCATAGCCATTTAAACATTACGAATTTATACAACAAATGGCAAGAAGATAATACATCCATATATACGTCAAAATAATATATAAATATATGCTTTTACGAAATATCTATAGTAGAATAATTATACCAATCTGGCTCTTTAACGTATTTATCCGGTATTAAATCTGGATTTTGTAAATAATTATATACACCTAATAAATGACCTCTACCCATAACAGCAATTACATCTTTGTTTTGTTCTGATATAAATTTTAAATGTCCTGCCATATATTTATCACGTTCATCAATAAGTGCATCTATAACTTCAGGAGCAATATTTTCAATTGGTTTCATATTATTTTTAACTTCATCTAATGGAGCATTTTCTATTTTATCTACATAATTTTGTAAACCGTTTTCAGTATTAACGCTAAGTGCGATATCTTTTTGGTAATGAACGAGTTCTTTTATATTATCAATAATTTCATCAGATGATTTATTAAATAATTCTAAATCTAATTTTCCATTTTTATATGCATTAGATTTAATTTGAGATTTTAATTTAGAAACAGACATATCAATTAGTGCAACATCACTTCCTTGATTTATTCCTTCTTCTACGGCTGGTAACATATCTGCTTCACCGGGGCGTAATAGATTGTCATTATTTCCAAATTTATTTTCTTGATATCTTCTTAGTATATCCTTAAATCCAGTACTATTATTTATATTTCCATGCGTAAAATCAGAACTTCTGTCGAACATAGAATATAGTCGTTTTGAATCTAATTCTATTGCTACGATATCGTGTTTTGTATTTTTAATTAAATCAATAACTCTTTCACGGGTAGACTTAGACACATGAACAGTACCAATTAAATGAATTATACCACCATTTTTATTTTCAAGTGAAACATGGTTTTTATCTAAAATATTATCATCTATATCATTTTCTTTTTGAATCATATTATATTTTAGTAAAGCAATAACATAAACTTTTGGTAAAATAAAACTTATATTATATATTATTTTAATTTTGTTATTCTATATAATATACTAGATATAAATGGAAATAAAATTATTAAATAAATAAATATATTCATTGATATAGTAAACGTTGTTAGTTCTTGAAGTACATAAAATAAAATTGTAGAAAAAGTTATTGATACAGATGTTAATACAAATAACCCCGTTATTAATTCATACTTATATTTATAGTTATTAAAATTATGATATCCAAAAGAACGTAAAAATATATCTATATAATTTTTTATGTGATATTTAATATTTATTTGTTTAGGAATGTATATATTCCATTCATTTAACTCTTTTTTTAGTAATATTTCTTTTCCAAATAGTTCAGAAGGATACTTAAAATCTATATTATAATGTAACATAAATTTAATAAATGTAACATTTTCATTATATTTATTACATGTATCTAATAAAAATTCATACGTATCATGTTTTGTTTTAACAAACAATTTTATTTGTTCATCACGATATTCAACATCGTACACTTTTCCTTTTTGTAATCCTGTATATTGTGATATATATGGGAGAGAATTATCTTTTTTACTAGATTTATTGTTATACAATTCTTCATTGTAAGATTCTTGTAATGAATCAAAATGATGAATTAATTTAGTATAGTCTTTTTCTTTAGTAGAATTATCTACCATTTGATATTATAATATATAAATTTATTTATATATAAACTTTATCTAACTACAAAACAATTATGCGTATTGTAAATAATGTATTATATATGTCAACAGAAGATGAAGAAGAAATACATAAAATAAAAATAAATTCTGGTAATTTAGGTTCTAAAACAAGAAATATATTTATAACGGAAAATTCTTTAATAATTGATAACGATATTATAGAATTAAACGAAATCAAAAATATTAAAAAATCTGATTATAACCCTACAGATACAATTTCTATAGGAATTTATTTAACAAATTTAGTACTTATATGGTATACAATATTCATTCTTTCGCTTACTTTTATATATTATATAGTATTATTTATTGCAATTATGTTTATAACTTACATTGTAATAAATGTATTTCAACATAATATTTCATCATATGTTGAAATAAATACACATAACGCACAATATTTAATTGGTATTGTAAACAAAAAAGATATAGATATGTTATTAAATATAAATGAATCGTAAATATTATGAGTATGTGATTCTAATAATTGTTTAATGAGTGAAGAATTTACTGTACATAGTATTTCAAAAATATTGGGAAAAAATGGTTTAATGATTAAACCAAATGCAGCTAAGTTTATTATTAATTCGTCAAATACGGATAAAATTCTTGATTATTTATCTACGAAATCAGATATAGATTCTACCGTAGATTTAGATTTTGTTAAAAGTGTTGAACAAGAAGTAAAAGAATCTGAAACAGAAGAAGTAAAAGAATCTGAAACAGAAGAAGTAAAAGAATCTGAAACAGAAGAAGTAAAAGAATCTGAAACAGAAGAAGTAAAAGAATCTGTAAGTGATTCTGAATTAAATAAATTGTTAAATTCAAATACTAGAAAATCAAGAGAAAAAGAATTTGAAGAACAAATTGAAAAATCTAAAAATGAAATCATTAATAGCGAATTTTTAAATCCAAAAAAAGCATTAGAACAATTAGAAGAATCAATTCAAGAAGAAGAAAAAAGTGAAGAAGAAGGTGAAAGAAAAGAATTATTGGAATCCCGATATCCTGAATTGCATAGTATCATGTTTGATAGAGAATTACCACAATCCAAACCCCGTGTAGGCGTAACTAAACAATATAGTGTAGAAGGTGATATCACTGGTAATTCAAGAGGTACAGGAGAATTTGAAGATTTTAGGCAAATCTTTAAAGACCGGCATAAAAGATTAACAAAATTATTAAATAAAAGAACAGGAGCACAAGCATACACTGTAAGCAAGCTTAAAAAAGCAAATAAAAATGGAAAAAATATTGTTGTTACAGGTCTTGTGTGGGATACTTTTGTTAGTAATAATGGAAATTATTTTGTTGAATTAGAAGACCCTAAAACTAATGAAACACTAAGAACTGTATTTACAGATGAAAAAATGAAAGATGTTTTTGAAAAAATTGTTCCTGATGAAGCCATAGCTATTCGTGGTACTTTATCTGATGATGGTGGTATTGTATTTGGTGATTCTGAAATTAGGCAAGGAAGACCACCAATTATGTTTCCTGATATTCCTCGAAAAAATAAACATAAAGGACCGAGTGAAACAACACATGCTGCTTTAATAAGTGATGTTCACGTCGGGGCAGATGAATTCCATCCTGAATATTGGAATCAATTTGTAGATTGGGTTCGTGAAACGCCAACGGTTGAATACGTAATTGTTGCAGGAGATTTAGTTGAAGGAATAGGTGTATTCCCAAACCAAGACGAAGAATTAACAATAGTCGATATATATGACCAATATGCAATGACAGCTAAAATGTTTGAACAACTACCTGATGATGTACAAATAATTGCCAGCGTCGGAAATCACGATACTGTACGACTAGCAGAACCTCAACCAACATTAGCAGAAGAATTTACAAAATATTTCTCAAATAATGTTGATTTTGTGGGTAATCCTGTCAATTTAAATATTGATGGTTCAAACATATTAGTATATCATGGCATGAGTATTAATGCATTAGCAGAAGCTGTGCCGGGAGTAAGTGCAGGAGAACCTACAGAAGTTATGAAGTTAATGCTTGAAAAAAGACATGTTGCACCAATATATGGTAAAAATGTAAGATTAGCAGGAGAACAAAAAGATTATTTGGTTATTGATACTATTCCTGATTTATTACATTGTGGTCATGTTCACAAATATGGTCAAGATAAATATAACGGAGTTCAAATTGTAAATACGGCTACATGGCAAGGACAAACATCTTTCCAAAAAAGTAAAGGTATTGAACCTGATGTAGGATATTGGGCAACAGTTGATTTATCGAATATGAACGTTAGACAATATACTGTACAATAAGTTAAATTTATATATGTATGTATATAATACATATAGTATAGATGAAGTCCGTAAACAAAAAATTAGTACTATTAACTATGGGTATTTTATTTATTAATTTACTAGTGCCTCAAGGAGGTTATATGATTGTAGCAGGTGATAGTATGCATCCAACAATTACAAAAGGATGTAATGTTATCGAATCACAGCCTTGGGACGGTGAATCTAAATTAGAAGATGAAATTGTTGTTTATCAACCCGTATATCAAGATAAAGAAACTTATGAAATAACAAATAGTACAGAAATAGAACATTTACCATTACTTGCACATAGAGTTGTTGCAGAATATAAAGAATATGATATGAATAATGCTTCATATTACATGAATAGTTTCGGATTTTTGGAGAAAGATACGCCAGATAATGAACATAGAACTGTATATTCAACAAACCAACCGCATGAAAGTATTGAATCATTAGATGGAGAACACGTTATTGTATTAGAAGGAGATAATAACCGTCAAATAGATGAAGAAATTGTTCCTGTGGAAAATGTTAAAACCGTATTAAACAAAGATAATTACTATAATTTCCAAAGTGAAGATTCATGGCCTTGTTCAATTGTAAATTAATAGCCCATAAATTTATTATCGTACATATTAATAGAATATATAAATGAATAAGTCTTTACGCAATATAACAATTTTGTTCGGTTTAATTACCTCGATTATTTTAATATATATGATGTATAATTTTGTTAGTGCATTTGTATTAGGTATTTTTATTTATTATTCTACAAGACCATTATATAATAAACTTATTGAAAAAGATATAAACAAAACAATATCTGCAATTATTGCTCCTGTATTATTTATTATTCCGGTTCTTATTTTACTTATCTATACTTTACGCGTTGTAACCGTTGAAGTTAGAAGTTTAGTTATACAAGCTGGAGATTCACTATTTAGTTTTGTAGATGCGGAACAAATTGAAGAATTCATTGATATAGAAGAAATAGATATTATATACCCTGAAACATTACTCCATAATCCTGTAGAAATTATTCAAATAATCCAAAGCATAGATACCAGTGATTTAGAATCTTATTTTGATTCGATTCTTCAATTTGGTGTAGTTTTATTTTCATCATTAAGTGAATTATTCTTTACTTTATTAATAGCCTTTTCATTAACGTTTTATTTACTTAGAGATGGTTATATACTTAGAAAAAAGCTACACAAATTCGTAAACTATGATAAAACAATTACAAAATATATAAAAACTGTAGATAAAGACTTAGAAATCGTATTCTTTGGTAATATTTTGTTAGCTATATTTATAGGAATAATAGGTTCAGTCTCATTTACAGTACTAACACTATTTTTCCCCGGTGGAAACATATTAGCTTATCCTGCATTAATTGGAATTTTATGTGGTGTGACTAGTCTTATACCTGTTGTTGGGATGAAACTTGTTTATATCCCTGTAACAGCTGTTATAACAGCTATTGGGTTAATTGAGAATGGTTTCGTAGGTTTATTATTCCCCGTTACATTCTTTGTCGTAGCTCTTGTTGTTGTAGATTCAATTCCTGATTTTATTGCAAGACCTTATATTAGTAGTAGAGGTGGGATATCTACAGGAGTGATTTTCTTTTCGTATGTCTTGGGTCCATTAACATTCGGCTGGTATGGCTTGTTCTTAGGACCACTTATATTTGTTATTATATACGAATTCGTAGAACTTATTTTACCTAAAGTATTGCTAGATTTTGATTTATAATATATTTTAAAAATATAATATAAAATTATTCATTCTTTTGATTCTTTAACACCATATGCAGAGAGAGGTCTTTGATTTTTATCACGAATATCTGCAGGATTTGATTGATTTGTGATTTCTTTAGATTCACTTTCTTCCATATGTGTTTCATCATCCCAACAGTCTTCTTTTTTCCCATGTAATTCATGTTTAAATGGGTCATATAATTCATGTGTACCTAAATCTAGGTCTGCCAAATCATTTTCAAGCCGTTTTAACCCTTGTTTTACTTGTTCTACGTCAACATGCCCTTGGAGCATTTGCTGAAGCCGAGGATGCATGGGTTTATTTTCATTCTCAGCAGAATTCATTGAACCCCAAAGTTCTTCAGGTTGAATTGAAGGAACACCATTAGTTTGATTTTCTACAGCAGCAATAACTTCTCGAATCTGAAGAATCTGTTCTTTTAGGCATTCTCGGTCTGTAATTTCACTCATCATACATACGTTTAAGTAGGGGTTAATAAAAACCTTTACGGTATATATTTCTTTATATATGACCCTTAGTTATAGGAGTTTAAAGGGGTTTAAACGGTTGATTTCAAATAGTGTAAAAAAATATATGTATAAAAAAATATATTTTAAAACTAACATTTTCATAATAACAAATAATTCAAATAACGTAATTTATATCACATTGTCAATATATATTTAATCATTAAATACCAATATAATATAATAATATGTGTGATTATATTTTAGTTAGGGAATCACGAGATGGTAGACAATCTTCAGACGAAACTATACATGCTATTAAAGATGGAGAATCAGAAACTATTTGTGAAGAATTAAAAAGTAAACAAACAAGAACGGTGAGAACATTATCAATTTTTATGAATGAATCAAATTTCTGTTCTGAATGTTCTAATAAAATAGATAATTTCAATTAATTTAACTATATCATAAGTATTATATATTTTTCAATGTATAAATCGTATATATGAAGGTATCAAATGATGTTAAGTTTGCAATGAATTTAAAAAAAGAAAACAATAAGATAAAAGCTCCCGTTAATGATGTAATTAGATGTATACAAGATTTAAGAGAAACAGGAATATCTGAAAAACAGATTAAACAAATGGTTCCAAAAATATTTATATCTAATAATTCAAAATCATATACAAACCATAAAAGATATCCAGAAAGTGAAGAAATTTTAATATATGATTTACCAGATAAATGGATAGATATAGTTGAAGATGCAGAATAAGCGTAACATTTAATAATAATCCATACCATATTTTATATGTAGTGGTGGTTCGGCAGTTCAGCCCTGCCAATTTACCTAAGTGCTAAGTGAGGAAACTAATGGTAATGGTCGCTAAAGAAGCGATTTGACCCATTTTTACGCTATTGAAACTTCGTCCGTTGAGGTTCGTGGTCATATTGTAGTCATCCGCAGGGACGATTTACGTATGTTAAATTGTGGTAATGTGTCAGGCACGGAAGTGAGCATCACACCGCATTACATTGGACGCTTAATGGGTTGCGTAGTGGAGGTGTAAAAGTGGACTATCAAATTGTATTCTAAGTGGCTTTTACCAGACCACTACAATTCTTATTACAATCATAATTTAAATATCGTAACTCTTATAATAAATTGTTTTAATTAATAAATATGAATGATTTAACCGTAGCTATAGTTGGATATGTAACAGGAGCATTTGCAGGAGCATTTATTTTACTAATACTTCTAATATATGCTTATATGTATTCTACGGAAAGTAATACAGAAGACATAGAACCCGTTTACGTTATTACAAGATTTTTAAATGAATATTATCAACAATCAACGACTGTTTTTAGTATATCTTTTATTCTAGGTTTCATGAGTGGGATTGGTGTATTTGCAAGTAAATCTTCAAATTGATTCAAATATTTTTGCTGAAGATTTTAAAGAATGTGAATTAATCCAATAAACAAATGTAAACAACACCAAAATAAGACCAGATGATAAACTAGCTTCAAAATGAGCAAATATAGTTAAGATAAATGAAAATATAATCATTACTAATACATCAGAACCGGTTTCTGTTAATATATAAGAATTAGTATCTTTTTTCTCGTTAAATCCAATTTCTTCATAATCAATTAGTAATGAATCATTTTCATATTTTACTGGTAATTCAATATCTTCTTTTGCAAAATCATAAATTTTAACACCCGCATATTTTTGAAGTATATCTAACTTTGAGTTATTATATGTTTCATAAGGTGGACATGTAATAGAAACTGTATCTGTATTATCATCTAATAACTTTATTATTAATTTAATTTTAAATGTTTCATTATAATTAACTTTTTTATCTGGATATACAACATCAATAATTTTTCCATTTGAAATTTCAGAATTTAACTCCATATCTTTTAATTCTTTCTTCAAATCTTCATTAATATTTTT
>LFCJ01002103.1_pt1 | contig 14267 bp, 20 predicted proteins | sample 643141 | NCBI WGS metagenome assembly LFCJ01 (sample SAMN03766243, study PRJNA286221) | soda lake metagenome | biome: soda lake; feature: Kulunda steppe; material: water; isolation source: sample B1-Br-g2 brine of Lake Bitter-1 | place: Russia: Kulunda steppe | collected 2010-07 | reverse complement strand
AGAGAAAGGCATGGCAAGGTTGGTGCCCGCTCGCACTTGCCGCTTGTGAGCAAGCATCAACAACACACATGCAAAGGAGCCACACATCAGCAGAAATGCATCTCCTGCTGCAGATTTCCCACATGGGCAAGGCATACACACCACACACTCACACACACCACCACTAGCATGATTCTGCTTAATTTCTGTGCTTGCTTCGCATAACAAGATCACGCTACCCTTGCTGTGCTTAATTGAGTCTGCCTCACCACCACCTGTGCTTGTGCCTTTACAACACTTGTCAAGCCTTCCAAAATTAGGCACATTTCATTTGGTGCTTGTTGCTTGAGAGCAGTGCAGCAGTAGCATCCCTGTCTGCCTGCTCGACTTGACTGGACTTACAAGGTTTCATGTGCCTGTGCTGGACTTGAGAGCTTCTCGATACCCCTGCTCACAGCAGTCTGCTCACGGAGCACTAAACCCTAACCCTGATGCCACCACCAGGAGTTGCTGCACTAGTGCCTGTGCATGCCCTCCCGCCCACAGCCGCACGTGAACAGACCTGAATCTGCTGCTTCCAGTGGGGCACCAATAAGGTGTTTGGCACAATGACCAGGGTGGCTGGGGACAGGTACATGTAGCGGTCCATGCACTGGTGCGCCACGGCAGTGTAGCCTGAGAACGGAAGAGGGCCACAAGGAGCAGAACAAGGGCGGGGGCGTTGGTATTAGTCATGCCAGCATTCAGTAAAACCAGGAGGTGAAAACCAGCAAGGCAAAAACAAGTACCAGCTACAACCATTGTATGCGATACTCATCTGAGGCACGCGACTGCTGACGGAGCCAGGGTTATTTACGCAACTACATTGGCCAGGTAGCAGCTAGGTCCCAGCATCGCTTGTGCAGAACCCATGACCTTCCTACTGAATAATTGTCTCCAAGCCATAGCTCCTCCCTTCTTAATCAGAGGCATGGCTTGCCCTAGGCACAAGCCTCACCATGCACACAGGTGCAGCTTGCCTTGCACACAGGCATAGCCAGCTTTGTGTGCAGGCATTGCCAGTCTTGTCCGCAGGCGTGGTCCTCGTCTTGCTCAAACATGGCTCACCTTGGGTGCAGATGTGGCTCCAAGCAGCCCTGAGCGCCTCCAGGTCAAACTCCTGCAGCCACCAACGGCTTGCATGTGCCTCTCATTACGCAAAGGGGAGGCAGCACCCATGCGCTGCAGGAGGCGCGCTTTAGGCGTTTGGCATTTGCTATCTTCATTGTTGTCACCACCAAAAGTGCTATCACCACCACAGTCACTTTTCTAATTGTCCTCACCCTCGTCCAAATTTTCTAGAGGGCTTTGGCTTGTTCTTGTGCAGCAAGGCTCATGCACTAGCCTGATGAGGGTGCTTGCACCGAGCCTGGCATGCGGCCAGGGTGCATCTTGGGCCTATTTGAAATGTCCATGCACAGAGCAAACTGCAAGCAAAGCCTGCACCTAAAATCAGGTGTCACGTGGGAGCTGTGGTGCGTCACCGCAGCACGTCCAAGTGGCGTGCGTGCAAATGCAGGCAGCCTTCATGCTTTCTTAATGACCCTCCGTTTATTTTAGCGCCCCATGCACCTTCCTGTGCCCTTTGCTCCCCCTCAATCTCACCTCACCTGCACCTCTCCCTGCCAACAGACCACCGGCTTTGTCATGACCGTGCACCATGCTACATAGCCCTGCCAGCTGTGCCTCACCTGGAGCCAGAAATCAATGGCCTGCACCCACGTGTGCCTCAGCTGCTGTTGCAGGCCCCTGCTGGCACTGCTGCTGCCGCTCAGGCTGCGCCTCCTGCTGCCTGGCTTGCCCCGCCCCTCAGCGCTGCCCAGGGCCCTGCCTCGCTCAGCATCCAATGTGCGCAGGTTGAATGCGTGAAACAGAACCTCATAGCCATCTGGATGCCGCGCGTCCTTGGGCATGCGCACGCCTGGCAAAGGGTAGGGCAGGATGGTATGGGAGTCAGGGCAAGCAGGAGCCAAGGAGGGCCGTGGCGGGTAAACAGAGGGGCGGCCAGCCTAAGACACCGCAATTAGCCCTCTAGCCAGCTCAGAGCCCTACGGCCTGCTGTGATACACAGCCTGCGGACCATCCAAATTGCTGTGTTTCACAGCTTGCTGTGAGCCGCCAGCCTGAAGACCAACCCGCTGCGGTGGTCAGGCAAGGAAATGAAAGGCAAGGGGTTGCCCCTTGCTCTGCTTGCCAATCAGCTGATGGTATACGCAGGGGAGGGCCAGATCAAAAGGCATTCACAACGGAGCAGCAGCAGTGTGGTGCAGCCCTCACATGGTTTGCAGCTGCCTGGAGCGTTTCAGCAAAAAGGCCCCAGCAGCATAAGCTGGATGGCATGCGTGGCCCACGCCTGCATGAGAGCACTGCACACAAAATTTGGGGCATGGCAAAAAGAAAGGCACACGTGCCAGCTAAGTCCTCAACGCGAGTCCCACACCACGTAGCATGCAGGTGAGCCGTCTATTGTGTGGGACACAAAAACAGAACCTGAGCCTTCCAATGCATGGGATGTGTCACAGCATGCGCTCTCCCATCGCGTCGCAAGCACCCCTTACACAGCGCACCTCCTTTGCCAAAGTGCAGCTGCTTCACGTCCCGCAGCTGCAGCAGCCACTGCAGTGCATCTTGCTCTACCAGGGGGTTGTTCAACACACGGTCGATGCTGTTGTTGGGGAGGTGTTTCACAATAGCCTGGAAAGTGTGGTGGATGGCAGGGAGCTGCTGGGCAGGCGCCACCATGCTAGCAGATGCTGGCAGCAAGATGCTTCATAGAAAACACACAACGAATGGCCTGCCAAGCTGTTTGGGCTGACCCATCCTGGGCGCGCTTATTGCTTTCATTGACCTCCCTGCGCATGAATGCCAGGTGCTTGCATACATGCCCTGGACATCAGTGGATGCACACCTCAATCAGCGCTACAGATGAATGTAGGCTGGACATGGTCGATGAGGAAGAGAAGCTGTAAGCCCACACCTTGAGTCGTGATGCAAAGTGCCCACGAAACAAGAAATAAAGACAATATGTTTTGCAGCTGGTCAGCAGCAAGATTGTGGGACCATACAGAGGCAAAGTGGGGCATATCAATGCCCCACTCAAGCCTCCAGGTGCCAAGCAGAGGCTGCTTATTGCTGGCTGCACACCTTTACAAAGAAGGATACATTGTCGGGGTGGCAACGGGAGGCGCCGGGGGCCAAGAATCCTTTGCCCTGAAGGCCAAAAAGGAAACAAACGAAGGGTGAGCATGGCAATGGCGAGCACCTAGCTAGCCTATACAACCAAAAGGGCAGAGACATGCCCTATGATAAGCCCTTACCCATCACTGGGTTTGGCAGGGATCATGATCTGTTTTCCAAATGGTCAGATAAAAGTGGACATGCCAAACGCCTGTGCACATGCGCCTGGCCGGAAGGGGCCATGTGATCAAGGCAGCACACGTGGTGAACTCCACTCGGTGGAGGCACACACGCTCCAGCCAAGGCAGGTCCACATTTTGCTCAACAAAGCTCACTGGGACGCACAGGTAGCCAGCCGCACCAGCTGCCCCCCTAGGGTACAGGGTACAGAGTACAAGGTTAAAAGTCTGGAGTATGAAATGTAACCTAACCTGATGGAAGGTTTGGTCTGCATGAGCGGGGATAGGATTTAGTCTGCATGGGATGGGACGTGGTGCAGAATGCTGAAGCCTTCTTATGCCATAAAGTCGTCCTCAAAATCAAGCCTAGCAGATCAGTTTGTATCATGAAGGGGCATGGACATGGCCATACACTGCAGAAACACTCACCCAACCCATGCAGTCGCTCGCTGCCGAGAGGCCGCGACGCTGTGTCATTAGCGCGCACCGCAGCCTGCACAATTGTTCTGGCAAGCTCGCGGCAGGCATATGCAGTGCGTACACAAGGCCCTGCCCCTAACCCTGCCCCTGACCTGGCCAATGATGATGGGTACGCCCTGGTGCAAGGAGGGGGCTGTGCCGTTGGCATGCGGGTCGTTGCCGTGATCCTCCCCCTCTTCCTCCTCAGGCACGGTGCAGGAGCGGAAGGCCGGGTCCGGGTGCATGTCACAGAACCAGGGTGCCTCCTCATTGATCTGCACCGACAGCGTGTGCACATACACAGTGGCCAGGCTGTGGGCAAGCATCACATTGGGCAGCAGGGCGGCATGCTCCAGCACCGTGCAGTGTGATAGCTGGTGTGACTAGCAGGCAACAGCCACACTGTGCGCAGCTGCGCAGAGGGCAGCCGTGCCTTGTGCATCCAAAATGGGCAAGACTGGGACCAACTGTTTCTCAGTCACTCACACTCGAGCGCATGCACAATGAGGCGGGCCAGGTGCATGCCTGAGAAGCTAGATGACAAACACACCCCTGCTTGCCGCCGCCTGCATCACATCCCCCTGGCCAAGCAGTACCTGGTGATGCATGGGCAGCTTGCGCCACTTGTTGCACGCGTCGCACTGCACATGGAAGCCGCGCATGGTGGGCGCATCGACTGCTGTGGCTGATTCCAGAGGCGGGCAGGGCGGCTGAGGACAGTGGAGGGCGCTTGTGAGGGTGCCTGCGGCCTGCACAGTGCCGGACAGGGTAGGTGGCCAGCCACAGGGCGCACTGGGCGCGGGGGCGGCAGGTGTGGGCAGCCAAGCTGGAGTTGGCAGCGAGGGGGGTCCCAGGTGGACATGGGGCTGTGCTGAGGGGGGCTGTGTCAAAAGCGGGGCGCCTGGTGCAGTACCCGCGCTCGGGGCCCACATGCTCAGTGAGGGCGCATCGGCGCAGCTGAGCGGGGCGTCCGGCGCGAGTGCAGAGGGTGCACTGGTGGCTGTGCTTGGGCCATCTGTGGCGTGGCGCTGCTTGCTACGCTTGGGAAGGGGGCCACAAGCCTCCAGCTTGCCCACAAGCCTGCCGTTCTGCACCTTGCATTCCAGGGGGGCACCCCATGGCGCGGCCTTGGTGGGCGTGGTGCAGACGCGGGCGGTGGGCATTGCAGCCGTTGCAGTTGCCTGTGCTGCGTCAGGCGCGGTGTGAGCAGCCGGGGCACCTCTAAAGGACCTGCAGGCCAGGGGAGGAGGAGTGTAGGGTCTGGGGTGACTGGCCTTGGTCTTAAATGTGGACATGGGGATTTGGCGGGCCCTGCGGCCGCCCTTGCTGGCTCCGCACAGCAAGGTAGGGCCGGCATCCCCCAGTGCAAATATGCAGTGTTCAAAGACTTGAGCGATCCTGCAGACGCTTGCAGGCAGGTGAGGAGCAGAGCGTGAGCGCACGCATGTGGTGATCCTTGCCAGGCCAGATGGTGTGTTGAGAGAAAGGGGGACACATATGTATGTGCACAACGAGCGCAGCCACAGCCTGGCAGCCGGCTACAAGGCGGTGCTAAGGCCAGGCCAGCGCTGCTGTTGAGGGTGACGGGAGGCAAAAGGGGCGGGCGTGGCACAAGGGCACGGCACAACACCTTATGTGCTTTGGCATGGCAGCTCAAATAAGAGTGTGCCATGCAGGCTCCATTCAGGCGCCTTTTGAAGGCTTCAGCCAGGCGCACAGCCCGGCTCATTCAGGGCATGCAAGCATGCCAGCGAGGGCGCTCTCGTACCCTGGGGCTGCAGCCTTGTGGTTGGAATTGGAGGAAATGGAAGCCGCAGCCCCACCTGCGCACGCCTGCTCTGCCAGGCATCCTGTTGCTGCCGGGACTGGCACTGGGGCTGCCAACCGATTGAGCGACATCTGGAATATAGAACCCCACCCTCCTGCCGTGCTCAGTGTTCAGCCACTGGACCTGCAGGCAACCACCGGCACAGCGCAGCCATCAGTGGGGCAGTGGTGCAAGGATGCAAGCAGGGCTGCACAAGTGAGCGGGCACAAACATGCAACAAGATAACTACACACACATACACATGCACACACAAAAATGTTGCCATGTTAGTCCCCACGAATGGACCCCCCAAACTGTCTCATCAACCACATCTTTCTCTTTGCACTCCTCCTCATGTCCCTTAGGCTGCGGTCACACACGTTTTTTTTCACGTTTTTTTTCTTCTCACTAGATCTCACTTTCACTTTTCATTCACTTCAGGCGAAAATGAGGGGTGGTCTCAGGAGGCCCCCAGGGATGGTCCCATTTTTGCGAGCCCCAGAAATAGCTTGTTAAGGCTTTCGTAGGTCAGAGGAGGAGCATTCACCTTAAGAGGATATGTGAGGAGACAAGGCTTCCCTACATGAATAATAAACATAGTTCAGGCAGCTGCAGCACTAGCTGGTGATGATTCTCCAGGCCGAAAGTGCACTGAGATGATGTCTTAGCATGTGTTCGCTATGTTTACACTTGTGAGGTGCCAAACATGGTAAAGAATGTCAGGCAAACAGGAAATGAGAGGAACAGTCAATACTAACATTTGTTAGGTCTTAGACTGCCAATTTGAGGAGCACTTGCGCGCAAAATGGCTTATGTGTATGCATGTGGACAAATTCTTGTACAAAAGGCAAGAACTGATGCATCATGGCCACATGCACAGGTGAAGAAAATAAGTTTTTGAGTGTGCGCCAACCGCAATGACCACGCTCTGCAAACTGTCCAGAAACCTGTCCTGGAATTTCCCCCTGATGGCTCAGGGTCAATTGACTGTCGTGCAAGACCTTGCAGGCCATGAGCCGAGTGCTTAATGAGGGCGTCTGCAGCATTGCTGGCTCCTTACGAACAGTCCAGTCTTTGTCGTGTTGCAACCCAATCGCGGCACGAGGACCTGTCACAAAAAGCATTTTGGGTCCTATTGCTGGTCTTGGGAAGCCAGGAAACATGAGTGTGTGGTTTCCAAAAGTAACGCTGGAAGAGGAATTGTCATCGAGGGAGTAGAGCAGGCGGAGAAAAAACAAATTTATTGAAAATTTCCAAACTGACCGCAAAAATGCGAAAAAAGCTTTTGCTCAGGAGATGCTGCTTTCCTCCAGCCTTTCCGCCACAACTTCGAGGGCAAGTAAGGAGGGTACTACGAAGCTTGAATGGGGCCAACCGGTGACCTGGCTGATTTCTGGCAAATTGTTTCCCTTGTGACACAGGGGTGATTCAGCAATTGTGCTGTACGCTGAATTCATGAAACCCGACTCACACCTAAGTTGAGGGCAATGGAACGATGATGCATGAAATTCAGAGGACGTGGATTGGTGCACTGTGTGAAAAATGGCACCTGTTTTGCTTTGTGACAATTCTCAATGTCAAGGTCCCTGGACACACACTGCCCTCCACACCCCCTTCTTAGCTCAGCCTTTAAGAGCAAAAAAATCAGCCATCCAGCATACTTTTCAGGTCACTGAATGGTGCAGAGATGAGTGAGCTATGGGTTGCAAAGTTGTCGACACTGTTTGCCTAGACAGAGGGGGGGTCCAGCCAAGGGGGCGACCACGTACACGACAGCCTGTGTGCGCTGTTGCTGCCCTTTCGCTGCCTGCCTATTTCCTGGCAATTTGGGACCAGCACCCTTGAGCTCCATGACACCCTGAGCATGTGATGCGTGTTGGGCAGCTGTGCACATGAGCAGTAGCAGCGCTTAGTGTGTGCTGCCTAGCCTGCCACACCCCTTCCCCGAGCTTGCGCTCAGTGGTCTCAGGTGCTCGTAACGCTGTCTTACCGTTGATCTTGGGGGGGCGCGAGGCGTACTACCTTGGGTCTTCAGTATCAGAGCCAGGGCAGTCACAGTTTTGCCCAGCCCCTGCGTGATATGCATTTGTAGGTGCGATGAGGCAACAGAGCTCCAGTTTCAGCAGGGGCACAAACGGCTGCTGAGGCCACAGGGGAATGTGGAAGCTGCCCTGAGCAGGTGCTCTGTACTGCAGGGTCCTCTCCCTTTGCGGGAAAGCAGCTAGATGAGCAGCAGCTACCCCCCTGGGAGCTGCTTGCTTCCAAGCCAGACAGGAAGCACAGGACATATTCAGGGCGACCTCATTGCAAGACGAGACACACTCTGGCTTCCCCAGCAGGATGAACACTGCCTCTGCGATATCACGACGGCTGTATGCCCTTCAAACTTACGGGTTCATCACAAAAGAATCCGCCTCGCACAGGCTCAGGTTGCAACGGCGGGTCCAGCTGCAATTCGCCTGTTGCCTGCATGCACGCACAGAATGCAGTGCGCACCAAAAGGCTGATTGCTTAAGAAGCGAAGCCAGTGCATTCTGAAAACCAGTATGTCTTTAACATCAGCTGGGTCTAGGTGAATTTGTCTAAAACTCCTGGGCTGGAGTTATTTTGTACAAGTGCAGGGATCCAGAAATGTAGGTGTAGGACGCAGCTGCCAATCAAGCTCACACCGCCGACATACTAGTCAAAGCTTGCAGGTAGGCTTCATGAACAGAGGCATGTATCATTACCAACCTTCAAGCATCGAAAGCAGCCATGCATCAACATGACTATTTCTTATTTGTCATCGCCAGCCTGCCTAGCCATAACAGGCAGGGCAGGGGGGCCGAGGCTGCCTGGAACTTTGCAAGAAGGTTGCCCAACCCAAGACAGCAAGCAGTCATGTGTGCTCACCATGTTGGCATAGATGAGCAGCCCATTTTGGGTCACCAGCCGGCGGATGAAAGGGTGAGACAGGGGAGGAGCCTCCCTGCTCCAATGTGCGCCAACGTCGGCTCTGCCTGAAAAGCTGCCGGCCTCCAATGCCACCATCCGACGGACGGCCGCTCGCTGCGTAGGTGACGGCAGTAGTGTATGCACTTACGCCTACGCCCCATCTGCACAACTTTTGGGGGTGCAAGCACTGGGAGGTGGGATGATGCAATGTCAGGGTGGCAAGCATGGCGCTGAGGCATGCGTCAATGAAAAAGGGCACAGACCAAGGCAACACATGGAGTGCTTCATTTTAGAGCACAGGCTAAGATGCATGTATGCTCTGTGCGCCCTTGCAAGGGCCAATCTCTAAGGCGTTCCCAGGACATACCTGGTGTGGGTACAAGGACAGGCGCAGCCCAGGTGCAGCGTCCCAGCACAGCGCACGTGCGTAGCGGCAGGTGCAGGAGAAGCGAGCCAGATCCGCTGGGCTCAATTGGGCGGCAATACTCTCCATGACGGCCTCCGGGAGCAAGTGCAGGCTGGCGCTGGCAGGGCCTATGGTGAGTGGGTTGGGGGTGTGGACGCCTTCATGCTCTGAAGGAGGCTGGTGCTCACACTCAGGTGTGCACCAGAAATTGAAAGGTGCTATGCATTGAGGTGCAAGTTACAAATTGGCGTGCTTTTGCGCAAGCGGGATGAGCGCGAAGCCACCAAAAGAGGGTCATCACTAGTGGTCAGATGCCAGGCGCACCAGACGCCAGTCACACTAACTCAGACCCAGGAATGCCTCACCTTGCAGGCGCTGGGCGTCTTCACTCAGAAGCATGGGAGGCCGCTCAGGGTCAGCTGCACAACTGGGCAGGGACTGGAATACCCGATCCAAGCTGCAGAGAGACCAAAACAAGGTGGGCCTTCGGGAGATGCTCGAACATGGCGCGGCTTAGGGGCTGAGGAAGATCCTACCTGTCAGCATGCCAAAACTTTACTCCTTTGAAAGCGCACTCTCATAACATCAATATCTCGTTCATTCAACAATTCAAATCACACTCGCACAAGCTTGTTCTAACCTTCACAAAAGCAGGCTCGTGTGTGCATCGCTTGCGGACAGAGTCTGGTCATCAGTCTGCGCTGTGTGCTTGCATGCAACTATTGTCTGATTACCCATGCCTGCTCGTGTATGGACATGCACATGCGCATGCGCAATTGCATATTTGCATGCATCATGCCCTAGTCTTGGGCATCATGCCCATGTCTTAGGAAAGGGTCAATTAGCAGCCTATGGGCCCCGATCATGCAACTACCTAGAAGGCATAGCCTTGCCCACTTCACAACAGCTGAGACAACAGAGTCAACAAGAACACACATCATCCATTCTTGTGCACCACTGACCTCAGGCCCGGCTGCACATTCCCGTTCTCGAGAACAAGCCGAACATTTGCCAATGGTGCACAATCCCACCTCGCCAAAGGCATTCACTACACCCCCTGGCACATGGCCGCACCTTGTGGCAGGCTGCCCAGAGACAAGCGCCTCCAGCTCTTCCTGGGTTTGGAGCTGGCCATGCCAGAGGGCCCATATGTCCTGATCGATACCGCCTGGGGTGAGGAACGCAGAGTCAAGTTGCTGCTGCTGCTGCTGTCCCACGGCAATGCCTTCCATGGACTCCATGGCGCCATACAGAGGCGCCAGTGCATTAAGCAGTAGGATGGCCGCAGGGGTTGGACGCCAGCTAGAGGGCCTCTCCCACACGTATGTTGGTAAAGTCACGGAGAGGCAAGCCACGCCCAGAGGGCTGCCAGGCGCCAGGTGTAAGCCTTTAGGTGAGAAGGCGACCTGAAGCTGCTTTGCCTGGAGCAGGGAAAAAGCCAACGCATGCAAAGGGGTGCACCACTGTTTAGCAGGCTTGAAGGAGAGCATGCAGCCCTGCATGGCATTCATTTATGGTTCATGGCTCCCATAGAGGTGTTGGGTCGTGAGAAGGTCAATATTTTGCTGAGAGCATGTGCCAGTGCTACCAGGTTGTAAGCACTTCAAGCCCAAACTTACTGTGCGCCCCACAGCATCGAACAGATCTGCGCTCCATTTCCCTCGGGGCACAAGTGTCTCCCTCCGATCACCACACCTGAGAAACAAACTCTTTTTTAATTTCAAGGACATGCAGACTCAAGGCTTGAACTTTCAGGCTCCATGCGGAGGCGTTCCAAACTTACTTCACAGAAATGCTGGGCTGCTCAGCGTCCAGTTCAAAAGCATGCTGTCCGGGTCCTAGGAAGTGCCAGGGACCAGAAACGCCCAGGAATACACAGCCAACCTCAAGACTCATGCCTACATCTCATGCGTACACTCCATAAGCCTTAGAGTGTGATAAATATGTATGTAATTTACTTACGTTGGTCGACAATTGAAGTTTCACAAAAACATTTTTCTTTCACATCTAAAAATTCTGGCTACAGCGATTAAACTGCATGTTACGTTCCATATCTTGTGCCGTTCATTGGATGCCAGCTAGAACAGGAAGCAGCAGCAATCTCCTTCCAACTCGCAAGCCTGCAAAACCACTGCAACCAGCAGGCTTCCCTAGCCCAGGGCCATCCTAAGTAGGGTTTTAACCCTTAAGTCCACCTCACATCCTCACATCCTGCACACCTCACAATGTGCTGTCTCACTGCACTGTCCCTCAAGAAGCCTGGCCTCTCTGCCTAAGGCCTGGCTGTATCCATCCCTTGGCAGCACCAACACGCTACCGGTTTCTTGGTTTCTACCAATGAGCCCCTTTCATACACCAGGTAGTTGGTGTCAGCATGCACTGAGTGAGCTGCTGGTGCGGAGCTGAGTGAATCATGCCAGGAAGCCTTCAAAGCAATACTGCAATTCTTGTTTAGTCCCAGCAGCAAGTCTGAACCTGGTAGCTGATGCACCTATTGTAGCCGACAAAGCCTCTTCGCTGTCCATGCGCGGACAGCTGGACTTTAATCTGAGAGTGCGCAAGATGGTGAGCATACAAAGATCAAAACTACACATCTTACTGGGAACAATGACAGGAGTTCACAACCAAGCTCGACAGAATAGCGTTGCTTGTGTTCACTGTTCAGAACTTGATAGTGAGCATAGTTGATTCGCTCAAATCCCTACTAGAGACTCCTAGTAAGAGTAAGCAGCCTTACAGAACTATTAGTAAGTAATGACAATAGTCATATCATATCGCTGATCTCTCTCCGAGACAAATGCAGAAAAGCTGGGAGGAGGAGCATGCGCATGCACTTACATACCTGGTTGCTCTGCTCAGCAGCCCACCCACTTAGGATATAACACTTGAAACAGCTAGATATATCTTCTAGTCAAGCAAAATTTCAGCCTCATTAAGTTCTGCAACAAACCATACATCTAAGCAAAGAACTTGGGAATCCTCATCTATCCCTGGCCTGGTCTCTGCCTTTTGCGTGACCAAAAACACAATCAACCTGGGGCCTGGCAACTGTGATACAATTACACGCTTACAAGACAAAAAGTGCACCAACACGATGCGTCTACCCTAAAAGTGACAGAAGGCTGCATTAGCCAAGTTCACCAAGCCTTACATCAGCCAAAAACACCACAACTGCAGATGATACCTTTGGTACTTACCAGCAACAATCATTCCTCAAGGGAGAGGCAGACAAGACAAACTCAACAGATATGGACACTGACATTTCAGGATCAAACAACAAAAGGCCACTGTATAGCCATCAACCAGACAGCCAGAGGCCGAATATTACAAGACAAAGCACAAGGGTGAGAACAAGCAGGAGTCAAACAATATAATGCACATCCTGGGCATGTGCAGTAATCCCAACAATCGTAGATGCAGGGTCCGCCTCCAGATTCCTAAACTGTGACACTCATTCATGATTTACGCTTGTTGTCAGCTGAACCTCTGGTGAGTTCTGAGAAACAAGTAGTAAACAAGGCTAAGAAGAGTATGAAACCTAGACCCAAGAAGCATGCCCCAACTTCCCAGAAAGAGCTTGCAAGGCTTGACAGCTCAGACCTAGCATCCTCCCTTCTGAACTATCAAAATAACACAGCAGCACAACTTGACGACCCAACAAAAATGATTAAGGCTGTTTATCTTCACCACCTCCAGAAGAAAGCTAGAAGGGTGTTAGTCTGTTAAAATTGGGTACAGTGAAGGAAAAGGAAACTCGACCAAGCTTAAGAAGCACCAAATCAAAAGCAATAATTTGTGCAATATATGCCTCTGGTGGTGGAAAGATGGGCACCGCCAACTGTAAAGAATGGAAAGATTCACAGATAACAAGCATAACAATCCTACCTAGATGCTGCTTTAATACTCTTAAGTAAAAAGGAGCGGGTTGACCCAATGACAGACATGTCTCATTGTAGTGCCTGTCACATGATATATCACTGGTGGTGGTGACTCTTGGTCCTAGATTGCTATACTGATGCCCAACGGGAAGATAACATAGAAGCTAATGATTGGGCATGTCCTGCTTGCAGCCATTGCCCCCCCAAAAGGAGAGAACATGCATTTCAGAGCAAGAGCTTATAAAAATAACCTGGGCTCCGACTTGGGAGCTGGAAGTACTATTACATGAACGGAAGAGCCTCAAAAGAAGGGTTTCTGAATATGTGTCCTTGGTACAAGCATCAAAAGATACAAGCTACGATAAGTTAGAGCGTCAGGGCTTTGATATTCATCCCAATCCTTCGAAGGATTCCAGGAGAATTCTAACACCTGGAAAACCGCATAAAGAGATGTGATAAAAAGCGGTCTCTGGTATGCAGCCTACTAACCCTGAATTTGACATTCAACCGACTAAGAAATGTGAAGGCTGGATCAGAAAGGTCAGCCTAAAATCGCTCAAGTCAAGCTGGCAAGGACAGAAGCCCTCCTGAAAACCATGCCACATTTCCACAAGTCTCAGATGCTATAAGTGCTTGTATGTACAACCGCATACAAGCACTTATATAACCGCTGCTATAACTCAGATGCTTTAACTCAGATGCTATAACCGCTTGTATGTACAACGCCAAGGTTGGCGGGCTCAACGAGGTCACCCATGCCCACAAGTCCCTTCTCATGGCGCACCCTGCCCTCCAGCTGGCACGCCGGTGAGAGTGCCAGGCCATTAATGCGGCTGGCAGGCTGCTAGCTAATCTGGCTAGCTCTTTAAATGGCATTCTGGGCACGGGCAGGGTGTGCGGAGATAATGGGCAGGCCAGCTATGTGGGGTCGCCTTGGCAGGAGGTAGCTAGTCGGCCTGACCACATCCTCATGTCTAGTGCCTTCTTCCGGATGGCAGATAGTGTGCAGATTTTGCCAGTGAAACACATCAGTGATCACTGTACGATGAGCTTGTGCTTCTTGGTTGAGGAGGCTGGTTTGCTTGCAGATTGGTCTCTGGATGCTGGGCATAGTTGTGCCCCTGGCTGTGGCGAGCGCTTTGCTCTCCGCTGGCGGCCGGATAGATCTGGGGCTTATGTAGCAGCCCTTGAGGCCAACGTAGCCCTCCAGGGCCAGTTTGAAGAAGCTACAAAAAGGACCTTGAAAAGGCATGTTGTCTGCTGCGATCTTTGGTTGTGCATGCTGCTAGTGAGCCTGGAGTGGACATGACCAGAAGTCTGAGTCTGTGCGCTCATCTCAAGCGCAGTCGGGGGGCCGCACGGGATCCTCCATGGTTCTCTGATGAGTGTGCTATGCTCCGCCGTCATTT
>LFCJ01002102.1_pt1 | contig 14268 bp, 14 predicted proteins | sample 643141 | NCBI WGS metagenome assembly LFCJ01 (sample SAMN03766243, study PRJNA286221) | soda lake metagenome | biome: soda lake; feature: Kulunda steppe; material: water; isolation source: sample B1-Br-g2 brine of Lake Bitter-1 | place: Russia: Kulunda steppe | collected 2010-07 | reverse complement strand
TCGATGCAGACCGACGGCCTTATAACCAATCTGACCGCTACATGTGAATGCGGGCACTTAGCTCAGTCTGGACAGAGTGCTTGGCTTCGGACCAAGTTGCCGCGGGTTCAAATCCTGCAGTGCCCATGAGAAATTAACTCGTTATTCGGCAAAATTAAAATCGGAGCTACAGGTATTAAAACCACCGAATACGGGAGAATTCGAATTTTCGAGAACGGCGAAAAAAGTTAAGCCCATCAGCGTTTCGAACGCGCCCCGTCGCTGTCCCCCGATTCTATATGCCAACTTGGAGGGGGTTTTATGAACCCTCCAAAGTACACGTCATATACTCGATACTACTGCCACGCTTGCGGCACAGAATGTATCGAGAAAATTACACTGTCTCACACCCGTTACAGAGAGTGCCGAAAGTGCCATTCTGTTCCCGTTTTGGATCGTGGTGAGCCGATCGACAAACTCCTCCCTTCGATTCGCTGGGCAGTGTCTGCAATCTTACACGACTTCGAAATTTATCCCAAAGCGGCTGGTGACCTTGCGGTGCGTGAGACGCGGGGGAGCGTCGAACGCCACCAGGCGCGTATGGGTGACCAAAGGGAACCCAACGAGAGGCGGGGCGGTGCTGTTGATCGACAGGACACCGTTGATGCACTCCAAACTCAATGAGTGCGGAACTCGAAGGGGTCTGGGAATCCCGCATCAATCCTGACCGATGTAAAACTCCCTACTTAGTGGACTACTTAGAAGAACTCGGCTTACTTGGAGCGGGTTACGCGCCGATCGACCCTGATGACGATCTCGAGCTACGTGGGCGTGATGACGAGCGCGTACGTTTGGTAAAACGCATCTCAACGGCTCCAGAGGGGATTATGCTGAAAACCTTGGTCTCTGAAGTGATTAAGGGTCAACCTGTAGGAGAGTGTGAACGGTTCGACGGTTCCGACCCAGACTATCAATTCGTCTACCGCTTCACCCGCGACTTAGCGCGGTGTGACCCTTCACTGATCGAGAAACGCAAGACTGCAGGTAGTCTCATGGTTACCCCGACAATCCGCCTACTAGACTTGATATCAGAAGGCATTACTCAAACAAAGCATGTTAGCGACGACATTCTCTACGACCGCACATTCTGCAAAAACTACCTTAAGATGGCCCACAGCGTCGATGACTGGGGTCAGGATCTGCTTGAGGACTCTTTACATCGCTATCTCAAACGGATCGAGAACTACCAGCTGCTCTTTGATGTCCATTTCTGTGGTCGCCGTGGTGGTGACACAAGCCACCGGATGACGAAAGACTACAAAACTCGGTTCAATAGTCAAGGTCGGATTGACAAGACGTGGGCACGTTTCAATCAATCCCTTGAATTTGCATACGAACGCTACGACAACGCCGTTTTGATGACTCTCACAACTGATCCGGGTACATACGAAGACCCAACTCGTCCAAACCCTCGGCCACTTTTTGAGGGGATCGACACAATCAATCCGAATTTCAATCGGTTGCTTTCCTATTTTGATACAGATCCCCAAACCAAGGCTGACACGAGAATCGAAGGAGTTCCCAGCTGGTCTCCAACTACGGACAGTGATGTAACGGGTCGCCCACGACACCGGCCACCCTATTTGAAAGCGTTAGAGTTCACTGAGAAAGGGTATCCACACCTTCACGTTTTGATGTTTGACGTTCCAACCCGCGAAAGTGATGGAATGCCATTCCTGATCGACAAAGACGAACTCTCGAAAAAGTGGAAAGACTACGGTCAGGGTCAGATTGTTGATCTCTACCCCCTGGTGTTTCGTGATGATCTCGACGAGGTAGGAAACTTCGGTACAAAGAATTTGGTGAGCGACGAAGGAGACGAGTACGAAGTTCCGGTGTCTAAGGGCTTCGTTGACTGGTATAGATATGGCGACCACAATCACGACCAGGAGTGGATAGAGAATCGTGCTCGATCTCACGAACTGATTGACTTCTATGAGTCCGATGAAAACGACAGTCTGCAAAGCAGAACTGCTGGCTCATACCTCGGTAAGTATCTTTCTGCTACATTTGGATCACTTCGTGATGCTGCATCTGAATCATTTGACGATGCTCGTGAAGGTTCATATGCTGACAAAGCGGCTACATGGAAACTTGGCCTTTACTGGGCTACTGGCAGGCGATTTTGGTCTATCTCAAAAGACATTGAGCAAGGTATCGAGCGTACGGAGAGCATTCGTGATAATGATGTTCGTCAAGCAGTTCGTGAACTGTCCATTGATTCGATATCGCTCGCCGCAGAAGGCCCGATACTTGAAGAGCTAACTAGAACAAAATGGCCTAATAGCACGGAAGAGCTGAAATCAAAACTCGATGACGTGCTTGAGAACATTGTTACTCCTGAGGTAGAATCAAGTCTGCCACCATCTTCTGACTTCTACGCTTTCGTAGATTACCTCGGGTGCTACGCATACTGGGATATGCCAACTGCTGATGCAACAAGCAGCGATCTCGATCTCGTAGAAGATTACGTTACTGAACGACCTTCAGCTGAGCCTGACGTTCTTGGCGATCGGCCACCACCAGTATCTGAGGTTTGGGAATGAAGTTATTCTCTGTAAAATAAATCCGCTTATGCTGAAATCCTTAGTTCTCAACACATTCAGCCTCCCGAAAACTAAGTTCAGCATTAATGTCAAATAGTGGTATCCTTACTTCTAGGAGGCCTAATTGTTTCTCGTCAAGATTTAGTGTAACTTCATCTAAATACTGGTACCCATTAATGATAAGATCAATTTCAAGTACCTCACCTTTGTCAAGAATAGTGGGTGCCGGTATCGGGTAAGGTAATCCGGACGCTATGACACCTTCCCCGGGCTTTTTGTGTTTCTCAAGACGGCGTTCATTAAATTTTGTAGAGAGGCCTATATCCGTGATTTTTGCTCTACCATACGATCTATTAATAAATCCAACAGTACATCGAATATCTCTATGATCTTCTGGTGGTGCATCAACTTCTTCAACATCTAGAACGCTGTAGGCGAGAATTGGAATTTCAGAATCTCGCTTGCTAATTTCAAAAATCTTGAAGGATAAATATGAAACAATTATAATTTGTGTACTCCCGATTAACAACATTGAGACCTCATAAATTGTAAGTGAGGCAACTTGATTTATTATACCCACAAGTACGAAACAGAGTACAAATATGGTCGAAAAAATATAGCCCTGATTCCTGAAAAAATAGTCAACAATCCGAGTTTCAGAAGACGTATCTCGATCTCGTCGCATAAATGTATATTATAACATCTACCTAATAATTATACCAGACGCTGAACTTTCGCTCTTTGAATCTTAGAGCCCCGAGAGTGTCCAGTTTTCCTTTCTTAATCGGTAGGCTGAGCTGAAGACAGTGCATCTTGTAGTTGTCAAGTAACACTAACACAGTAACTTACAAGAGATTAGTATCTAAATAATTTAGATAATGGAGGACCATAGGTGTGAGTGAGGCTGATGTACACTTCGATTTATATCGTCATTTACAGAATGCTATCGAGGACCAACCACGACGGGGTCAGATTACGTACGGAAACACACGGCCCGAGTACAGCGAGGGAATCAGTGGTCGTGCTGATCTTGTTGTGTTCGGTGAATCAAATGATCCAGTTCTAGTTATCGAGGCCAAGAAGCCGGGAGACTCAGGCAACCGTGATATTGATCCATACTCTCCGGATGTCATCGAACAAGCCCTCGAATACGCCACCAAACTAGGAGCTCCGTTTTCGGCAACTTACAACGGGTCTCGTCTAGTTCTGTTCCAGACATTAGAACCGGGAAAACCGTTCCTACAGCGTGCAACAAAGTCCTATGAGATTTCTAGTGTCTCAAAATTTGCCGGTGAACTCTTAAATGAGGTTTCTCGGTTTGAGTCGGAACAGGCACAATGGGATAGTCTAGACGATGCATTCATCAAACGGGTGAAAGCCCTTCACGAGTACGTATCTCCTCAAATAAACGACTCGCTACAGAATAAGATAAAAGGCGATGAGTCATTCCAAACTTCGTTCGAGGAATGGGCCGATAAACAAGGTCTGGAGTATTCAGACGCCGATAAAAACGAAAGAGAGGATATACTTCAGAATTTTTCTGAGCAGGCGACCTACTTATTGATAAACAAAATTTTGTTCTATAAAATTTTAGAGAATTCACCTGCGTACTGTGATGAGGTTTCCCCCCTCGCTGTCAGCATACACCGAGTGCAGGAAGATTTAGAGGACCATTTTGATAAAATAGTCGCTGACGTTGACTTTGAGGCGATTTTTGAACACGATGATATCTACAGTCGTATTCCACTTGATCCAGTGGCGGAAAAGATCCGAGAGTTTGTCATTGAGTTGGATGATCAGGATCTGACACAATTCGACTCTGATGTCATTGGTCGAATTTACGAAGGCGTTATTCCACACGAACGTCGCCACGAAATGGGCGAATATTACACACCACCAGCGGTCTGTGACTTGATTACTCGCCTCTGCCTCGTAAGCTCTTCTGATACGGTTATTGACCCTGCCTGTGGTTCTGGGGGGTTCTTAGTCAGTTCGTATAAGCGGCTTCAAGAACTCTTTCCTGAGTCGTCAGGAGCACACACAGAGATACTCAGCCGAATCTATGGAATTGACATCAACAGATTCCCCGCCCACTTAAGTGCAATCAACCTTGCCATCCAAGACCTCGAATCGTATACCGAAGATGTTCATATAGAAGTATCTGATTTCTTTGATGTTGCCCCTGACACACAGCGGTTTGGAAGGGTAGTAGCAGGTCTCAGCGGTCGAGAGTGGAAAAACAATGTTTCGGATGAAGTAATCGGAGGATTTGACGCGGTTGTAGGTAACCCGCCGTACATCAGAGCCACCAGTTTGGATGATAAAGACCGAATCCGGAGCCACCTTTCTGATTTGGATGCAACAGACCTATCCAAACAAATGGACATCTACGGATACTTCATAACCCACAGCACCCGGTTTCTCTCTGATGGGGGCCGATTAGGATTCATCACGAGCGATAGATGGATGGATACAGATTATGGGGCCGATCTTCAGGAACTGCTCCTTGACAACTATTGCATCGACGCGATCATTCGATTTGATCGACAGACGTTCGATGATGCATTAGTTGGCGCAAGTATCATCATTGCCAGTAAAGAATCAGATACTGCTACTCGTGATGAGAACACGGTGAAATTCCTGCGTGTACGCGAACCCCTAGAGATCGACGAGTTGGAATCAATTATCCGAGAAGACACGGCCAGTGATCAGATGATCAACGACACTGAATACCGTCTAGTCACTCGACGCCAAGCAGATTTGTATAACCAAAACAAATGGAAGCCCTATTTTTTAGGCAGTCCAGTGTACTTCGATCTGTACGCTCAGGAGCACACCACTGAGCTACAAAATATAGCCCATGTCAGTCGCGGAATAACTAGCGGCGCAAACCCGTTCTACTACGGACGAAGAGAAGATTGGGAAGACCTCGGTCTCACCGATTATACCAAACCGCTCCTCAAAGCAACTGGACAGTTAGATCGCATTCGATTCGACAAGGAAGACGCAAAGGAATGGGGGGTTCTGGATATTCACGACATCGTTGAACGAGGTGTTGAGGAGTCGAAAGCCGATGAAAAAGAAAGTGAGGAGTACCGAGACATCGACCCAGCAGAACGCGCAAAACAGTGGATGAAAGACAACGGTCACCAAGCCCTCGCAGAATACATCGAGCAGGGTGAAGACAAGGGCTATCATGAGCGACCAACAACCTCCTCACGGAGTGTCTGGTACGATCTTGGTGAATTAGATGCTCCGAAGATACTTACGACGGATTTTACATGGCGCATTTTCCGAAGTGTCTGGAACGAAGCAGGGGCCGCAGTAAACGACCAATTCTACTGCATCGAACCCCACGAAGAGATAGACGACAAAGTCCTTTGCGGCATTCTTAATTCACGATTTGCATGGCTAATGGTTGAACTCCGTGGCAGGTGGGCGGGCGGCCAAGGAATGACCCGAGCCCGTATCAAAGTCTATGAAACAGAGGAACTTCCTGTCCCGGACCCTATAACGATGACCTCCGAAGAAAAGACGCGGATAAGCAACGCATTCGAGGAGTTAATGCGAAAAGAAGACGATCTGGATGAAGACAAACGCACAGTCGAGAATACAAAAGACGAGCGTGAAGAACTTGATCGGGCAGTGCTTGCTACTCTCGGAATGGAGGACCGTGTTGATGATCTCAGAAATGCTGTTGAAGAACAGATTGCGTTACGCGAGCAGGACGCCGGTCAACGTACTCAAGTCTTGGTAAATCGACCACAAGAGACGGAAATCATCGCTCTTGAGGGAGTTACAGAGACCCGAGACAGCACCACACTAAGTGACTTTAGCTGACCCCAGAATCTCGCCGAAAAAGAACAAAAATCTTTAATCAGTTTACACAGAGCTTAGCTGACACTCACGTCTATGGTTCAAACCGGATCAATGTAGGGTTAGAACGTCATAAGCCATACTCCCACCAGAATTGATCCCTGATATTTAGACTATTGAATACATCCTTTCCACTTCTCAAATAGGCCATGTTGAAAGTAACCCCAAGATTATGGTGAATATGTACCATATGTCCAGAGTAATTCTAATATATGACATTGGCTGGAAGTTTCAACAGAGTCATTGAGACCCTTCATACAATGTTCTAAATGCACTTTTTAGAGACTCCAGTCTGAGAATTGCTGCCTGTTTCACTTTCACCGTATTGGTTTCTCATTATAACCTCCCTAGCATCCTAGATGTCTATGAGTCATGGCAACTGACAAACCAACCGTTCCGAAAGGCTTCCAAGCCTTCGAACCAAGCGGAAACGACGACGAAAACGACATTGAGACGATCGAGCTTGAGCCGGGTCAAACCCTTGAGGGAATCGTTCTTGATGTGACTGAGGGAGAAGGTGATTTCGGCCCGTGGTACAGGCTCAAATTGAAAGACGATACTCACGGTCTGATCACCTACTTTGCTAAGGACCAAGCAAAGCGTGCGTGTGCTGAGGAACGAGTCCAAGAGGGAGAACGCATCTGGATCGCAATGGACACTGAAAAACAGTCGTTCACTGGTCGAAACGGAGACAAAACTGAATACTACCCAACTAGGGTCGCTCTTCCTGGTGGTGGAGACTGATGGGAGCGCACGGCTCCGCCCGTCAGATGCTTGCTGACTACGGAAATCTCCGTACCATCCCTGCACTCTTGTCTGTGTTCTTCGTGGCTGCATCGGCCTACCAGTTCGGGGGCATCTCCGAGCTGCACATCGTGTGGCTCGATTATACGCTGACAACTGAGCACGCAATGCTGATCTCGCTCGGTACATACGCGATCGCGTTTGCCAGCTCACAAACCAAGTCGTTCGAACACTACGAACCGTGGGAACAGGGAGCGATCGCAGCTGGTCCAATCCTGCTAGTCGCGCATCAGTATGTTGACCAAGTTCACAACTTGATCGCAACCGAGGGGCACACTGGTCCGGTACTTGCGTTCCTTGTCGCAATCGTTGCGTGGGGGGTCACTGTCAGATAATGACGCCTCCAACACTCGTCGGTGTACTGTCCACAACTACACTTGCGATCGGCGCTGCGACTGTCCTGCTCGCAGCCTGATCGCTTTCATGTTTTCATGAGCACACAACCACAACAACACTCCGATACTGAACAGTCTACAAACAACCTCGATCGTCGCGCATTTATGCGCCGTTCCGCTGCTGGAACACTCGGGGCGGTCGGCACGATCGCGGCAGCCAACCATGCCGATCGGCTCCCGGTCGATCGCGCACTCGCTATTGATGATGCAGTCGTCGGTCCCGATGGCTGGGAGTGGCGCGAAACCACTGGTGTCCAAGGCTTTGAATACATGGCTGGCGCAGTTTCCGATTTGCTCTTTGGCTCCGATCAACCGCACAGCGGATACACTGGGGCTGATGCACTCATCACTAACGTTGAGGAAAATATCCTAACTAACGCGAGTGCTGATGAGCGTGTTATGACTTCTATCCAAAATCACATCAACGGGTCTGAAAACGTTGCACTCGCAAAAGGAAAATCGGCACTCCTCACTGAAATGAATGATGGGGCAGAACGTTCTGATGCTCGTGACGCAATGATGGATACTGTTGATGAGTATTATACGACTATTCAAACAAACATTGTCCAACACTGGAACGCCCAGATCAACCAGTTTAATCATATGCTCACACAGGCTGAAGAACACGAAGACACGTCTCCAAGTGCCATTATTTACGACAATAATCATAGCGGTGCTCGAGACGTATTCACTTATCATGATGATTTCTCTCTTGAATTACTTGATGGCTCCGAACACGACTACGCTGCAATGGGTGTCGTTACTGGTGAAAATAGCTCTTCAGTAGGATATTCAAACTGGGCTGTCACTATCGACTTTCGTAGCAAATACGATGCTGACGATTTTAAGAGCGATATTGGCTTTAGTAGCAGCGACAACTGGTACGAGGCCAACAGTACCCGCGTCACTGAGGTATCTTCAAGCTACCTTCAACCGGGTCCGTTCTCACAGTCTTGGAGTGACGTTCTTGATGCTCGTGATAACGTCGTTTCTGCACTGTCGGGATTCGCTGAGGATGTCTACAACCAATACGAACCCGGCGATATCCCAACCGAAGACTTGGTAGACCCAATCACTGCGTTCACGGAACTCGCCCAAGACTACGACGGTCAACAGGGACAAATGGCCTACGCCTCGATGCTCGGTATCCCAACAACTGCCGATGCGTCGGTCTGGATTCAGGTGCTCGAAGACTCGCTCGAAGACTACTTCGACGCAGACGATTTCGAGAACGCAGACGAGTTTGACGATCTCGACGAGGAACAACTCGACGAGTTGATTGACTCCATTCCGTATGATGCAATTGAAGCCGACATATACACTCAACACACTCCTGAGGACAATGACGGTAACGAAGTTGGCTTCGAGGTTGGAAAACACTACACGCCTGCTGACTGGGATGTTCCGCTGTACATTGGATACACTGTCATCTACGAGGATGGTGACGGCGAAATTCAAGAGGAAAGCGACTTCGTACAACTCGAAAACGAGTTTGTTATCTTCGCTGCTGAAGATCAAGATGGAAACGATATTGACAGTTTCGAGAATCGGTCCACAACTGCACAAACGGCGGACATTGACGAACTCGAAGCTGAACTCGAAGCACTCCGTGAAGAGCAACTGAGGCTACAACGTGAGGCCCAAGATGAAGGTGCCGGACTCGCTGGTATCCCCGGACTCGAATCAATTGCGGGATTCCTCGGAATCGGCCTTGGCTCCACGGTCGTAGTCATTGGTGCTGCCGCACTCGCATACGTCTCCTTAATGAATCCCGTTTCTCGCTAACCATGAACTCTCACTTTATTATTTTAACTACGCTGTTAGCAATGCTACTCTGTATCGGTGGCGCGGCTGGTGCAGCTGCACAAACACAACCTGCGGATACACTCAACAATACAACACAAACCAATGAAACTGAGATGCCGATTAATCAATCAAGTAGTGAAACTGAACCTATCGACGATCGCACTCGCATCACCGGATGGGAGTACGAAAACGGAGAGTTCCGCCTCGACATCGAGGCTGAACGACAAACGCACATAACGATCTCGGAAGCGGTGCAGAACCGCAACTCCGGTATGGGTCAAATGTCAATCACTCGCCAACCCGTGCCTGCTGGAAACTCCACAATATCGTTCCCTGCTGCAACAGTAAACGGTGAGGCGATGGTCGTGCTTACGACAAGCCGCTCGATCGACGCAGGTACCGGTGTGTTCATCTCCACTGGCTCCGCAGAAGGCTCTGGTATCATCGGTGGTCCCTGGTCGTCCACTGATGCACAAATGTCTGCACTTGGCGGTGCAAGTGCGATCGCCTTCTCAACACTCTGGATAGCGTGGAGGAGACTAACCGGACAAACTCAACAGGGGGAGTGGCTACGATGAGTGATAGTCTCCACAACCACTCACTCAAGTTCTTGATTTTATGGACGGGTCTGATCTTGCTGGTGTCTGGTTACCTCGGAGATACCGACGCTCTACTGATGTTCGGTATGCTCGCCGTAGTCTTTGCTGGTGGTCAACTCACTCAATACTGGAACTCCACGAACAGCGGGAACATTGGTGATTCGGATGACTGAACCCGAAACCAATGACCTCCCTCAAGAGCCAACTGATCCAACAGCACACTTCTTTCAATTCTTGAATGATCGGTTCTGGTCGATCGTGCTCGTCGGGGTGATTCTTGCACTCCTTGGTATCCTACTCGGTTTCGAGCTGTCCATCCCAAGATGGCTGTTCGTCTACCTGCTCGCAACCATCTTCCTGCTCCCTGTCGGCTACCCGATCGGGAGCTATCTCGTGTCGCTCCTATGGCAACCCGATTGGGTGTACTTGCTCGACGTTGATGCTCGTCGCTTCGATAACGGGCTCGCTCGAATCCCGTACAAACAATTCGCAGAACTCGAGGTAACTGACGGCGATCTTGACCGACTCGGCCACGGCCTGTATGCTGGTAAGAATCTCGATCTCGAAGAGGCAGCTGTCAAAGGCTGCTGGCGTGGCTCCGTTACTGACGTTGAGCTGATCCGCGAACAAAAGAAAATCGACGAGTGTCGTGAGATGTTGGAGGACCAAGCGAAGCGAGGCTTTGCGATCGAGACCACTGCTCACACAATGGTCCGTAACGCAACTCGTGATGCAACGCTCGCAGTAGTCAACACTTTCGAATCTGCCACACTACCTGATCAGGGCGATGGTATTACCAACGCCGTGAATAACGCGCTCAGTGAATACGGATTGAAGCGTTTTGCCACCAAGGAATCCGATGGAAAGGAGGATTCCGAAGCTGATCTCGACCCACGCAACCTGAACGGAAAAGAACCACAACCAAACCTGCAACCGGAGGTTCCAACCGATGACTGATGAACGACTCCTCACAGCTGCAAAACTCCGTGAACAACTCAATGGACGGATCGACGGCGACCCATACATCTACAATCATGCTGGGTTCGTTGAAGACTCTGAACATCGCGCAGCGCTGTCGTTCCTGGAGTCATTCGGTGACGAGTTCCTTGATAGCGATCTCGGCAGAACAGTACACAGTTCACTTCGAACGGAAGCAGTCACTGACTCCATCATCAACAACAACCCGCAGCTGCTCTCTCATCTCGTCGGGATTACGGAGCAGGATCTTGACGCCAGTGCTCTCACGCTCCCTGCACGTCTACTCGATCGGCTGGAAAACAATGAAACACTCACAACAATCCTTGCGGCGGGGAATCCCAACACTGGGAAAACAAACACTGCCTCGGTTCTCGGTGAGCTGTTCAAAATCAACTGGCCTGACGGATTGATCCTCTCGAACGTTCGCTCTTGGGAGCTGACCGATATCGTTACTACCAGTGCACATGATCTTACCGTCTCTCTCCTCGAACATCGCGATCGGCCAAAATTCGTTCTCGTTGACGAAGGATCAACTCACTTCGATGCACGAACGAAATCGTATAATGTTGCATCCCAATGGTCGCCACTACAGAAACGAATGAGCAAGATCGGGACGGAAGTCGTCTGTGTCATCGGCCACACTGGAAAAGACATAGATCCCGAAGCAAAGCGACTGACGAATCTCGCATTCTACAAAGAACAACCTGATGAAGTGGAGTTCTTCGAGCGATGGCCTGCTGAAAGCGATCGCCCAGCTGACCCACTCTTCGGTGGTTCGCTGTCGAATCTTGAAGCAACTGCAGCGGAGTATGATCCTGATGATGCGGCTCCGTGGGCGTGGAACCTCGAAGCAGATCTCTTCGAAAATGACCTGAGTTGGAGTGAGTTACATGAGCTCCTGCTCGATCGGGGACCCACCTGAAAATAAGTCTATAAAATATTATACGGAGAATACAATCAACGCTAACAAAGATCCAAGTGAGATACACATTAAAAGACTAGTTCCGAGTATCCACTTTTCAATAGCTCTTATTTCAGTTCTGTTTTGTTCACTTGCTGTCTGATATATACCTGCAATTTCCTGAAGAGCAGAGTCTCTTGATAGACTATTCATTTCTGCAATGAATTCTCGATTTAGTCCAAAGCCCCAATGCTCGCTAAAGTATTTGTATTTCAACATTGCCATCACTATAGAAAATATTACCAACACAATTGGAATAGAGAGTTCAATAGGTCCGACCGGGAGTTGTCCTTGGGCAGCGAACCCCACAAGCGCGATTAATATGCTAAGTAGAATTATATTAAATCTCGCAATTTTGAGAAGCGAATGACGTCTTTCCCGTAATGTCTGAAGCTGCTGTTCATGAGTAGATAACATGGGATTAAGAATCAACTCAATATTATCATCATTATCCATATCCTCACGTATGTTTGATCAACTAAAAACAATATTGTAGGCTTAGAGTTAGTCAATCTGTGCCAAATTCGCATCTTGCATTCAATACCTTATTATTAATATAGAAGAATACCGACAGGGCTCTATTTCCATCCACCCAACCACCACTTACTAATTGGTTGATCTTTGCCTGCGAATCCCTCCTTTTGGGGGGTGAGCAGGCATTCATGCAAATTCTAAATTTGAATGCTTATAAGAGTACATTTTGATATCTTGATCGTCACAATACGAAGCGAGCTTCGCAACATGAATCGACTTCCAATCTCCCGGGCCTTCTTCTAAATGAGGCTGGAATGCGACATTGACCGCTTCGTCTTCCATTTTATTGCCGTATATATTCGCTTCTGCTTCCGGAGGTAAAACCTCAATCACAATTGCTGGATCGCCTTGATGCCCCTCTTTTTTAACGACTCGATCACCAGGACTAAATGGATTTTCTGGCATCTGATTCAGGTGAGCTGTGTTCGGTCCAATGTCAATTAACTCATTCATTGGATTCAGTGCGATCGGCTCCAACTTCGCAGGTGTTTCACCTGAATACTTCTTGTCCATTTTCACCTTCGTTACCAAGCTATGAACCCACTCCCAACCAAGCAGGATAAGAGCATCCTCATTATCACGATGCCAAACCATCACAATGATATCGTCGTCTGAATCATTCTCAACCAATGACTCTGGTGAAAAAGCTGAGATGTCTCTCGATGTTTTCACATCAACTTCATACTCGAAGATCTCAAAATCATAGCTACTGAAACTCTCTGGATTGCAGCGCCGAATCGCCTCTTCATTCATCCAAGTCCACATTTCAACAGGCAGGTACTCTCGACAGAAACGTTCAAAAGCGATCTCTCCAAGGTTTCCTACTCGCTTACTATCTAATTCATCACCCTTACATCCCTGCAACAGTGCTTGGTGATTCGATCGTTCTCTATCAATTTCGTCTGGCTCAAACCTATACATAGATGATTTACCGGAAACTAAACCCAATATCTCGGCCTAACTGCATGTGGAGGGCGAGGTCCGGGTAGTGGTCTCCGTAAGTTTGCATCTATCTGTCCTGCAAGATATAATTTTCCCCAAATTGACACTTCCCATAGGTCAGCGTCTTTTGAATCAAAAAATGGCTCTAATAAACCGGCGTCGGCCAATATCATGCATCTCTCCTGAACTTGTTTGGTGGATACAGTGAGCTGTAGTTCACGACAAATTAGGTCGGTACTTGCGGGTTCAAACTCTTCAACTAGCTCTAAGATTCTCTCATCAAGGAGGCACATCCATCTTGACGAGTGCCTCATCTACACATTGCCTCGGTTACCCACATCCTCTTTGCTCGACTTATTTTGTTTCTCGTCTTCAAGATAAACCCAATTCTGCGTGTCGTATTTTCCTTCCAAGTACGCAGTTCCTTCTTCAGTAATTACGTAGATTCCATTTCCAAGGTGCTCTAACAAACCTTCCTCTGTCAACTTCTTACACCGGCGGTGGACCTGCTGGCGCGAGTAGTGAATTGGCCCCTCTCTTTTCATTTCTGTAGGTGAGCCTGATCCTTCTTCCTGGATATATTCCAGAATACGATCATCCACTAACGTCATCCAGTCGCCGGAATATCGCACAGTCACTATCTTGCACCAAGGGCTTTATTACGGTCGATAAGCACTTTTGTAATCTATTAGCTCTTGAAAGTAACGCCGTTACATTGATGTAACAAGAGCATAATCAATTGAATAACAGATGGATAATAATCTCGTTCCAATAACTCCACAAGAAGC
>LFCJ01002100.1_pt1 | contig 14276 bp, 23 predicted proteins | sample 643141 | NCBI WGS metagenome assembly LFCJ01 (sample SAMN03766243, study PRJNA286221) | soda lake metagenome | biome: soda lake; feature: Kulunda steppe; material: water; isolation source: sample B1-Br-g2 brine of Lake Bitter-1 | place: Russia: Kulunda steppe | collected 2010-07 | reverse complement strand
TTGCCGGCACAGGGGCCCTGTGCCAGGGCACCTGTGGGCCGCAGCTAGCTCTGCCGCCTCTGCTCGCACCAGCCTGCTAGTGTACAGCGGGGGGCACCGCAGCATGGTGCTCTGCCCTCAAGCCCCTGGCTGCTAGCTCCTGGTCAGTTAAGACTGTTAAGTCGCAGGGTCTGTTTTGGGCCCTGTGCGCGCACACACTTGCTAGGCTTGAATCAGTCCTCGGCTGGGCCCACACAAGGCGCCCGCACACGGGCCCACACACGGGCCCACACAAGGGCCCACACAAGGCGCCACACGAGGGCTCACACAAGGCGCCACACGAGGGCTCACACACGGGCCCACACAAGGGCGCCCACACAAGGCGCCCACACGAGGGCTCACACAAGGGCGCCCACACAAGGCGCCCACACAAGGGCGCACACAAGGGCCCACACAAGGGCGCACACAAGAGCCCACACAAGGCGCAACAAGGGCCCACACAAGGCGCCACACAGGGGCCTACACAAGGCGCAACAAGGGCCCACACAAGGCGCCACACAGGGGCCCACACACGGGCCCACACAAGGGCCCACACAAGGGCCCACTCAAGGGCCCACACAAGGCGTAGGCTGCCAACCTTCTCAGCACAAGCTGCCTCGCGCTGCCGTGAGGGCCTGCAATCACCAACCTGCCCAGCAGTGTTGTCAGGCTGCCGCGCTTTCAACTTAAGCTCTGACTGTGCCCTGTGCTCCATGCGCTTGCGGCTGCAATGATCAAGAGGCATGTGCGCGCGTGCCCATGCACCGCGCCTTGCAACACAAAGCAATCGGGCTGCGCATGCATGCAGCGCGCCCTTCTGTGTGGGTGGGCAGGTGCAAGGTGCAGTGCGTGCACGCGTGCGCACAACTGCAGGTGTACCGCGCAACGCTGCGGAGCACAGGCGAAGAGGTGGCGGTGAAGGTGCAGCGGCCTGGCATTGGGGAGTCCATTGCTGTGGACATGCTGCTGCTCAGGTGAGAGTGGCGAGCCACATGCCTGCGACGCGCTCCATGCATGCCTGCCATGCTGTATCGCAGCGCGCCTGCCTGGTATAGATCAAAATTGTGTGCACAGGGTCAGAGGTAGCACATATTGAAGGGATAGGTAGTATGGCAACCACGCGTGCATTCGCAGAAGAGCAGCCCCCGCACCCGCGCATACTTTCAGGCATGCTGTTCCATGCTCAATCAGTGCACGTGCATCCTCCTAAATTGTGCACATGCTTGTGCATCGCAACTTGGTGCAACCCATGTTTGCTTGCACTACTTACACACACACTGTGCAGGCGCCTGATGGGCGTAGTGGACAAGTACTTGCTTCCAGCTCTGGGCCTGTCGCAGCCCATCACGCCCCTGGTTGACGAGTTTGCGGGCAGGCTGTTCACCGAGCTGGATTATGTCATGGTGCGCGCCTGCTGGCAACCTGCCTTAAAACGCTGCAGTGCACCTACCCGTATCTAGCGGGCACTGAGAGACGGTGGTGTGCACCTCCTGCCTCTTGAAGGGCTGTCGTGCGCAGACCATGGCTGCTGCATATCGTGGCTACTGCATGCCATGTCAAGGTGCTTAGATCCATGCCTGTTTGCTTGGAGCACACCTGCACACACGCACTCGCACCCTCCTTGATACCTGTGCTTCAGTTGAAGTTCCCTAAGCTTCCCGTTTCTATCCCATGTGCGGCACGCACCGCCCGCGCCATCCCATGCGCGATCCAACTCCCCACTCTCCTGCCCAAGCCATATGTTGCGCCTGCCCAACCCCTGCTGCTTGCTTCCTCACCTCCACCTACCCCTGACTGCAGGCTCTCTGGTCCCGGCTTTCCTCAACCTGTGCCACTTTGCACTACCTGCTGCCCTTTTCTCCTCTGCCTTCCCTGCCTGCCCTGCTTTGCGCCCGCTGTCCACAGCCGCTGCTGTCCCACCCCAAACCTACCCGTTGCCCTCGGCCTGCTGCTCTTCCCCGCACCGCACTGCCCTACTTCACAAAACCATGCCGCCCTGCCCCCGCTTACACACTCCCCTCAGCCTGCCCGCCCATCCACCCGTTCCTGACCCGTGCAGGAGGGCCAGAGCTGCGAGCGCTTCCAGCAGCTGTACGGCAGCATGCCCCGCGTGCGCACGCCCGCGGTCAAGTGGGACGCTACCGCCCGGCGCGTGCTCACGATGGAGTGGATCGAGGGCGTCAAGCTCACCAACAAGCCGGTGCGGGGGTTGCAGGGAAGGTCGGGCTGGGCGCACGTGCTGGCGGGGGGGCTTCTTCACAGAGAGGTGTCAGGCTTGCCAACGACCCCGGGCGGGGAAATGCGGGAAGCCGGAAAGTAGGGTGGACGGGCAGGCAGGCAGGGTGCACTGGGTGCTGGCCAGGGGACACAGCCGCTGAGTCAAGCTCGCCTAGGACTAGGTTGTGATCTGGAATAGGACTCTCAACAATGCTGCGGGCACACTCACAACCTCTCTGTTGCTGCGGGGGCGGCTCCGCCTGGTGCGGCACCAATGCAATTTCAGGGGGGTCCATAACATGTCTGGTTTGCCCGGAACTACTTTTTGAGAACTTCTGGTTCCACATCAGTGCCAGATGTCTCCAGTTTGACCCTAGAGTAAAAAGCCTGGCCAGGGGCTGCAGGTTATTCGCTGCAGATATCATCTATGAGATGAAAAGTACTTGTAGCCTTGCCTGCAAAGTGCTTCTATGATAAGGGGATTCCTCAGTCGCATGGATATCTTTAAGCGTTGAGCATTGCTTTGCAATAATCATAAGTTAGGTGCATGGCTGCTGCAGCTCGGAGCATGGTGTGCAGTATTAATTAAGCCATTGCTCTATCCTTCCATTTGATGCATTTTTTTTAGCTTGCAGCCTAAATTCACTTATCAGTAGGACATTTGCTTTGTTGAATGTGTGAAATAAAGGTTAGAACCCACCCCACAAATCACTCAATTCCTGTGCATGGCTCATCCATTTTTCCTTCCTCCACACCAGCACCTTCAGCAGTGACCCCTCCAAATAACACATTCACCTCTTCATTCATCAATCTCCGGATGGATGAAGCGGCATCATCACCATCGCTCAACCATGCATCAAAATTGGAAGACGCTTTGCCATCTTCATAATCAGAAGAGTTTAAAGTCCATATTCTCCTCTCCAGCATCAATTTTGTTATAAAGAAGATCCAACTCAATATTGCTCACATGCCTAAACAACCTGCGCAATTTCATTTTTTTGTTACTTCTTTAGTCCAGGGGGGACAAAAGAGTGGACATTGACAACATATTGAATAGAGTCAATTCCTTGTCCTCATACAAGCAATTTCACCCAGAGCAATGAAGCATAATTTGCAACCTGTTAGACAGCTGGTTCTTCACAATATGGTGCAGGCTATTTTTTGGTTGCTTCTTGTCTGGAAGCTCAGGTGGGCAATTCCCCTCGCCCTGGCCCTCAGCATGCATCAAGTTGCATGATCATTGATTGCATGGATGCATGCTGCTGCCCTATCTGGTTGCCCCTTGGCCGTTCAGGAATGTTGTGCTTCTGGGACTTGCAAGCTGTTGGGTTGTCCATGACAAATGCATTTGCTGCTCCTGCCTGGCTCTTTGAGGGTGCATTTGATTTTAAAATGCACCCTCAAACAGCCAGTGAATTCTTGTCTGTGGTTAGCTCTTTCCTATACCGACGACCCCGATCACGGAGGGGACCAGGCGTAAGACTGTGTCTGCCTTGTTCCTCGCCCACGCTCACTCTGACAAGGGGCAAGAGCGGGAGTAGGAGCGGGAGTGGGGGAAGGAATGGTGAATTCCATGGAGACCCCAGCAGCCAGAGGCGCTAGATGGGAGGAAGATTGTCAAGCCAGACAACGCAGGAGCATTCTATGACCTTATTGGATAACTTACAGAGAGAGGCCCAAGGTATCTGTGGAGGAGACAGGCTCGGCAGGGGCCTCTCCCCTTGCCCTTTCCTCACCCTTTCTTCATTGTTGACAGACATTTGCAGCCGAGAATTCAAATGTTTTCTGGACGCCCGGAAGCGGAAGCCATGAAAATACTGGTCAACCCAGACCAGCTCTGGCCCGCACTTCCAGCGTAGACCAAAACTTAGTTAGTACCTCCTGGGCCCAGCCAAGCTGGACTTCCCTGCGCAGCTTGCTTGCGGGCAGTTGCCCGGCCTCTGGGCCGACAACTGTAGCCCAGCACCCAGGGCGGCAGGTCAGGCTTGCCACCTAGCGCCTGGTCCCTGCCCCTGCTCGCGCTTTGCACTCCTGCTCCCATGGAAAGGAGATGGCTGGGATGGGGGAGGTGATGTGGGGAGTGTGGGCATATGGGTGTGCTGCTCACAAGTACGTGTGTACAATGCGCAGGCCATGGATGCTGCGGGCTTGAGCGTGCTGGACTTCGTGGATGTGGGCATCGAGTGCACGCTGCGCCAGCTGCTGGAGCACGGGTGAGTGGCACGGGACAGAAAGGGTCTGCAGGATAATGAGTGCACGCTGCAGCAGCTGCAGCAGGGCACGAGTGAGTGCCACGGGAGAGGGAGAGGGGGGTGCTCTGCACAATCAAGAGCGCGTGTGCGTGGACGCGCGAATGGAATGCGGATGCACGTGTGAGGGTGCACGGCACTCAACAATCAAGTGCTCATGCGAGCAGGAGTGGAGATGCGCAGAAGGCACACGCTTGCAGGATTCCAACCTCACAGGCTCAGGACCAGCCACATGCGCGCGCTCCTCGCGCTTCCTAGCATGTCTGCTGCTGAGGGCTTCCCAGAATGTCTGCAGCTTTCGCGGGCACGCCCCATCGGGCCTGCCACACCTGGAGCGTAGCGCACGCACCCCCTGGGTCCTCTGCCATGCTGCACGTGGCGTTTACCGCTGGATGCACGACTGAATACCTGCACAGCCCCGCGGCGCAAGCCACGAGCCCTGGCCACACATGCCTCACTTTGTACACCGCACCGCAGCGCACTTCGCACTGCGCAACAACATCATCTTGAGCCCCATGCCCCGTCCTTTGCACCATCCTGCAGCGCACTGCCCTGCAGCGCACTTTACAAAGCCTCACCTGCACGTGCCACCCCTTGTGGGTGGTACCAAGCCCTCCCACTGCATCGTCAAAGCACGCAGACAAGGGCGCGCATGCTCTTGCACAGTTGTATGGCACCTCTGGCCCAGCACCTGCCCTGTGGTCCAATGACTCCAGGCCACAGCTGTCTTGACCGTGATGGCCTGTTGCGCTGACATTGATGCCAACCCGCTGTTGCCCTGACTGTGATGCCGACCTGCTTTCGCCGTAATTGTCATGCCGAACCGCTCTGCTCTGACCATGATGCCGACCTGCTTTTGCGGTAATTGTTATGCCCAACCGCTCTGCTCTGACCATGATGCCGACCTGCTGTTGCCCTGTGGCTGTGCACAGGTACTTCCACGCAGACCCACACGTGAGTATGTGCGCCAGTCCAGCCGCCGACCTGCGCTCCTGCCACGCCTGCCGGTGGCGTGCACGCTTGCTTGTAGCAGATGGGGCCATCGTCTTTGCAGCACGGGGATGGGGACGTGGATGCGCCGTCGTGCACGCGCGCATGTGTGGCCGGTGCCACACTACACTGTGTGGGACGCATGGCCTTGTCTCCTGGGAGCACTCCACTCCGTCCATTAAGGGTCGCCTTCAGGCACCTCAAGGCCATGCTGGGCTGCTTGCGCTCTCTGTTACGGGACCACCTTCCCCAGAGGCCTTTGCCAAGGGTGTGCAGGAGCGGTGCCAGGCGCCTGCGCCTCCCAACTGGCAAGCCCCCAGGGGTATCCTTGCCGGTTTGGTTTTTCTTTCTGAGTGCTTGTGAGGAAAGGAAATGGACTAGGCTGACATTAGCACCGGCGCTCCACGCGCTTGGTCCGGCCCGCGTCCCTGCCCTGCTTGCACAGGCGTGCATCTGCCATGCCCTGCCCATCTTAGTGCGCGCCTGTGTGGGTGTGCAGCCCTCGTGGGCGCGCAGCTGAATGGGCATGCAGGTCTTGTGGGCATGCAATGCAGTGCACCCCGTGCTTGCGTGCATTTGCTCCAGAGGTTGTGAATTGTCCACCTCCTTCCTCCTTGGTCCTGTGGCCGCTCATCCTCTGGGTATTGCTCACGTGGTCCCACAGCCTGGCAACCTGCTGGCCACGCCATCAGGAGATCTGGTGTACCTCGACTTCGGCATGATGAGCACTGCGCCACAGGTTGGTGAGGATGAGCAGCATGAACGGAATGTGCTGAGTGGGTGGACTGAGAGCAAGCAGGGAGTTGGTTTGAGCAAGGAGTGAGGAGGATGGATGAAGGCCAGGGCAGCCCTCAGTGAGAGTCCTTGCCCAGCAGCAAAAAGGCAACCCATCGTACTCTGTTTGCTGCACCCATAGGAGCCCCCACCTTCTCCACGCTCACGACGCCATCACAACCTGCGCGCACTTGCTCTTTGTGCGCGAGTCCGGCGTCAGATTGCTTCATGTAGGCACCAGCCCCCCACTTTTGCCTCCAGCTTGTCTGACTTGCTGTCCCTTTGAAGGTCAACAAACACCCTTTCATTCACAGCACCTCACTCACTTTGCCTTGACAATTGGATTGCGCTGCACGTTCCCAACTAAGAAAAGAGATTGTTCTGCATTGGCGCAATTTGTTTTTTGTGATGACAAGGACCGATGGCCCAACCCTGCTTGGCACCCATTAGCATGCTTACAGGCCTGGCAAGCTTGGGCTGAGTTGACCAGTTGTTCAGCACACATAGCTAAAAATCAACGCCTCATCTCCCTCGCTCCCCCTTCCCTCCGCTTCTCCCTCCCACCCAACCGCTCCTCTTGTTTCTTGCAAACGCACGAAATGCAGCATGCATTTAACACTCCATGGACCCAATCCCAGCAGCCCACCCTCCTCCTGCCTCACGCTGATGCATGTGCGCATGCACACACGTGCACACACATGAACACACGTGAACACGCAGAAAGCACGCACACAACATACACGCACGCACGCATCCGCGCGTCCACTCGCTGCGCAGTATGCGCGGTACGGCATCATGGCCCACGTCGTGCACCTTGTGAACCGAGACTATGACGCCATGTGCCAGGACTACTACACCCTGGGTGCGTGGCTTGCTTGTGTGGCTTGCCTGTGCGGAGTGCGCGCATGTGCTTGCGTGAGCGACTGGAGCAAGGCAACATGGGCTGGCTTGTGCGCATGCTTTTTTTTTAAGGGCATGAGCATGTGTGGGTGTTGCAGTGTGCATGTGGCTTGGCGGTCCGTCAGGAAGTTGTTGCCCGAGCTGCGCGGCTCATCAGAGGAGTGCTCGTGCACACGTGGGCAGCGCACTCCTGCAGCAGCCAGCCGCGCCACAATAGCTGCTCCCATGCTCATCCCAGGCGCAGCACTTGCAAGCATTCATCGGCTGACAGACGTGTGCTGCCGACCGTCCAGTATCCAACAGCCCGCTGACCCCGGGGGCTGTGCGGTGGCTGTGAGCCCTGCTGTGCCAGCTGCTGAGGTCATGATCGTGCTGTTCACACTCCAATGCGCTGTTCAGGTCAACATGCACTGTCCATGCACCTCGACCTGCTGCGCGCCCAGCGCGCAGAGGTCATTTGCCGCGACGCGCTGCTCATGCACCACGACGCGCTGCACGCTCTGCGCGCAGAGTTCATGGACCGCGACGTGGACACGAGCCCCATCGCACCAGCACTTGCGGCGTTCTTTGACGACGTGCTGGACCAGTCTGTAGAGCAGCTGAACTTCAAGGCCATCGTGGACGGCCTGGGCGACGTGCTATTTAGGTGTGGGCACAGTGCGCACCACATCCATGAAGGCAGGACTTGCGCATGGGCTGCATCCAGAGGGATGGGGGGAGGCAGGCGCGCGCTGCTTAAAGTCCTGCGGCAGTTCCCGCCCTCTGGCCAGCACGAGCGAGTGGCAGTCAAGTCTGGGCCCGCAATGTTGCACTGCCCCACTGCCTCCCACATCGGTGATGCAGCAGAGGCACACCGGCCAGCCCCTGTGCTTGTTTAGCTGCTTGGGCTTCCCCGTCTCTCGCCCTCGTCCTCCACGCCACCAGCAGCAAGCAAGCAAGCTAGTGTCAGTCGGCCGCTGCACACTTGCCTGGGGCGCTGCCGCCTGCAGGCTCCCATTCCATGTGCCTGCATGCCACGCTCTCGGCCAGAGCACCAGCAGCAAGCAAGCAAGCGCTAGCCAGCCAGCCGCCATACACACGTTGGGGTCCTGCCGCCTGCAGGTACCCTTTCCACGTGCCTGCCTACTACGCCCTCATCCTGCGGAGTCTGACGGTCCTGGAGGGCCTGGCGCTGCAGGCAGACCCCAGGTGCGGGTGCCTGCGGAGGTCGACGCGCCAAGGCAGGGAGGCATGCGTCACACGCGATGTGCGACAATGAGATTCATGAGACTTGGGCTGGCCCCACAAAAGGAAAGGGGGAGGGCAGAGCGCATGTTGTGAGCATGGGTAGAGCCTGGCAGGTACGAAGTGTCAGCCTGCTAGCCACAGGCACAAAGTGCCAGCCTGCTGGCGACAGGCACATAATGTCAGCCTGCCAGCCACAAGCACTAAGTGCCAACCTGCTGGCCACAGGCACAAATGTCAACCTGCTAGCCACAGGCACATAATGTCAGCCTGCTAGCCACAAGCACTAAGTGCCAACCTGCTGGCCACAGGCACGAAGTGTCAACCTGCTAGCCACAGGCACATAATGTCAGCCTGCTAGCCACAAGCACTAAGTGTCAACCTGCTGGCCACAGGCACAAAGTGTCAGCCTGCTGGCCAGGCAGGTGGGCGCCCTGCCCCATCAGCAGCGCCCGCATGCGCAGGCTGCTCTGCTCTGTCCCCCGCCCAGAAATACAAAAGCTGCCGGCTCAGTCACCCTGACATGGTGAGCTGCCCCAAACCCTCTCCACAACCACGCCACATGCTCTCTTTGCGCCTGAGCGCTGCCACATGCGGCTACTCTTACATGTCTCCCACGGGAACAAGCTGCTGGCCTAGGCGTACCCCTACATGCGCACCCCTTACATGCGTTTTGTAACACGCGCACACCCTAAACCAAACCAAGAAAAGCTCCTGCCTCCGAGCTCTGGCATGAAACGCAAACGCCGCCTGCAGGTACAAGCTGCTGGCCAAGGCGTACCCCTACATGGCACGCCGCCTGCTGACAGACCCGGCGCCAGAGCTGAGGGGCAGCTTTGAGGACCTGATGCTGAAGAACGGGCAGTTCAGGTGGAGCCGGCTGGAGAACCTGATGGAGCAGGGCGCCAAGTCACAGGTGTGCGCAAGTCACAGGTGTGCGCAAGTCACAGGTGTGCGCCAAGTCACAGGTGTGCGCAAGTTGTGCGCTTGTGCCACCTCCATGGAAAGGCATGGGTGTGCATTTGGGTACATGGGTGTGCTTGTGCATGCATAAGTGTGTGTGTGTGTCTCATGCGTTGTGCCCGCTCCTGCTTATGTGCTCAAAGGCCTGGAGGTTCAGGGCTTTGGACGCATGGTCATTATATTCATGAAGTAGCTTGATCTTTGTCCTTGCTTGTTTTCTTAGCGTGTTTTTGACAAAAAGGGAACTCCAGCAAGGATCTTTACCTGGAAGCCAGCTGGCTTGGGTGCTGGGACACAGCGCACTCGCAACACTGCTGGAATAGAACACTTTGCGAAACAATGTCAGAACAGAATGAGGGCAGCACACTTATGACAGATGTGCTCAAGTAAGTGCCACGCCCGGCGCAGCTGCTTGCTGCCTGGTTGTGAACCACAGTGCAGCTGCAAGGACCCCCTCACTGCATGTACGCGTGCAGTCCTCACTGCATGTACGCGTGCAGTCCTCACTGCATGTACGCGTGCAGTCCTCACTGCATATACGCATGCAGTCCTCACTGCATGTACGCGTGCAGTCGTATGCCCCTCCCTTGCCATGCCTTGTGCAGGTTCCCAACGCCTCGCAGCAGCATGCATGTGTAGCATTGTGGCTCCTCACCCCCATGCTGTGCGCGCAGAGCAGCTTTGTGGCTTGTCCCCCTTCCCCCCATGCTGTGTGCGCGCAGAGCAGCTTTGTGGCTTGGCCCGCTCCGTTTTGTGCGCGCAAGCAGCGGCTTTTTACCTCCCCTCTCCCTGTCTCGTTTGCGGAAAGCAGCTGCGCCGCCCCCCTACCCCTACCTCATGCGCAGGACTTCGACCCATCGCAGCTGTGGCTGCTGGCCGAGTGGCTGCTGTCGGACACAGCCGGCGGCGTGCGAGAGAGCATTGTGTCAGAGATTGCGCGCATGGTGGACGCTGTGGCTGCGGGCGACGTGCGCAAGCGCATTGCTGACAGGTGCGCGCGCAGGAGCTGGGGGGGGGTCACGGGCAGCGCTAGACCGGCAGGCGCGCAGAGCTGCAGTGCAGGTGAGCGCACAGATGCGGCGCCCCACGGCCCTGCGCGAGCGCACCGCAGGCTTGTCAGCAGTATCTGGAAAGCAGAAGCTGCCTCCTGTGGTTGAAGCAGGCAGCGGCCCATTCCAGGGCAGCTGCTTGTCCGCGCACGCGCTCACCCTGCGCAGTCGGGTGGCACACGCACACGCATGCACGCAGGCACTGCACTGTCTGCGGGTACGCGCCACCTGCTCGCATGGTTGCGTGCACGCACACGTGCACATCCGCACACCCTGTGGGCGTGCTGCATGCACGCAGGACCGGCAACCCTGCGCTGGCGGAGCAGCTAGTGCCGTGGCAGCCCCAGGAGCCGGAGGCGCTGGTGCGCGCGCAGGCGCTCATGACCTCGCTGCGCACGCGCATGGCCACGCCCGCCCTCCCCGCCACAGCGGCGTCCACCACCTCAAACGGCTCGGAGGCGGCTCCGTTGATGACAACATTGCAGAGCACGCAGCAGCAGCAGCAGCAGCCGGCGGGTGCTGGAGGGGGCGGTTTGGCCACGGGCACGCTACCGCTGTTCCGGGGCACAGGCCCCTTTGGGCTGCTCACCCCCCAAGACGTGGCCAAAGCTGTGGCAGAGCTGCAGGTGCGGGAGGGCCAGGGCTGCCAAACGCCAGGGAGTGCATGAATGGCATGTGGGCTGAGAGTGTGCAAGGACATGGGGCCGGCGCCTCCATTGCCTGACACAATGACATGCTGCTAGGCATTGGGTCCGTGTCCAGTGCATGTATTGCAGTTACACACACACACACCTCTGCTCTTTCCACATTGTGGGCAGGGAGGTTGCATGCATTCGGCTGGAGCACAGCCTGCTGAAGGACCACAGGCACACCATGCACATGTGTGCGTACTCTTGCGTGCACGTGGGTGCCTTCCTGTGTGTGATGTGTGTGTGTGTGTGTTCCTGTGTTTAGTGTTTGCTTGTGTGAACTTACGTGTGTGTGCCTTTGCATGTGTGTGCGCATGTGCATGTTCACGTGTGCATGTGTGCATGTGCGTGTATGTTTGCTGTAGCAGGGCCTCTGCTGGAGGACCAAGGCCTCATGGGGTACAGGACCTACGTGCTCCCTGCCCTCATGCATTCCCCTGCCCGGCCCTTTTCTTTTTTGTCTTGTCCTCCTCCCACGGATAGGGCGCACGACCTACTTGCTCCCTGCCCTCATGCATTCCCCTGCCCGGCCCTTTTTCTTTTTTGTTGTCCTCCTCCCACGGATAGGGCGCACGACCCACTTGCTTTCTGCCCTCAAGCCTGGCGCGCACAGGACGCCATGATTTCCCGCCTGCACATGCACCACACCTGCCACCTCACGCACCTCTCCTTGCGCGGTGTGTGTGCCCCCGCAGAGCGCCACCGCAGAGACGCTGCCCCGCTTGCAGCGGCTGATGCAGATGCCCGGGGCCGCAGAGCTGGTGCAGAGCATGAGCTCCCAGGTGCGCTAGTGCCCTGGTGCAGAGCATGAGCTGGTGCAGGGCATGAGCTGGTGCAGAGCATGAGCTAGTGCAGGGCATGAGCTGGTGCAGAGCATGAGCTGGTGCAGAGCATGAGCTCCCAGGTGCGCAAGTGCCCTTTGCATAAGACAAAATGATAAGGCCTTCAGTCAGGAAGTGCGACTGCTAGCGGGTGCCCTTGTGCGTCAGCATCAGGCCGCCTCACACCCACATGCTTGCACGCAGTCTCTCATGCACCGCCTCATGCATGCTTGCACGCAGTCTCTCATGCGCCGCCACATGCTTGCACGCAATTTCTCGCGCACCACCTCATGCTTGCATGCGTGCAATCACATGCTCTCGCGCACAAACCACATTTGCACGCTTGTTTATAAGGGTTTAGATGAAGTCATGGCCCCAATGATCACTGCCAAACTGACGCCAACAGCCTGTGCTCCTGTGTCACTTGGATATTGCGGCAATGACCCCGTGCATGCACCTGTTCATGTCTCGCAGCTCGCGCGCCGACTGGCAGCCCGAGCCATCAAGCTTGCCTTTGGCAGCCAAGGGATGGGTAGGGAAGCAGAGCAGGTGGTGCCTGCAAACAGCAGGTGATGTGCAGTTGCTCGCTCTGACGTCACCTTGCGCAGCTTGCTAGGGTGGTGATAAAGACAGAGTTTGCTGGAGGAAGGGGCTGGACTGTGGGCGTGTGGCCTTAAAACTAAGTGCTGCGAGTTTTGCTTGTGTATTTTTCCTGGCACTAGCCGTCAGTGTTGCGCCAAGCATTTTTTGTAAGTGATTGAGCGGAAGACGCCTCCATGCATTTTCAGTGCCGTGTGGCACCAGCACTGCATGGGCTAACTTAACAAGCGGAGAGTGAGTAAGTTATTGATACGACAGCTTATACCCTTTGATACGACAGCTTATACCCTTTGATTTTGATCTCGTCATGATTACCAGGAGAACAGCGATTGATTTCTGAAGCTTAGCAGAGTGATTGTGCTGGCATGAGCCCAGATTCAATTTGTAGGTACTTACATCTCCTCCCAACTTGGTTTTTTGTTCTCTGTTATTTATTTTGTTTAAGAGGCATCAATTTGTCTTGCTGAGCTTCTCTGGGCTCTTGAGCCTGTTGAACCATCGTAATTGCTTCGTGCATGTGTGATGAACAGTCTTCTCATCATGATGACATTAGCTGTGATTTGGAACAATTGCATGTCAATGGGTCAATGTATCATGGAATAGCGTCAACGTTAACTCATGACCATCAAAGAAAAGGACTTAATCACAGTGTTAGCTATGCTCTGTGGCATAGGATCCATCCCCAATTGTTTGCAGAGGCTCAGTGGTCAAGGTTGCCCCACTTGATGTGTCCCCCGAAACAAACCCCTGGGAAGTGTCAATCCCACTCCTTCAGATCATTGTATTGTGAGTCTGAGGAATGTGTGTGTAAACTAACCTTAAGTAGAGGATGACAAGGGGTACAAGAAAAAGACCTCCACTGAAGGCTTTAGTCAAGAAGTGCAACTGCTGGCCTGATCATAAAATAACCTATCAGTGCATGAAGGAATAAAGCTTACTAAGTAATAGTATTGGTTACCTGGCCCAGAAAAGCAGAAACATTGTTGAAGCATGCAGAAGGAAATAGGGACGCATAAGTCCTTCAGAGGGAGACCACGTGTGGACGGGTGCAGTGGAAAAGGATGGTGTGCTCATCTTGCACATCATTAGCATTACACAAGTCACAAGTAGGTGTGTAGACTAAAGATCATACTTTCCTGACCTGCCTATCACCATACACGCACAAATAAGACGCTGAGACATTGCTTGTTGTCAAAACCTTGAGCAAAGGTGCTATTTGGAAGAAAAGAAAGCTAAGCTGCGTAGCCGGCAGGCAGCAAGACACTTCCTGCATCAATTAAGAGAAGGAAACACAATGTCCCAAAGTGCCCGGGCCGTGAGTCTCTGTCACCAATTATCAGTGGGGATTTGAAGGGTGGCCTGCAGCCCCCCACTCAATCAAGGCCTTGGGATTAGTTTGTTTTTTAAGTGCGCGTCTTGAGTTTGTAACCATTACGCCATTATTATGGTATAATGCTAGAGTGAGTGTCACGCCAAGTCACTGTCATTGGTGAATTACCATATCAGATACACAAGCCACATGGTTCTCGGATGGTGCACCAAGTATAGGCTTTTGGCTTGTCCAGAGTGCAAAATCCATGCATCAAGAAACATAAAATTGTGGTACGGCCACAGATGTTCAACATCTGTGAAGTTCACTTCGCCAGGGGGCTAGGACGTCGGAAATGTTTGGGCTGTTGAAACAACCATGGTTGATTCAACCAGGTCCAGTTGAAACCCTGGTTGATTCAACCATCAACCAGGAATCAACCAGAAAATGATTGAAACAACCATGAAACAACT
>LFCJ01002099.1_pt1 | contig 14277 bp, 19 predicted proteins | sample 643141 | NCBI WGS metagenome assembly LFCJ01 (sample SAMN03766243, study PRJNA286221) | soda lake metagenome | biome: soda lake; feature: Kulunda steppe; material: water; isolation source: sample B1-Br-g2 brine of Lake Bitter-1 | place: Russia: Kulunda steppe | collected 2010-07 | reverse complement strand
TGTGGGTGTGCAGTCGCGTACATGTGCGAGCAAGCGTCTACGTGCGTGCAAGTCCAATGCTTTGTGATTGGATGCACATGTGTCTACCTGTGTATGCTTAGTTTGTGCGATGTTGGCCTGCATGCTTGCATGCTTTGAACGCGCATCAATGAAGTGCATCAGTTTGACAACAGATTGCACAAGCATGCAGAATAATAGGAACATCACTTGAATGTGGGTGTGGCAACAGCACAGCACAAATAAAGACAGCTACTGCCAGCAACAGCTTTTAATGCAACAAAGTCCTCACCTGGGGTAGATGCAGGCACATAATCATCATCTTGACATTCTGCTGCAGCCAGGACTTCCAAGATGTGTTTCTGAACGTCAATGCTGTCCGTGCTGGCCTGCAACTCGTTGGGTTAGACTAGTTGTGACTTCGTCCTCTGCCAAAGCCAGTATCGACCGAACTCGAGCTTATCCAAATAAGCACAGAGGTAGCGTTAAAGAGTGGCTCACCTGCGGGCCTTGACCGAACTGTGCCGCGAACATGACGTGGGCGGAGGGGCGTTGAGGACGCTGTGATCTCACATGTGACGGATTTGAATGTCTAAGCTTTTCATGATAAGGAAAAACAATGAAGGCCAGCTGCTTCGGAACTGGCCGATCCTCTTGGGGCGGATCTTACAGGGGCGGATTATACAGACCCAATGCAGCCCTGCCCACATCTTGGGTTTGGAGGGGTGTTCCCAAGGTTAATTTATTTGCAAGTGGAGCTAATTGTGATCTCAAGCGGCCACTTTTGGTTGCGAGCAGCCGCTAGCTGCTCTTCGTTGAATGCAATCAGCAATCCTGCATTTTCTGTGCCTCTGTGTACGTGCATTCTGCAGGCTTTTGGCTCAGGCACATCCGCATTGCTTCTTGGCATAGAAAATGGGGCTTGCTCTGGAACAGCCACTGTCTTCAATGGGCCGCTTAAGCCTCAGGAGTTGGAAGACTTGCGAACGGTGTTGAGAACAGACTTGGTGCAGCATGGCAGCATGGACTCCATTCAGAGCCATTTGCTCTTGCTCCTTCAGGTTGGCATCACACATTTGTTTCATCATGTAGTTGTCGGCTCCAGCTGGTAGCACTTCATTCTTGCCTGATCAAAGGGAATGTGCACACATGCACTGCAGGAGGCAGCTGCGGACAAGACCCAAGATCTGGGAATAGTTCATGGGAGTATGGTGCTACTAGAGCAGATCTATGAGATGCAGCGTGGATCTCATGGTGGGTCTAGAGCGGACCTGTGATCTGGTCATGGATACCAGAGAACAGGCGTGCATGGCTGCAAAAGAGTACATGAGCATATGGGCAGTTGTTGCACCGCGTAATGGGCTTCGCAAAATACATGGGCTAACATTTGCATGTGTGTACGTACGTGTGTGTGCATGTGTACAGGCGTGTCAGAGCAAGCACATATCAATGCTCAGCACACGCGTGCAAATGTAAGCTTGCACTCAGGTGTCTTTAAAGAAGTCTGGCATTAAAATGATGCACCTATGATTTGTGTTTTGTCGTATAACTTGCAGGCAGGCAACTGCAAGGGTGCCTGCCATGCTTTGCTGCCAGCACGGCTATTGTCCCACTTGCAGGCCCGCAAGTTGGAGCCCTAACCCCTGCAGAGATGCTGCAGCGCTGGCAGCTCATGGTTGGTGCCGACGTCGGAGCCGTCCAGTGAGTATTGCACAGTCCTCCCTCAGCGGTGGCTTGCACATGTTGCTGGAGCTGTTGCAGTAAAGTCTACGCCAACCCTTGAAAGAGCTAGAAGCTTGATATCAGGAAGGCTCCACTAGTGTAGCTGACGAAGTACCTAGGGCCAAACTGCAGCCATGGCTGGAGCTGTTGCACTGCCGGGCTTGTGATAGGTGTTCAAGGCATGGAGTAAGTGAGTGAGTGAGTGAGTGAGTGAGTGAGTGAGTGAGTGAGTGATCTCCAATCAAATCCAAATGCTTTGCATTTCTTTGGCCAGTTTCTGTACTTGCACCCTGACTTGGCTTCCAGGTACATACCAGTTGTGGAGGAGCTCCAGGTTTGAGGCGACCCTTACCTGCATGAAATTGCCTTAGACCTTTTGCCTGTGTGCCCTCCTGCTGCATGTGACCTGCTTAGCACATTGTGTGCTGCACAAGCATGTGAGACACTAACCAAAAACAATTGCAGTGCAGCTGAAACATTAAATGCCTGGTGGTGTCACACCCTGGGATTGCTTGGGCTATCTTTTGAACCTTTGGGGTACTAGTTAGACCCTTGGGCTATTGTTTAAACCGTTCAAAACGACTTGCTGCAGGTGGGAGAAGGAGGGTTGACCTTCACGCTGGATGGAGACTTGACTCCTTTCATTGGGCTCTTTGCCAGTTTCAGTGGATGCAGCAGGTGCTTGGCTGTTGATGCCCCGCAGATGATGCCAGGCTTCACCTGTGCAGCAGGATGCTGACGAGCACCTAATCTGCAAACAGCCCAGGCGTGCCTTGGGCTCCCTGCAAAATGCCCCCCAGCAAAGGCACACCTGGCACACCGTTCATGAATCATGATGATTATCTCTTCTGGTCATGAGCATGCTTGCTGGATCAAACGTGCAGCGTGATTTGACTGGTGCATCTGTGGTGCAGATGGCTCTCTGATGGCCACTTGAGCTACAAAGTGCAACGTGCTCGCCTTGAGGTGAACTTTCCAAGGGAGAAGGGGAACAAAACGCCTTGCACCAGCACTCAAGACCAGCATGCATTGAGTCTTTCAATGTCTGCTTGATGACTTATTCTCGAGTTATCCTGAATCCCAGCACGCATCTTTGAGGTCTTTCATGCCCGCTTGGTGACTCTAATTCATGATTTTACCCGTAAGACGAACTGTGCTGGCCCTTGCATGTGTGCGAGCTGGACACAAGCAAGTCTGAGGGATAGCCTGTCTCTGATTTGGCAAGATGGCGAATGTCCTCTCCAAACCTTGCCCAGGAATAGGCTCTGCTGCATTCCAAGCAGATCTGCATGCATGTTCAAGCATGACCTTAACCCGCAGCCCCTCACTTTCCTTGCAGGTTCGCAGACCAATCCAGCTTGCGCAGATGCTGAAAGCTTTAAACAGGAAGTCAGACAGGCAGGGCATGCACCTTGCCTCTGAGCGTGCTGGCCCAGTGGTGGTCTCTGACTCATGCTGCCCAGGTACGTGTCATGATGTGTGTGCACGCGTGTGCATGTGTGAACGTATTGCTAGGAATGTAACTCTCGCAATCTATTTCTGACGCATTAGTTGATCCTTGTACCCAGATGAAAACGCACCGGCCCTGACGCTGCCTCTCCCATTCTTCCCACCAAATGAACTGTTTATCTTTGCGAGGTGAGCTTAGCCATCCTGCAGCTTAGTGGACAGCAGCACTTAACCCTGTATTCAGAGTGCTTCACACAAGAACAAGCATTAAATTCACTCATCTCAAGTGCTGAGAGCGGTCCACGGAAAGGACAATGGTCACGGTGACGTCCAATGCTGCAGGTCAGCTTGGCAGGTGCTTTCCATGTTCATTGTTCCTTGCCAGGTGCAAACCATAATGGTGGTGCAAGCATACCCAAGAACAGCAAATGGCAGAGCAAGTTACCGTGCTTTTCCTTGCAGCAATGGCAAGGTCGCCTGCTCTCGCAGTAAGCTTGGAGGCCTCATCTTGCTCTGCAACAGATCCCAGATTGAAGATCACAGCAGATCAGACACAAGGTAACATTAAGAGGTAACATAAAAAGGTAAAGGTAACATAAAACGAGACGCAAGATGTTTGTACACCTGTAAACCCATCGTACAGAATAGGGACTGCCATGGTCTTTCACATATAAATGCTTAAAAGGAAGCATACACGGCAACCAGGTGTACCTCCGGGATTTGATAGGCACTCTTTGGCACAGGGTCATCCTGCACAATGCGAGCTTTGCCATAATACCTTGATTTTATTTGATCAAGCTGAAACTTTTAATCATTGAAAACTTGTCCAGACAAGATCAAGCTGAAACCCCTAATTGATACTTTTCATTGACTGAATTTTGGGATGGATACCAAGAGCAGAGTAGACTGGAAAGATGCAGGGTCATGCATGACTTGATTGATAGCAATTTATTGAAACAATTAGCCAAAGTGGCAAGCAGTAGACTGGGGGTGGCTCCCTGGGCTGGCCCACTGCACAGGTGCTTGCTGATGGGACCTTGAAGGCTCCTTCCTTCCATCCTGCTTGCTCGCAAAATAGCTTATGTACAAGAAAAAAAGAAAAGAGAGGCACTGAAACCACTACCTACATCAATTAAGGAAAAGGAGACACATTGGCCCAAAGAGCCTTGAGTCTCCACCAGGAAAGGAGAAGATCTAGTGAGGATCTGGAGGGTGACAAGCCGCCCCCTACCCCAGACCAAGATTTTGAGAGCAACCGGATTTTTCAAGGGCGCGTCTAGTTGTTTCCAATTTGTTTGCATGAAGCACAGAGTGAGCATAGAACTTAAGAGCAGTCTTATGGGCTTTTTGTGTATCAAGGCGGAGCCCTTTCAGATGATTTAAAGTATCAGAGGTATGGATAAAGCCTTCCACACCAAGAAGGATGGAGCGAGGGTCTTGGCCTTCAAGCGCTTACAAAGAATCGCGTGCTGTTTTTTTGAGGCTTCCAATTGGTGTCCAGGCCTTGCATCTTCACAGTACTTAATGTCAGCAAGAGGGAAATACACCTTGTTGCAGTTGAGCTTGTGAGCTCTGCGTACATCTCCAGTGGGGAGATTCTCCACTGGGTCTTGGGCGTGACACCTGGTGCAAATGAGGAGTGAGTGGTTGGCGATTTGAATGTTTTAGTAGGTAATGGAGTGACCAGAATGGTATCAGGGCGAGTAGAGGGGGGTCTATCTCTGGCAGATAAATGAGCATCAAAAAGCCAGCTGGGCAGTGTCCTATTATTAGCATGCTCAGGAATTTGAAGGTTATGTTGGGCCAAACGGATAGCAACATTATGGCATCCAGTGATCTTACCCAAGATGGTTGTACATTGACACCCTGAGAGGATATGAAGAGCACTTTCTGCTTGCTGAAGTCTGGTGGACTTTTTAAAGCGGACGGCATGTTTCTAATTGAGAAGGGCGCCTGTGCGGTAGTGGAAGGTATTGCGTTTCATTTGGAGAGAGAGAGAGAGAGGGTGGACATGCTCCAAAAGGCGTTGCTAATGCCTTTGTGAAAAGGCGTTTGCTTCACAACCAGGAAAATGTTGTCGGACTTGCGTAATATTGATAGTGTTGGGAAGTTTGAGCAGTGGTTGAGTCATCATTGCACCATAGTGCATCGAGTCAGGCACATACCTCCTGACACGGGGTCAGGTGTAAGATAGTGTGTTGTCCTTCAGGACATATGTTGAAATTGAAATGAAACAGGGAAGATAAGGATGGCCACTGTGCAAGGATGAATAGTACATTGAGACCAAAGCAACAAGCTTGACCTTAAGGTCCGGTCCATCCAGCCACACAAGGTCCAGGAGCAGGTTCCGCGTTTAAGTGCACACTATGTGCGCTATGTGTTTGCAAGTGTGTCCTCAATCTTTGCTAATCGTACTGAGCTTAATATCGACACATATGAAGCAACTTTTGTTCCTCAAACAAGAAGCTTGAACATTGTGATCGCGCTCTGGGAAATCACAGCTTATTCACCATCCAAGTACTGAGGTCTTTAACACGCAAAAATCCTCCTGCTTTACCTTAAACTTGAATTTTAACGCATTCTTATTTCGTATGTACCTTGTTGTCTGAAACAAATTGTGCTGCTTTAAGTTCAAACCGCAGACCTTATAGGCCACAGCTAAACTGCCCTTACCCAGCAAATAATCCTGAATACCACAACAATATAATCCTGAGCTTGCCTTGAAAGTGCCCCTCCCTCCCCTCTCCTTACACTCCCACCCCCTGCACTGTATTCTCATTGGCACCATCTATGGATATGCTGACGTGCAAGCGCCCTACAGGCATTGCAGCAAGCGCGGGGCACGTTGTGCTACTAGCACACCTAGTACACCTAGTACACCTAGTAGGTGTGTGCAAACACGCTGTGTGCGCTCCGCATTCTCCACCAAGACTGGCACAACAAAATAGGAAAACGCTTTCTCTATTACTGCATTTCACGTTCCTTCAGTTTACCAACCTGGAATGCCCAGGTCCTTACACTAGACCATAAGACCCAGCATCCATGGTCCAAGCAATTTGGAACAACAAGATAAACAAAGCTCGCTCTCTCAATGCCACAAATGCTGTTAACACCATCTCCTTCTATGACCTAGTAGCATTTAACTTAGATAAGTGGAGAGTTGTCACGGCCAAACCTACCAACAATTCTGATCAGGAATTTCACCGTAAAATGCAATACCATGTCTACTTTGCGCCCATGACCATAGAAATTGGGCACTCCCTATCTTCAAAAAGGCTGGCTTCACACCTAAGAAAGTTCACCCTATATCCCCCTCTGCCGTTGAGTGTGCATGCTGTGGAATTTGCTTCTATAATTTTGGCCTCCAACCTGAAACAAATGTGCCCCCCTTTAATGACATGTACACATCTGTGAGGTCTGTGACCGGACTAACCATAGGGTGTGCCTTAAAACCACTGGCTGCTTCACAGAGAGGCAGAGAGAAGAAGTTGAAAAGAAAGACGACTGGGCCTGTCCGGGCTGTTCTCACCTTCAAGTGTTAAGTTGATGATGAATAAAAGCAAAAAAGATTCTCTGAATCCATTTACAAAGAAGTCATACACGTGACCTAGGAACCCACCTGGGAACTGGAAGAGCTAGAAGGCACGTGGCCCAACCTCCTTTGAGTGTATCCAAAATTTGAAGACACTGGCTGGTGAGCTTGACCTCTTTCTGCCCACAGCAGACCTTAGACAATCTGGAAAGACAAGGATTTTACATGTTCAACAAATACTGGACACTGATCTACGGAATGAAGTCACCTTTGATGTCCACCCCACAAATCCACAAGTAGACATACAACCCACCGGGAGCTGTGAGTTCTGGATCCGTTATGTAGACCTTTTTTGGTACAAGCCTTAACCTACCACTGAGCAGCCCCCCCTCAACACAAATCCTCCACCCCTTACTTTCCCAGAAATCTTCTCATCAAGAGTAGCATGTATCTACAGCACAGATGGAAGATGCCAGGGCATGATGGCACCGGTGCGCCTCAACATCCTTCATACAGCTTTCTACCTAGCCAAGCTTAAAGGTCTCCATGACAACATAACACCTGCACCTAAAAGCTTTGCTTCTGAACTTCTGCTTGCTAGAAAAGAGCTAGAAAGGAAGTACCACGGCAAGAAGATCAAGGATTCTTACTCACGAGCTATGCCAACTCATGTTCAAACTGCCCTCCAAAAATGGGCTCTGATGATTCAGGGGAAAATGGCCTACTAGAATTCAACCCTAGCTACCCCCATTTTTGGAGTGCAGACTCACGAGATGCACTTTTTGTGCCCACCTCGACTCCCTCTTGTCCCAATTCACTGGTTTCACAGTGTGCCATCCCATCTATAATGACCATATAATGACCATGAATCGTAGCCTTAGCCTAAGGCTTAAGCATGCCATCTACTCAGACATCCTCAGTACTGAGGCAACTGTTTTGTACTATGATGCCTGATCAGGCCACTTGTCAGCACCAATTTCATGTTCCTACCATCTTGAAATGGATCCATGATCACCGACCCTTACTCAAGTCTCCTGACAGCCTATCCCCACTCATGAGTGTTACAAACTTGGAACAATTCCAGCTAATGAGGACGCCTACGCATTCTGACAGCCAGAAGGCAAATGGATTTAGAGAGGCAAGGAGAGGCTAGGAGAATCTACTAGGTACTAGTAGGAGAGGTCAAGTCAGCTTATGCCACCAGGTTTTATCCCCTTAACTCAGACAAAATAAACGCTACCAAGTGCTCCTACAGGCCTGCTTTGGGTGACGTGGCCCCCCTTTTCAATCGTTCCAAACCAGGACTCACACTTGAAGTTTCTTTCTGGAAGTCTTGGACCTACATGCTTGGAAGCTACCCAAGAAGGCAAAACAATTACTGGGGCAGGGGTCTACCACCCCTAGCTTGGGCAACTCTAACTTGGTTGAACCAAATGGTGCTGGCATAACCAACACCATGGGGAGAGCAGGACTGGCAGATATAGCTACTGCTATCACACATGATCATATCTGTATTGGCACAGACAGCTTTACCTCACTCCATAAAGTTGGGAAATAATTGTTGCACATAGAGAAGCACCGTCACCATGTCCAAGGAGCCATCCTCATAGTCCTTTATAATACTATCCATAAATCTCTATCCTGTGTGTTCCTTTACTAAGTAAAATCTCATGCCAGAATAGCCGGATATGGATGTGCAGACGCCCTTGCCAAGTACCAAGCCTGCCACGGAAACAGCCTCCCAGCTGAAACCATCCGCACTGCAGGCCCTGGTGGCAAGTCCTTCTTTGATATTAGCTGGTAAGCTGTTGAAGAAGTTTATCGGCAAAAATATGGCACTGAAGCTCCCCAACATGGCCCCAGGTTGACTTACCTTCCAAATCTCCAAGCTGCACTAAAATCTCACATGCACTCAAACCATTAACTGCCGGTGGGTTATGCCAACTCAGCTACTGGGTACTACTCTTGTTACCAGAGTCTACTTCCACACATCCACAAAGGCATTAGTAACTTACTTCCGTTGAACGCTTTTGTGTGATGCTCAAAGTTTTCCTTCGTGTAGATTTATTATCTAAGTAGAACTTCTAAGGAAACACCAGGTAATTCCTGAGTAAGTAGGTCGATGGCTTGTCAAGCTTTTTGTACACTGTACTGTACGTCTGGCAGATGCATGCGCTGGAATGCCATGAGTGTCCTTGTTGTCCTTACTCTCACTGCATGCGTAGTTTTCCTTATCTTTTCCTTCAAAGAAGTTCTTGATGATGAGATGCCATCATGATGAACGTGGTCCAGGTGCAATTCGCTAGACCTTGCTCAGGATGTAAGCTGACCGATGATTCAACTGGACAGAGCTTGGTTCACAATTCAACATAGAATTCACTGATTTAACTGGCTTTCGCCATGCCCTGAAACCTGCCACAGCCTGCATGTGGGCCAGACTAGCCTATTCAGATGGAGTGGGCTCTAAAAGAAAAGAAAAGAAAACTACGTAGGCAGTGGAGCACTCCCTAAATCAATCAAGGAAAGAGAGTCACCTAGGGCCTAAGCACCGTACGACTCCTCCAGCAAAGAAAACAAAAGAAGTCATTGGAGATCAGGGGGATGACTAGCAGTACCCCATTCCTGGTCTTGATGATGATTTGCTGCAATATTTTTCTCAAGAGCGCGTCTGGGACTAGTAAGTTTATAAGCATATTGAACCGAATGAGCATGAAGTTTCAAAGCAAGCTTGGTGACTTTCTGAGGATCTAGACTGAGATGTTTCAGAGGCTCTAAATTGTAAGTACTGTAGTTGGACTTGTGAACGTATTGTGCTGCGGCGTGAGACATGACATAACGCCTTTTTTCCCCTTTTAATTTTTTTGTAGGTACAGAGCCTTCCTGCCAGGAAGTGAGGTGCTACAATATACAACTACTTTTCCTACATGTTTCTTTCTGTTGAAGGGGTTCTTATTCCCAAGTGGCCCCTTTCCCTTTATTGATGTGAGGAGCTTTTATGCTGCTTGCGTAGTTTTTTATCTTTTTCTTATGAGTTTTTTACATGCAGCCCTGTCGCATGTATTGACTGATGGCTTATACTTTAACCCCCCTGTAAACCCCCTGTAAACTGTAAGGGCTTTAGATTGTTCCTCACACTCCCAAAAGGATAGGGCGGAGGCTAACATTGGCCGCAGCTCGACTAAGGTGTTGACAGAGCACGCTGTGCTGGTGGTGAGCGGCTGTACCTTCACAGTACTTGACCTCCACAAGATGGATGTGCCACTGATTGGGTGGGAGCTGACTGGACTTCCGGACTCTGGACGAAGGCTGATAGGCTGCTGATGTTGCTGAGAGCCCCCTATCCTCTCTGCACCCCTCCCTACTTCTGAATGCATACCTAGGGTGGACATCTGGTAACTTAATTGTTTTTTAGAAGGCATTCCAGATTCCCAAAATCCTGCTTGGATCCCATCTGAATCATGCTTGAATCAATATGCGTCATTCTTCGAATGGGCCCCTAACACCCAGTTTGTGCCCTCCTCTTGCGGTGTCTCAAACGCTGCGGCTGCATCGGCTGCCCCTCCTGCTGACCCCCTCCCTCCTACTCCCACTGCACCGCCCCTGGCCTCCCCACCTCCGCCGCCCTCTTGCCCCTCAGCACACCATGCGTGCCTCCTGGGCACTTTGGAGGAAGGCTTTCTTGGTGCAGACCGCCAAACCCGCCCTAACAAAGGCGCCTCTCGCTCAGGTTGGCAGGCTGGGGGTCAGGCTTTCCTTGCGAGGGGTGCCATGGCCCAGTTGGGCTTCAGGGTTTACCGTCGGTGCGCTCTTGACCTGAACTGCTGGTCCTCAATATTAATGGCCTGCCTGATCCACAGGCTGACCCAGCCGCAGCAGCCAACAAGACGGCTGCCCTGCTAGACATCATTAGACGGCACCATATTGTGGTACTAACTGAAACACGCGCTGATGATATGAACAGGCTCATGATTGGTTTGAGTTCCACGCATAAACTCATAGGAAACACTAGCATTCCCCATGGCTGCGCCGGCAGGCGTAGTTTTGGAGTGGCTGCTGTGGCTGCCAACTCTTATGCAGACTTCCTGACTTTGCATGAAGTCTCGCAGAGCCTTCAATGTGTGTGGGTCTGTTGCAGGTAGTCTCTTTGGACTCGCTCAAAATGCCATGCTTGGTGCTGTTTACATTCCGCCCCAGGGTAGCTTCTCCACGTGCAAAAGTTACTTACTCTTTTCTTGCTCTGGGGGACCAGTTGTCGCGTGCTTCCCAGGTCGCTACCCACTTCCTGCTGTGCGGTGACCTCAGCGGCAATATCCATACTATGGTTAGTAACCATCTTTCAGTTTCCCTAACCATCTTTCACGTGCTCTTTCCAGACTCAGACTCTCTGGTCACAACTTGAATATCGAGCGTCTCCGGCAACAACAGCACAGACTTCCTGACCAGCTTAGAATCTGCACTAGCTGCAACTGGCACTGTGTGAAAAATGAAGAGCATGTCCTCTTAAATTGCCCGAGTGCTGACTTGGCAAACTTGCGCATCAAGCACCGATAACTGTTCCGCTCCCCCTCAAGTAGCTCAAACAGGCTAAGATACTTTCTTAGCCAAGCAGACACCAAAGGCCTGGCCTTGTACGTGCGTTGAGTGCCTGAATTGCTGTGCCTAGATTTCAGGCACAGCCTAGCTTGCTTCTTTTGGTTTTGGGTGCAGGCCTGTTTGGCTTCAGCTAAGCTGCCCTTGTTCGGCAGGTGCAGCTTTGTAACCCAACCTAACCTGGGACTTACTTTACTGCCCGGCACATGACCATGGAGGTCCATCGAGACTAGACATCCTCGTAGATCGAGCTTGTGGGCTGGCTTGCAAACGTGTGAGCGCTCTGGCGGCTGGTTGGTCGGAGTAGCTAGTCAGCAAGCCTTGCTCATAATGATCTCTTCAGAGGTCATCCTTTGCCTTAATCTTGCCCTTGCGTGCTCGTGAACTGCCTTCGAGCGTCTTTCGTTCTTCCTCTCAGGTTTTGCTATTCACCAAAGACCCCTGGCTTTCAGACACTTCCTTTCTTGTGCTATGAGTGCCTTTATAGATTTGCTTCAGGTTGCAGGCCTTTTAGGCTTCAGCTAAGCTGCCCTCGTTCGGCAGATACAGCTATGTAACCTAACTTGACCAAACCTTTACTGCCTACACAACTCTTCTTTCTTTCTCCTCTGTTCTCGCCCCTGCGTTGATGAATTGACTTCAGCTAAGCTGCCCTCGTTTGGCAGGTACAGATATGTAGCCTTCCAAGGGTTGCCTTGCCTCTGTGCCCAGTTTAACTTGGCCATGCTTTCCTCACTACCCATGTCCGTGTGTACGACACCTTCCCACTGGCAGACACAGCTTAGAGTCAATTGTTGTATGAAATTGGCAAGAACAGGACCCAGTGCGGCTTGCAGTGCCCAATAACTTTTGAAACGATCAGATGTTCCATGCGTAAGTGTTCAAAACATGTCATCACTTAGATTCGTTGCAACATGTCCATTTTGTATGTAGCTTGGGCTTCTATGAAGCCTGTAGTCCTTCTTCTTCCCTTTCAATCAATGGAGTCATACGTGAAAATCACGCATGAAGAAGTTACATCAGCTTTATACAGGATCGGCTTTGGCAAGTGAAATTGTGAAGAGGCAGATCAAAGAGGGGCCACATGAAGATGAAGGCTTTTGCTCTTGATTGTGAGAGAGGAGCATTTTGTGAACAATCTCTGATCTGTAAAGTGCCAGGCCAACTAACCCAGTCCGCTCAAGCACATCATGATGAAGCTCATAAGTCATCAATTGAATCAAATGTATGTGGTCTACATCTTGGCAAGTGCCATGCCATGCCTTTTTAGTGCCTCCACAACCTGTGGGTGGCCTTGGTTTCTTGCGCAGTTGAGAGGTGTGTTGCCCCACTGCATGAAAAACGTTGTATAAGATTGCATCACTCATTGCTGATGTTTTGAGTTACATAATGCACTTGAAATCAAACTGTTGTGACTAATAAGAGACTCACTTGACACCAAAATATATGATTGCAAAGGCTGAGGCAAAGGCTGAGCACTTTGCTGAGGTCCTATTGTCAAGGTTAGATAAATGGCAGTGCATTTTCAGTGAGAAGAGATTAGTAAGCTGACACAAAAAACATTACCTTGTTGAGTAAGCTAAGAGAAGCCCCATGCGACAGAAGCTCATCAACAACAGCAAGGTGGCCGTGCCAAGCAGCCACATGGAGTGGAGCCTGCCCATCCTGCACAGGCACCATGTGGGGCACAGGAGCAGGCTGCAATGCATGGGCAGCAAGCACATGAAGGATGCACCCACCTTACATTTAACATCCTGAAGGGCAGGGGATGTGCATTTAAACTACACAGTTGCTAATTTCTTTGGAGCAACATAATTAACAATGATGGAATACTGGAAGCCCCTTCTTCTCACAAACCATCTTTGGCCAAAGTAGCCCCAACCTGCTCCTGCAGCGCTTTCCACTCCCACACATAAGCATACACAAGTACACTCAACACTTGAAAACAAGAGGACATCAAAGCGTTGGAAAACATGAACAAGAGAGACAAAGCAACTCGTAGGAACAGTTCGCATGGCAAAAGAGGATTAACTAAACCTTTATTAATAGGTTATCATCTCAAATCTGAAGGTAATAACACGAAACCAATCAACGCAACGCAACCAAATTTTCACATTGCTGGATTTTTGGAATACCTAGGATGCATTCTATGAGCAAGCAGAATTGCCCTATGCTCACACCAGCAGGCTGAAGGCATAGCAAGCATGCACAGCAAACGAGAGAACAACTTTAGCTGATAATTTGACAGGGCCATGACAACTCACAGACTTTGCAAATTGGCAAGGGCCTGATGACCATGGCAGAATCTGCACACTCACTTACTCAATTGCTCAAGGCAGTGTCTGAGAGGTTTACATTGTGTCCCTCTACGCTTTAAATGCAACATTAGAGACCACTTACCTCTTTTGCTTTATCGATTGTTGCCCCTTTGGACAGCAATTCCTTAACAACAGCCAAGTGTCCATTTCGGGAGGCTATGTACAATGGCGTTGCACCACTCTGCGCAAGAAGGATTTCCCGTTGTGGGACCAGGTGCTTAAGATAGTAAGTAGCCTTTGCCTTACACAGAAAGCAATGAGTATTGGGGGGCCTGCATGAGGGATCACATTGGTCATGACACCATCAACCAAGAGAGGAAAGAGTGGAAAAAAGCACTTTTAATTGATTCTGTAAGCCAATGCGTGCTTGCATACGTATTTGCTCAAGTGCAATATGTAGGGTTGGCCAGTTCCATGTGTCAGAATCCTAGATACGTATAAATACCGTATTTATACGGTATACCGTTGTGCTGCTTTGATCTTGCGACTCCTTTGCGAGGTCCCAAAATAATTACATTAATTAACTTGCGAGTATTAAGGGTTTGCGAGGCCTCTCATTTTAAGCCCATATTTGCGAACTCCAGGTTTTTGCGTCTGCATTCACTCCCTGCTTGTCTAGCGCACTTAGTGCTCACTCCCCCCTCTTCCATTTCATCATCTGAGGATTCT
>LFCJ01002098.1_pt1 | contig 14278 bp, 16 predicted proteins | sample 643141 | NCBI WGS metagenome assembly LFCJ01 (sample SAMN03766243, study PRJNA286221) | soda lake metagenome | biome: soda lake; feature: Kulunda steppe; material: water; isolation source: sample B1-Br-g2 brine of Lake Bitter-1 | place: Russia: Kulunda steppe | collected 2010-07 | reverse complement strand
GCGCAGGCGGCTGCTGTGCGGCCGCCTGCGCAAAAGAAGAACCCCGCCGCGCGGCGGTCGCGCGGCGGGGTTTTTCATGCGTCCGGCGCGGCTCAGCGCGTGGCGTCGTCGGTGTTGGCGACGTCGTCCGGGCTCAGGATGTCGTCCTCGCCCGCAGCACCGATATCGTCGAAGAGTTCGTCGATCTCGAACTGCGCGGCGGCCTCCTCTTCGGCGGCCACGTCCTGAATCGACTTGCCGGCGGCCTGAACCTCGGCCTCCTCGGGCGAGCGCGCGACGTTGAGCGTGACCGCGGCGCTCACCTCGGGGTGCAGGGTGATGCTGACATCGTGCAGACCGAGCGCCTTGATCGGCTTGTCGAGCCAGACCTGGTTGCGCGTGACGCCCACGCCGCCCTCGCTCACGGCCTCCGCGATGTCGCGGGTGCTCACCGAGCCGTAGAGCGCGCCCGAATCGGCGGCGGCGCGGATCATCACGAAGGTTTCGCCGTCGAGCTTCTTCGCGAGCCCCTCGGCCTCCTTGCGCTGCTCGATGTTGCGCGCCTCGAGTTCGGCCTTCTGGGCCTCGAAGGCCTTGATGTTGGCGTCGCTCGCGCGCAGCGCCTTGCCCTGCGGCAGCAGGAAGTTGCGTGCGTGTCCGTCGCGAACCTTCACGACCTCGCCCATCTGGCCGAGCTTGGCCACGCGTTCCAGCAGGATGACTTGCATGATGCGCTCCTTACTTCACGGCGTAGGGCAGAAGGGCGACGAAACGCGCGCGCTTGATCGCCCGCGACAGCTCGCGCTGCTTCTTCGAGGACACGGCCGTGATGCGCGAGGGCACGATCTTGCCGCGCTCCGAGATGTAGCGCTGCAGCAGCTTGGTGTCCTTGTAGTCGATGGTCGGCGCACTGTCGCCCGAGAAGGGGCAGACCTTGCGGCGGCGGAAAAACGGTTTTGTGGCCATGGTTGTCTCCTGTCCTGCGGGCTCAGCGGCGGCGGTCGCGCTCTTCGCGCTTCTGCATCTGCACCGAGGGGCCTTCCGTGTGCTCGTCGACCTTGATCGTGAGCACGCGCATCACGTCGTCATGCAGGTGCATGAGCCGCTCCATCTCCTTGACGGCGGGGGCGGGCGCGTCGGTCCGCAGGAAGGCGTAATGGCCCTTGCGGTTCTTGTTGATCTTGTAGGCCATCGTCTTGACGCCCCAGTACTCGTGATCGACGAGCTTGCCGCCCTGATCGGCGAGTACGGCGGAGAAGTGTTCGATGAGCCCCTCGGCCTGCGTGTTGGACAGGTCCTGGCGTGCGATGAAGACATGCTCGTAAAGCGGCATGGTCTCTCCTGGCTTTTCGGGCGCACTTCACCGGGCGGGGGATATCCTTCCGCATCCCGCCCACGAGAGGTCGCGCCGGTTCGATACTGGCGCGGAAGGATATTGCCTTATACAGGGGCGGCGCGCGGGTTCAAGGGCACGCACGCGGGCGCGGTGCGATTGCGCGGCCGGGTGCGCGCGGGTATTGCAGGGCGGGCAGGACGCAGGAGGGGCAGATGGAGCGGGCATTCGTATTTCCGGGGCAGGGGGCGCAGAGTGTCGGCATGGGCCGCGCACTCGCCGAGACCTACCCGGCCGCGCGCGCGGTGTTCGACGAGGTCGATGCGGCGCTCGGCGAGCCGCTCTCGGCGTTGATCTGGGAGGGCGAGGCCGACGCGCTCACCCTGACCGAGAATGCCCAGCCCGCGCTGATGGCGACCTCGATGGCCGCGATGCGCGCGCTCGAAGCCGAGGGGGTGGAGGTCACCGCGGCGCGCTATGTCGCCGGGCACAGCCTGGGCGAGTATTCGGCGCTCTGCGCGGCCGGGGCGCTCGGGCTGGGCGATACGGCGCGGCTCTTGCGCATTCGTGGCCGGGCGATGCAGGAGGCGGTACCGGTGGGGGCGGGCGCGATGGCGGCGGTGCTCGGGCTCGATCTCGAGACGGTGCGCACGATCGCCGCCGAGTCGGCGCAGGGCGAGGTCTGCGAGGCCGCCAATGACAACGACCCCGCGCAGGTGGTCGTCTCCGGCCACCGCGCCGCCGTCGAGCGCGCCGCCGAGCTCGCAAAGGAGCGCGGCGCCAAGCGCGCGATGCTGCTGCCGGTGTCGGCGCCGTTTCATTGCGCGCTGATGGAGCCGGCGGCGGAGGTGATGCGCGCGGCGCTCGCGGAGGTGGCGATTTCCGCGCCGCGCGTGCCCGTGGTCGCGAATCGGCGCGCCGCGGCGGTGAGCGATCCCGGGGAGATCCGCGCGCTGCTCGTCGAGCAGGTTACCGGCGCGGTCCGCTGGCGCGAAAGCGTGGCGTGGATGGCCGGGCAGGGCGTCGGCGAGTTCTGGGAGATCGGCGCGGGCAAGGCGCTTTCGGGGATGATCAAGCGCATCGCGAAGGGCGCCGCCACGCGCCCGGTCGGCACCCCCGAGGAGGTCGCCGCGGCGGTCGCGGGCTGACGCAAGCCGGCGCCGCGGCTTTGGCTGGGCTGCTGGCGGTGCGCGCCGCAGGCTGCTAGGAAGTGGCATCACCTTGAGTGGAGGACACATGTTCGATCTGACGGGCAGGCGGGCGCTGATCACGGGCGCATCGGGCGGAATCGGCGGCGCGATCGCGCGCGCGTTCCACGGCGCGGGGGCCGAGGTCGCGCTGTCGGGCACGCGCGAGGGACCGCTCGGGGAGCTGGCCGAGGCGCTCGGCGGCCGCGCGCATGTGCTGCCCTGCGATCTGACGGATTCGGCGGCGGTGGATGCGCTGCCAGGGCGCGCGGGCGAGGCGATGGGCGGGGTGGATATCCTCGTCAACAATGCCGGCATCACGCGCGACAATCTCTTCATGCGCATGTCGGACGCGGACTGGCAGAGTGTGCTCGACATCAACCTGACCGCGCAGATGCGGCTCTGCCGCGGCGTGATGCGGCCGATGATGAAGGCGCGCTGGGGCCGTATCGTCAACATCACATCGATCGTTGGCGCCACGGGCAACCCGGGGCAGGCGAATTACGCCGCCGCCAAGGCCGGGCTCGTGGGCATGTCGAAGAGCCTCGCGCAGGAGGTCGCCACCCGCGGCATCACCGTCAACTGCGTCGCGCCGGGCTTCATCGCCACCGCGATGACCGACAAGCTGAGCGACGATCAGCGCGGGCAGATCCTCGCGCAGGTGCCCGCCGGGCGCATGGGCGAGCCCGACGAGATCGCCGGCGCGGTGCTGTATCTGGCAAGCCCCGTGGCGGCCTATGTGACTGGCGCGACGCTGCATGTGAATGGCGGCATGGCGATGTTCTGAGGCGCCGGCGGGGCGAAGCGAAAGCGTTTGCGCTGTCCGGTGACTATGCTATAGGCGGCGACGATTGAGCGGGGGGCCCGGCGCCCGCGCTGGTCGGTGACCCGCGGCAAGCGGGGGACAAGCCGCTCAGGAGAGCGGGGCACAACACAGACGGGGCATCATCCCGTGGAGCGAATGAGGACCTGACATGAGCGATATTTCCGATCGCGTGAAGAAGATTGTCGTCGAGCATCTGGGCGTCGAGGAAGACAAGATCACCGACAACGCCTCCTTCATCGACGATCTGGGCGCCGACAGCCTCGACACGGTCGAGCTCGTGATGGCGTTCGAGGAGGAGTTCGGCATCGAGATTCCCGACGATGCAGCCGAGACCATCCAGACCTTCGGCGATGCGGTGAAGTTCATCTCCGAGCAGAAGTAAACCCTTCCGGCGCAGGCGCGCAGGCGGGGCCGACAGGGTCGCATCCGCGCGCGGGCATGTCGCGCGCGGATTTTGGCAACGCGGGCGATGGCGATATGATCGGGCTTCAGCGCCCGGGAGGCCATCATGATCATCTATCCCATCATCGAATTGCAGGCGGGACGCTGTGTCTCGCTGAGCAGGGGGCGGCTCGCCGAGCCGATGATCTGGCATGCAGACCCCGTAGAGAAGGCCTGCGAGTTCGCCGCCGCGGGGGCGGAGTGGATGCAGGTCACCGATTTTGACGCCATCACCGGCGAGGGGGACAACCGCGCCGTGATCGGCCGGATCATACGTGAGGCGGGGCTGCCGGTGCAGGTCGCCGGGGGGATCAGGACCGAGGCGCGGCTGCGCGAGTGGCTCGATCTGGGGGCGGGGCGCGTCGTGGTGGGCACCGCGGCGGTGACGAACCCGGATTTCCTGGGCGCGGCGGCGCGGTATCACCCCGACGCGGTGGTTCTGGCTGTCGATGTGTCCGCGGGGCGCGTGATGTGCCAGGGCTGGCGCGAGACGACGGCCTTCGCCCCCGAGGACTTCATCGCGCATTTCGAGGACTGCCCGCTCGCCGCGCTGCTCGTTACCGATATCGACGCCGATATCGGCGACAGGGATGCGACGCTCGGGTTGATCACGGGCGTTGCCGAGCAGACCCGCACGCCGGTCATCGCGAGCGGCCTGGTGCGCGAGATCGATGACGTTGCGCGGATCAAGTATCTGGGCACCATCGCCGGCGTCGTGATCGGGCGCGCGCTGTTCAACCGCAGCGTGGATCTGGCCGCGGCGCTGGAGCTTGCCAGGGGCACGGCGGAGCCGAATCCCGACTTTATCTGAGCGCACGGGTTGCAGCGACACCCCGCCCGGCCGAAGATGGCCGCGGCGGCCACGGGTGGTGCGATATGGCGACGATCGGCAGCATGTTCGGCGGCGGGGCCGACACCTTCATGGGGGTGCCGGCCTGCGCCGATCCATCCGGGGCGAGTGCATGCGCGGCGCTGATCGGGGCGCCGCTGGCGACGCCGTATGCTTCGGTCGGGGCGTATTGCGCGGGCGCGCCTGCGGCGATCCGGGCGGCGGCATCGGCCTATGCGGCCAATCGCGGGCATGTGAATTTCGATCTGGGCCGCGCGGCGCTGCCGGACGGGACGCTTGTCGATTGCGGAGATCTCGGGGGGGATCCCGCGGATCCGGCGGGCAACCGGCTGCGCATCCGCAACGCCGTGGCGGCGCTGCTGGGTGCGGGGGCGGTGCCGGTTGTGCTCGGCGGGGATGATTCGGTGCCGATCCCGGTGCTGCAGGGCTATGCGGGACAGCCCGCAATGACCGTGCTGCAGATCGATGCGCATATCGACTGGCGCGAGCAGGTCGAGGGTGAGCGCTGGGGCCTGTCATCGACGATGCGGCGGGCTTCCGAGATGGGGCATGTGGAGTCCATCGTGCAGGTCGGCGCGCGCGGGATCGGCTCGGCCCGGCCCGACGACTTTGCCGCCGCTTGCGATTGGGGCGCGCAGTTCGTGACCGCCGAGCGGCTCGCAATGGACGGGGTCGCCGCCGCGCTCGAGATGATTCCGCAGGGCGCGGATGTCTTTGTGTCGCTCGATGTGGATGCGTTCGATCCGGCGGTGATGCCGGCGGTGATCGCACCGACGGCGGGCGGGCTGAGCTACTGGCAGGTCATGGGGCTGATCAAGGGCGCGGCGTCGCGCGGGCGCATCGCGGGCTTGGCGATGGTCGAGTTCATGCCAGACCACGATGAGCAGGGGCGCGGGGCAGCGCTCGCGGCGCAGATCCTGACCAGCGCATGCGGGATCATCGCCGAGGGCGTCTGAGGCGCGCATGAAGGCGCCGAGCCGGGTGAATCGCGTCGGGGTTGCGCCCTTTTCGAGGCGGCGAAAGGCGTGTATCACCACGCCTCGTGGTCTGTTCGAGGAGTGCGCGATGCGGCGAGTTGTCGTGACAGGGTTGGGGCTCGTGACGCCGCTGGCCTGCGGTGTCGAGGAGAGCTGGCGACGGCTCCTGGCGGGGGAGTCGGGTGCCGGGCCGATCACGCGCTTCGATGGCGGGCACTTGGCGACGACCTATGCCTGCGAGATCCCGCTCGGCGATGGCCGCGACGGCAGCTTCAATCCCGATGACTGGATGGCGCCCAAGGAGCGACGCAAGGTCGATGATTTCATCCTCTACGGCATTGCCGCGGCGGATCAGGCAGTGCGCGATGCGGGCTGGACGCCCGCCGACGAGGAAGCGCGCCGGCGCACGGGCGTGATGATCGGCTCGGGGATCGGGGGGCTGTCCACGATCGCGGATACCGCGGTTCTGATCCGTGAGCGTGGGGCCAAGCGGGTCTCGCCGTTCTTCATCCCCGGCGCGCTGATCAATCTCGCTTCCGGGCAGGTGAGCATCCGCTACGGCTTCAAGGGGCCGAACCATGCGGTGGTCACGGCCTGCTCGACGGGGGCGCATGCCATCGGGGATGCGGCGCGGTTGATCCAGTTCGGCGATGCCGACGTGATGATCGCCGGGGGCACGGAGAGCCCGATTTCGGAGATCGGGATCGCGGGATTCAATGCGTGCAAGGCGCTCTCGACCAGGCGTGGCGCGGCGCCCGAGACGGCGAGCCGGCCCTATGACGCCGATCGCGACGGCTTCGTGATGGGCGAGGGCGCGGGCGTTGTCGTGCTCGAGGAATACGAGCACGCCCTCGCGCGCGGGGCGCGGATTTATGCGGAGGTGCTCGGCTACGGGCTCTCGGGGGATGCGCATCACATCACCGCGCCGTCGGAGGATGGTGAGGGTGGTTATCGCGCGATGGAGGCGGCGCTGGCGCGGGCGGGGATCGCACCGGCGGATGTCGATTACATCAATGCGCACGGCACCTCCACGATGGCGGACACGATCGAGCTTGCCGCGGTCGAGCGGCTGATGGGGGATGCGGCGGAAAAGGCGACGATGAGTTCGACGAAGTCGGCGATCGGGCATCTGCTCGGCGCGGCGGGGGCGGTGGAGGCGATCTTCTGCATCCTCGCGATCCGCGACCAGGTCGCGCCGCCGACGATCAATCTCGACAATCCGGCTGTGGAACCCCGGCTCGATCTGGCCGCGAACAGCAAGCGTGAGCGCGAGATCGGCGTAGCGCTGTCGAACTCCTTCGGCTTCGGCGGCACCAATGCGTCGCTGGTGATGGGGCGGGTCGCGGGGTGATGCTCAGGCACCTGGCGTCCGGGCTGCTCACGGCGGCGCTCGGGGTGGGGGCGCTGACGGCGGCGCTCGTCACTTGGGGCCAGCACGAGGCCACCCGGCCGGGGCCGCATGAGCGCGCGGTCTGCCTGCAGGTGGCGCAGGGCGAGACGCTGCGCGATGTCGGCGCGCGGCTCTCCGAAGAGGGGGCGATTCGCTCAGCGCTCGCGCTGCGGGCGGCGTCGGCGGTGCATCCGCAGGGCGGGCAGCTGCGCTTCGGCAGCCATCTGATCCCGGCGGGGGCTTCAATCGCGGAAATTGTCGGGATCATCGGCAGCACCGGCGGGCCGGGGTGCGGCAACGAGGTCGCGCTGCGCATCGGGGTGACGTCGGCGCAGATCGTCGTGCGGGGCTTTGACGATGACGCCGGGGGCCTCGCGGAGGTGGCGCGCTTTGCGCCGGATGAGCAGGAGCCGCCGGAGGGCTACGCCGCCGCCGCCGAGGCGCCGGAGACGCGGTTCCGGGTCGTCGTGGCGGAGGGCGCGACGAGCTGGCACATTGCGCAAAGCCTTGCGGCGGCGCCGTTTCTGGAGGGCGAGACCGAGGATGTCCCGCCCGAGGGGCGGCTCGCGCCGGCGAGCTATGATGTGACCGCGGGCGCGTCGGTGGATGATCTGCTTGGGCGGATGCAGGCGCGCCAGCAGCGCATTCTCGAGGATCTCTGGGAGGAACGATCGGAGGCGGCGCCGGCTGCGGACCCGGAGGAGGCGCTGATTCTCGCCTCGATCATCGAGAAGGAGGCGGGGCTGGCGCAGGAGCAGCCGCTGGTGTCGAGCGTGTTCGTCAACCGGCTGGCGCAGGGCATGCGGCTGCAGATGGATGCCACCGTGGAGTACGGGGTCACGCTGGGTCGCGAGCCGCTCGGCCGGGGGTTGCGGCGCAGCGAGCTCGATGAGGTCACGCCGTACAACACCTATCAGATCGACGGGCTTCCGCCGACGCCGATCGCCAATCCGGGTGCGGGCGCCATTGCCGCCGCGCTGGCGCCGGCGGACACGGATTACCTTTACTTCGTGGCCGATGGCACCGGCGGGCATGCCTTTGCGGAGACCCTGGCCGAGCATAACAGCAATGTCGCGCTGTGGCGCGAGATCGAGGCGCAGCGTAACGCGGAGTAACCGCAGCGCACGGTGGGGCGGCGCAACCAGAGCGAAAGTGCTTGACTTTGCGTGCGCTCTGAAGTAGAAACCCGATCAAGCTGGACGAAGTGTAGGAGCGGCCCGGGGCATCCCCGCGGTCGCTTTTTGCGTTTCGCTCGTGCGGGGCAGCATGAGGCAGGCAGCACCATATGACAGAAACGCCGCCCCGGAGGGGGACGACGGCATCGCGGGATCTCATCGCGGTGACGGATGAGCATTTCTCGGCTTCGGTCGAGGCGCTCGGAAGACTGATCGAGGACATCAAGGCCGGCAATTTCGGAACGACGCGGGAAATGGCGTCGGTTCTCGCCGGTGTACGCAAGGCTTTGGAGGCCGCACTCCATGAACGAGCACGCATCGCCAAACTCAATCCCGGGGTCGACACCCCCGAACCCGCCCTCGACCTCGACGCCGCCCGACATGAGATCGGCCGCCGCCTGGCTTGCCTGCGCGCCGCGGGAGACGGTGGAGGAGTTCCTGGGCAGCCTGAGTGACGGCGCCGTCGCGGCGCTGCCGTGGCTGTTCGAGTTCTGGGCCGCGCCGCATCAGCTGCCGCCCGAGGGGGACTGGCGGTCCTGGATCGTGATGGGCGGGCGCGGAGCGGGCAAGACGCGCGCCGGGGCCGAATGGGTGCGCGCCGAGGTCGAGGGGGCGCGCCCGCTCGATCCGGGGCGGGCGCGGTCGGTGGCGCTGGTGGGTGATACGTTCGACCAGGTACGCGACGTGATGGTGTTCGGCGACAGCGGGATCATCGCCTGCGCGCCGCCCGACCGGGTGCCGCGCTGGGAGGCGACGCGGCGGCGGCTGGTGTGGCCCAACGGGGCGGTGGCGCAGGCGTTTTCGGCGCATGAGCCCGAGGCGCTGCGGGGGCCGCAATTCGACGCGGCCTGGGCCGATGAGCTCGCCAAGTGGAAGAAGGCCGGGGAGACCTGGGACATGCTGCAATTCGCGCTGCGGCTCGGGGCGCGACCGCGGCAGGTGGTGACCACGACGCCGCGTAATGTGGGCGTGCTCAAGGGGCTGCTCAGGAGCCCCTCGACGGTGACGACCCATGCGCCGACCGAGGCCAACCGGGCCTGGCTCGCGGCGTCGTTTCTCGAGGAGGTTCGCGAGCGCTATGGCGGCACGCGGCTGGGGCGCCAGGAACTCGACGGGGTGCTTCTGGAGGATGCCGAGGGGGCGCTGTGGACGACGGCGGGGCTCGAGGCCGGGCGGGTGCGCGATGTGCCGGAGCTGTCGCGCGTGGTCGTGGCGGTCGATCCGCCGGTGACGGGGCATGCGGGTTCGGATGCCTGCGGGATCGTCGTGGTGGGGGCGGTCACGGACGGGCCGCCTTCGAATTGGACGGCCTATGTGCTCGAGGATGCGACGGTGAGCGCGGCGTCGCCCGCGGAATGGGCGCGTGCGGCGGTGGCGGCGGCGGAGCGCCACGGGGCGGACCGGGTCGTGGCCGAGGTCAACCAGGGCGGCGACATGGTCGCGCATGTGCTGCGGCAGGTGGAGGCGACTCTGCCGGTGCGCAGCGTCCATGCCCGGCGCGGCAAGACGGCGCGCGCCGAGCCGGTGGCCGCGCTCTACGAGCAGGGTAAGGTGGCGCATGCCGGGGCGCTGGGCGCGCTTGAGGACCAGATGTGCCGCATGACGGTGCGCGGCTATGAGGGCGGGGGCAGCCCGGACCGTGTCGATGCGCTGGTCTGGGCGCTGCACGCGCTGATGATCTTGCCGGCGGCGGAGTGGCGCCGGCCGACGATTCGCAGCCTTTAATCACGTCGAGGACGATCCGATGGCGGCCCGCGCGAGCGGGGCGGGCGGAGTCTGCGGAAAAGAGGGGATTTCACATGCTGTTTGACAGGTTTCGCCGCGCGCCGGCGCCGGAGGAGGCCAAGGCCTCGGCGGCCGGGCATCTGACGACGGGGCCGGTCGTGGCGTGGTCGGGCGCGGGGCGCGCGGCCTGGTCGCCGCGCGACACGGTGTCACTCACGCGCAGCGGTTTCCAGGGCAACCCGGTCGGGTTTCGCGCGGTGCGGCTCATCGCGGAGGCGGCAGCGGCGCTGCCCATGGTGCTGCAGGATTCGGAGCGGCGTTTCGAGACGCATCCGGTGCTCGACCTGATGCTTCGGCCCAACCCGGCGCAGGGGCGCGCGGAGCTTCTGGAGGCGCTTTACGCGCAGATCCTGCTGTCGGGCAACGGCTATGTCGAGGCGGTGAGCGCGGACGCGACGCTGCCGGTGGAGCTGCATGTGCTGCGCTCTGACCGGATGCGGGTGGTGCCGGGGGCGGATGGCTGGCCGGTGGCGTATGAGTATGTCGTCGGCGCGCGCAAGCATCGTTTTGATATGACGGGGGGTGCGCAGCCGGTCTGCCATATCCGCAGCTTTCATCCGCAGGACGATCATTACGGGCTCTCGCCGATGCAGGCGGCGGCCACGGCGCTCGATGTGCACAATGCGGCCTCGCACTGGTCGAAGGCGCTTCTGGACAATGCGGCGCGGCCTTCGGGGGCGATCGTCTACAAGGGCGCTGACGGGCAGGGTGCGATGAGCGCGGATCAGTATGACCGGCTGGTGAGCGAGATGGAGTCGCATCACCAGGGCGCGCGCAATGCCGGGCGGCCGATGCTGCTTGAGGGCGGGCTCGACTGGAAGCCGATGGGGTTCTCGCCCTCGGACATGGAGTTCCAGAAGACCAAGGAGGCGGCGGCGCGGGAGGTGGCGCTGGCTTTCGGGGTGCCGCCGATGATGATGGGGCTGCCGGGCGATGCGACCTATGCCAATTACCAGGAGGCGAACCGGGCGTTCTACCGGCTCACGGTGCTGCCGCTGGCGATGAAGGTGACGGCGGCGCTGTCGCACTGGCTGCAGGGGGTCACCGGCGAGGCGGCGGTGCTCAAGCCCGATCTCGACCAGGTCTCGGCGCTGGCCGCCGAGCGCGAGGCGCAGTGGCAGCGCATCGGGTCGGCGGATTTTCTCACCGATGACGAGAAGCGCAGCCTGCTCGGGCTGCCGCCGAAGCCGGAGGGCGCATGAGCGCGCGGCGGGCCGTGGGCGGCTCGCGCTACCTCTATGACAGTTTCGACGTGGCGCAGGCGCGCCTCGATGCGAGCGAGCGGGTGGCCGAGGAGCGCTGGGCGGGGCTGGAGAACCGGCTTGCGCGGATTGAGGCGGCGCTGGAGCGCACGGAAAAGCGGCTCTGGCTCGCGGTGTACGGAGTGGCGGCGACGCTGCTGGCGCAGGGGGGGCTGGCGCTCCTCGCGCAGGGCAATCTTTGAAAGGACGCAGCATGAGCGAGACGCTGGAGCACAAGTTTCACCGCCCCGAAGCGGGGCTGGTGGTCACGGAGGATGCGCGGGTGGCGGGGTATGCCTCGCTGTTCTCCAAGCGCGACAAGGGCGGTGATGTTGTGATGCCGGGGGCTTACGGCGACTCGCTGCGCGCGCTGACTGCAGCGGGCGGGCAGGTGCGCATGCTCTGGCAGCATGATCCGAGCCAGCCCATCGGCGTGTGGGAGGAGGTGCGTGAGGATACGCGCGGCCTTTGGGTCAAGGGCCGGCTGCTGACCGAGGTGGCGCGGGGGCGCGAGGCGCATGCGCTGATCAAGGCCGGCGCGATCGACGGGCTGTCGATCGGCTACCGCACGCGGCGCGCGGAACGCGACAATGGCGGGCGCCGGCTCGTGGAGATCGAGCTTTGGGAGGTGTCGCTGGTGACCTTCCCGATGCAGCCCGAAGCGCGCGTGGGCAAGGCCGAGGCGCATGACGAGGCGCTGCTCGCGGAGCTTGCGGCGACCTTCGAGGCCGCGCGGCGCAGCCTGGCGGCGCGCTGAACGGCGGAAATTCCGGCGCGCGCTGCGTGGCCGGAGCGGGCGGGACGCACGCGCCCCGACCGATGCCGCCCATGGGCGGCGATGAGGGCCCTGGCGGGCCGCAAGGCGCCTTCGGGCGCCGCTTTCAACCCTGAGGACAGGATCACGACATGACGAAGACCGAGGCGAAGGCCGCGGAGGGGCGCGATGTGTCCGCCGCGGCGGCACCGGCGGTGGAGGTCAAGACCGCGCTGACCGGTTTCCTGAGCGAGTTCAAGAACTTTCAGGACGATATCAAGACCACGCTGCAACAACAGGAAGAGCGCATGACCATGCTGGACCGCAAGCACGCCCAGACTGCCGCCGCCGCGAACCGGCCCGCCCTCGCCAGCGCGGCCGAGGAGATCGCGCCACATCGCAAGGCCTTCGCGGCCTATCTGCGCACCGGCGATGACGACGCGCTGCGCGGGCTGCCCGCCGAAGCGAAGGGGCTCAACACGGCGGTGGCTGCCGAGGGCGGTTATCTCGTGGACCCGCAGACCTCGGAGACGATCCGCGGCGTGCTCCATGCCAGTGCCTCGGTGCGTTCCATCGCCAATGTCGTCAATGTCGAGGCGACGTCCTTCGACGTGCTCGTCGATCACACCGAGGTGGGCTCGGGCTGGGCGACGGAGACGGGATCGGTCGCCGAGACGGACGCGCCGTCGATCGAGCGCATCTCGATCCCGCTGCATGAGCTGTCGGCGATGCCCAAGGCCAGCCAGCGGCTGCTCGATGACAGCGCGTTCGACATCGAGGGCTGGCTCGCCGATCGCATCGCGGGGCGCTTTGCGCGCGCCGAGGCGGCGGCGTTCATCTCCGGCGACGGCGTGGACAAGCCGCGCGGCTTTCTCGATCACGACACCGTCGCGAACGACGCCTGGAGCTGGGGCAGCATCGGCTACATCGCCACCGGCAATGACGGCGATTTCGCCACCGAAAACGCGGCCGACGCGATCGTGGATCTCGTCTATTCGCTCGGCGCGACGTATCGGGCGAATGCGGTGTTCGTGATGAACTCCAAGACCGCGGGTGCGGTGCGCAAGATGAAGGACGCCGATGGGCGGTTCCTGTGGTCGGACGGGCTGGCGGCGAGCGAGCCGGCGCGGCTGATGGGCTATCCGGTGCTCATTGCCGAGGACATGCCCGATATCGACTCGGACAGCCACGCCGTCGCCTTCGGCGATTTCCGCGCGGGCTATACCGTGGCCGAGCGCCCGGATCTGCGGGTGCTGCGCGATCCGTTCTCGGCCAAGCCGCATGTGCTGTTCTATGCGACCAAGCGTGTGGGCGGCGATGTGAGCGATTTCAAGGCGATCAAGCTGCTGAAATTCGCCGAGAGCTGATCGCGCGCCGAGTCTCCGCCGCCGGCCCGGTCCGGCGGCGGATCGCGGGCGCGCATCGACGGCTCCGCGCCGTCCGGCTGCCCCTGATCCCGTGCGAGCGGCGCGGGGTGCGCGCCCGCACCCATTTCCAGATCGGAGACGACATGATGCTGACCGAGCAGACCAGGGTGCCGGAGGCGGCGCTGCCGGTGTCCGCGTTCAAGGACCATCTGCGGCTGGGCCGGGGTTTCGAGGATGACGATCTTCAGGACGACTTGCTCAAGAGCTATCTGCGCGCCGCGATCGCCGCGATCGAGGGGCGCACGGCCAAGGTGCTGGTGACGCGGGGGTTCGGCTGGCGCGTCGGGCGCTGGCGCGATGCGGCAGCGCAGCCGCTGCCGCTGGCGCCGGTGAGCGAGATCACCGAGCTGCGACTGATCGCGCGCGACGGGGGCGAGAGCGTCGTCGATCCGGCGCAGTACTGGCTCGAGCCCGACATGCACCGGCCGCGCCTGCGGCCCACGGGCGCGCTGCTGCCTGCGGTGCCGTCCGGCGGCGCGGCACGGATCGAGCTAGAGGCCGGATTCGGGACGTCCTGGGAGGACGTGCCGGCCGATCTCGCGCAGGCGGTGATGCTGCTGGCCGCGGAGTATCACACGCAGCGGCTCGCGGCGGATGCGGGCACGCCGGCGATGCCGTTCGGGGTGCATGCGCTGATCGAGCGCTGGCGCACGGTGCGGCTGTTCGGGGGTGTATCGTGAGCGCGCCGCGGCTCGACCGGCGCCTGGTGCTGGAGGCGCCGGAGGACACGCCCGACGGGGCCGGGGGCGTGACGCGCAGCTGGCAGGTGCTTGGCGCGGTATGGGCGGCGCTCGAGCCGCGCACGGGCCGGGCTGTCGATGCGGCGGCGGGGTCGGTGGCGCGGATGCCCTACCGGATCACGCTGCGCGCGGCCCCGGCGGGTTCGCCGGCGCGGCCGAAGCCCGGCCAGCGG
>LFCJ01002097.1_pt1 | contig 14280 bp, 15 predicted proteins | sample 643141 | NCBI WGS metagenome assembly LFCJ01 (sample SAMN03766243, study PRJNA286221) | soda lake metagenome | biome: soda lake; feature: Kulunda steppe; material: water; isolation source: sample B1-Br-g2 brine of Lake Bitter-1 | place: Russia: Kulunda steppe | collected 2010-07 | reverse complement strand
TCGGCAGATCGTTCGCGCCGTCGCCGATCGCGACGGTGTCGGCCATCGTCGTTCCGACATCGTCGGCCAGTGCCGCGAGCGCGTCGTCTTTGGTTCCCTCGATGAGCGGCCCCTCGGCGTCACCGGTCAGCTCGGTTTCGTCGTCGGTCATCACCAGTTGGTTCGCGACAATGTGATCGACGGAGACGCCCTCGCGTTCCAGAGCCGCGGCGACGCCCCGTTCGAAGCCACCCGTCAAGATGGCCGTCGTGATGCCCGCGTCGTTCAGTTCCGCGATCAGGTCGGCGGCACCCTCGCGAAGTCGGACGTTTTCGAACGCGGCTTCGACCTCCGCCGCAGGAAGCCCCTCGAGAAGGGCGACGCGTTCGTAGAGGCTCTCGGCGTAGCCGATCTCGTCGTTCATCGCCCGCTGTGTAATCTCCGTCATTTCGTCGGCGACGCTCCGGCGATCGCCGAGCAACACCGTCATCTCGGAGTCCGAAAGCGTTCCGTCGAAGTCGAAAGCGACGACTGTCATCGTCCGCCGATTCTCACGCCCCGAATAAACCAGTTCAGGTTTCGGTCGACGAAGGCTTCGATCGCCATAGCTCTCATCCCAGTCTACGCCGATCGGCGCTCACTCCTCGACTGGCGTCTTGACGATCGTTACCGGCCGTGAGGCGAGTCGGGCAACCCGATCGGTGACGCTCCCGAGGAGACGGCGGTACTCGCCGGGGCGCTCTTTCGAGCCCATGACCAGCAGATCGACGTCCTCCTCGGCAGCGTAGTCGAGGATCTCCTCGTGAGGAGCGCCGTGTCGGACGGCGACCGTCGGCTCGAGCCCTGCCTCGCGTGCAGCCTCGGCAGCCGTCTCGAGAGCGTCCTCGCCGACCTGTTCGAGTGCCGCCTCCAGCCCCTCGAACTCGTGGACGTACTCGTCGCCGCTGTAAGAGCTGTAAATGTCGCTGTCGACGACGTACAGCAAGTGGAGGTCGGCGTCCGCGTGGTCGGCGACCGCGATCGCGTGCTCCGTCGCCAGTTCCGTTCCCTTCTCTGCGTCGGTCGGCAGGAGAATTCGATCGTACATCGTTCGGAGATAGGTGGCGAGCCGAAATAAGAATCGGTGGCGATTCCCCCGTAGAGAGAGGACGGGGCAACAGCGTACGGCTCGATTACCCGAACCAGTAGCACACCAGCCGGTGAGAGATTACTCTCGATCGACTGGCGCTTCGTCTGGCGCCGGCTGATCGACTGCGGGCTCGTCCGCCGCCAGCTCTTCTTCGAAGCTGTGTCTGGCAGTTGCCTCCTCCTCTAGAAAGCTGAGTTCCCGCTGTGGGAACGGAATCGTAATGTCAGCCTCGTCGAAGGCGTCGTAGATGCCCCGGTTTATGCTGTCGAGAGCGCGCATGTCGACCAGTGGGTGGCTGATGTACGCCCGGAGCTCGAAGACGAGCGCCGAGTCGCCAAACTCCTTGAAGATCACCTTCGGGAACGGCCGATCACGGACCAGCGAACACTCCTCACAGACTTCGAGCGCGAGACGTTCCACCGTCTCGTAATCGGTTCCGTATGCGGCCGTAATCGGGATTCGGAGCCGCATATGTCGCTGCGGTGCGCTCTCGTTGACGACCTGCGTCGAATTCAACACCGCGTTCGGGACCGTCACGAGCAGATTGTCCTGCGTGAGAACCGTCGTGCTTCGGATCCCGACGTCGGTGACTGTCCCGCGCATCTCCTCGTCGACACGGATCACATCGCCGAGTTTGTACGTGTTGTCGAAATACAGCGCGACGCCGCCGATCAGGTTGCCGATCGCGTCCTGGGCGGCAAAGCCGATGACGATCCCGAGAATCCCGGCCGAGGCCAGGAAGGGTGTGAGATCGAGGTTCCAGATCGAGAGCAACAACAGCGCGGCACCGACAGCAACAGTGATCGTCCAGAGGTTGCCGAACATCGGCGCAAACTCGTAGTTTCGTTCACCCTCTTGAAACAAATCGATCCAGCGACGGCCGATCCGAATCGACGCACGAGCCCAGAGAACGACCAGTACCGTGGCGATGACCGAAATTACCGTCGACGTCGATTCGAGGAGATTCAGGATACCTAGACTGGTCTGCACCCCGAGGAGCGCGATCGAGATCGCAAGGGGGGTGTGGATCTCGGCGAACGCCGCACGGCCGAACGTCGTGTCAGCGCGCTCGCTGTCCAGATACAGACGGCTGCCCCACTGGATGAACCGGACCAGCAGGATCGAGGCCAACAAGATGAGCGCCACCAGGAGCCAGTCGCGACCGAGCACGACGTCGGGTGCTACGGCTAGTGGAATCGACTCACCAAGCAGGGCAGTCCCGCTGCCCAGTTCGGGCGAGACCGAACCGACCACTCGTGCTTGCAACCACGCACCGACGGACGGGTTCGGCATCAGTGTGGGTAACGGATTCTTAATCGAGCACTAAATACTGTCTGGTGTCTTGATCGACGCTTAATCACCGTCGGTGCCAGACGCCGGCACAGTATCGAACCGCTGTCCCGAGACGGCGGTCGCGACCTCCGATACGGCTGGTGCCGATCGGATCGCCGACACCACAACGTTCACCCGACAGCCGTCCCGAGATGCAGCGATGACACCACCGTCGGAGAGGGTGAGATCACGGTGACCAGCGCGACGCTCGAAGTGGTCGCACTCGCCCTGATTCCGGCGCTTTTCTGGGGGTTTGCGCCGATCTTCGACAAACGCGGGATGGCCGCTGGCGGCGGCTCCGTCCAGGCCTCACTCGTCGTAGTCGTCGTCGACTCGGCGATCTACTGGCTCGTCATCGCTGTCCTCTACGGCGACTCGGCGTTTTCGGGGCTCACCTGGGAGGCGATCGGGATCTTCGCGTTCGCGGGCGTCGTCGGCACGGCGATCGGCCGAATCACGATCTTCGTTGGCGTCGACAAGGTCGGTGCGAGTCTCAACAGCGTCATTCTCAGCACGCGGCCGCTGTTCGCGACGCTGATCGCGCTGACGTTCCTGGGCGAACCGCTTGGGCCAGTGACGGGATTCGGTATCGTCGTGCTCGTTGCCGGGCTGTCGGTTCTTACCCTCTCGAAAGGCGGTGACGTCGGCGGCTGGCGGCCACGGCATCTCTGGTGGCCGATCGCCGCCGCAGCGACGTTCGCCATCGCGAACGTCACCCGCCGGTATGGGATGCTCGAGACGCCACTATCGGCGCTCGAAGCGGTCGCGATCAACGAGACGGCCGGGCTGATCGTGCTCGTTGCGTTCGCACTGGCCAGCAAGGGGACCGCCGTCTGGTCCCGGCCTCGCGAGAGCTACTACTACTTTGCGGGCAGCGGTCTGCTGACGACGGTCGCGATGCTCTCGTTGATGGCCGCACTGGGACTCGAAGAAGGTCGCATCGCGATCGTCGACCCGCTGGTCGCGACCGCACCGCTGTTTACACTCGTGTTCGCTGCCGTTCTGTTGCGTGATCTTGAACGGGTGACGAAAGGCGTCGTTGCCGGTGCAGCGCTGGTCGTCGTCGGTGCGGTACTGATCACGCTCTGATCGCCCGACAGACGTGCCCGTCTCGGCCAGTTCCTCCTGGTTTTCGACGTTCTTACCAGAACGGTTTTATTTGCCTCGACGGACATCACAGTTATGTGCGCAAATCCCACAACTAAGACAACCCAACGGTTCGGCCTGCCGTCGACTCCGGTCGGATACATCGCGATCCTCATGGCGCTCGTAACGGGCGTGTTGCATTTGGTGGCCTCGACGAACGCGATTCAGTTCAGCGAGGTGCTCGCTGCCCTGTTTATTCTCAACGGACTCGGGTTCATCGGCGGCGCGGTCCTCTATCTGACACCCTACTGGCAGCGATCGCTCTTTCTCGTCGCAGCGGCGTACTCGATCATCACCATCCTCGCGCTCTTTCCAGTCCAGGGCTGGGGCCTCGAGGCGTTCTACATGGACGGCTCGCTGAACCCGATCGCCGTCATCACGAAGGCCGCCGAGGCCGTGCTGGCCGTCTGTGCCGTCTATCTGTACGCTGTGACCGAATGACCTGTCACCCTGTGGACCGAGTTGATTTCGCCGCTGATTTTCCGTCCGTCTCGTCGCACCGGAAGGGCGCTGCCATCGACCTGGAATGCCGGTTGACGTCGGGTTAGCCGTCCACCGATCCGTCTTTTAGGGGTGGTATATTTTGCCACCGCCAGCGACAACGGAAGGGTTTACATCTAGCGGCCGATTGTCTCGCGCATGAAGGTACTCGTCACGGATCCGATCGCGGATGCGGGTCTGGACGTACTCAGAGATGCCGGCCATGAGGTCGAGACAGAGTATGAAATCGAAGGAGCGGACCTCCTCGAAGCGATCTCGGACGCGAACGGGCTGATCGTCCGCTCGGGCACCGAGGTCACCGAAGAGGTGCTCGCAGCGGGCGAGGATCTGGTCATCGTCGGGCGGGCGGGCATCGGTGTCGACAATATCGACATCGAGGCCGCGACCGACCACGGCGTCATCGTCGCCAACGCCCCCGAGGGCAACGTGCGTGCGGCCGCCGAGCACACGGTCGCGATGACGTTCGCGACAGCTCGATCGATCCCGCAGGCGCACATCCGTCTGAAAGAGGGCGAGTGGGCGAAAAGCGACTACATCGGTGCAGAGCTCGACAGCAAGACCCTCGGCATCGTCGGCCTCGGTCGCGTCGGCCAGGAGGTCGCCAAGAAACTCGACTCGCTGGGGATGGATATCGTCGCCTTCGACCCCTACATCTCCGAGGACCGAGCCGATCGGCTTGGTGCCGAACTCGTCGAGTTCGAGGAGTGTCTCGAACGCGCTGACTTCCTGACGATTCACACGCCGCTGACCCCCGAGACGGAGGGAATGATCGGCGCGGAAGAGCTCGACCTGCTCGACGGCGGCTACGTTGTCAACGTCGGCCGTGGCGGCATCATCCAGGAGGACGCTCTCGCAGCAAAAGTCGAAGAGGGAGCCGTCTCCGGTGCGGCACTGGACGTCTTCGCCGAGGAGCCGCTGGCGACCGACTCGCCGCTGCTAGAACACGAGGAGATCATCGTTACGCCCCACCTCGGCGCATCGACCGAAGCAGCCCAGGAGAACGTCGCTATCTCCACTGCAGAACAGGTCAACGCCGCACTCGCGAGCGAACCCGTCATGAACGCGCTCAACGCGCCATCGATCGACGAGAGCGCGTTCCCCCGTCTCGAGCCGTATATCGAGATCGCCGACACCGCAGGCAAGGTCGCTGCACAGTTGCTCAAGGGCCGCATCGAAGAGATCGAGGTCAGCTACGAGGGTGACATCGCCGACGAGGACGTCGAGTTCGTCACCGCCTCGGCGCTGAAAGGCGTCTTCGAGCCCCTCGAATGGCAGGTCAACGCCGTCAACGCACCCCAGATCGCCGAAGATCGCGGCGTCGACGTTACCGAGTCCAAGAGCCGCCAGGCCGAGGACTTCCAGGACCTCATCTCCGTCACCGTCAGAAACGGCGACAACGAGGTTACCGTCGAGGGAACACTCTTTGCCGGCGACGACCCACGGATCGTCCGTGTCGACGGCTACCGCGTCGACGCGATCCCGCACGGCAAGATGGTCGTCACGCGAAACACCGACGAACCCGGCGTCATCGGCCACATCGGCACCATCATGGGCAAGCACGACGTCAACATCGCCGGTATGTTCAACGCCCGCGAGACGATCGGTGGTGAGGCACTGACCGTCTACAACGTCGACGAAGAAGTGCCAGACGCCGCAAAACAGGAACTCGAAACCGACGATCGAATCATCGGCATCGACTACATCACGCTGAACGGCCAGGCCTGACTCGTTCCAGCGAGTCTCGTCTGAGGCGGATCGGTGTCGTCACGTCACGCCGATCGCAGCCATAACCTCACGCTACGTCTCGAAACGGCCCGTTCTATTTTATATCGATACCGCCCCCGATCGGGTATGAAGATTCGCCGCCGCGAGTTCGTGGTCGCGGGCGCCGGGGCTGGTGTCGCAAGTCTCAGTGGCTGTGGTGCCCTGCGATCGAGAGATACCGACGAGCAACCGGAGCCCGCCGCCGTCGTCTCACAGCACCACCTCGCGACCGACGCCGGACTCGATGTGCTCGACGACGGCGGAACGGCCGCGGATGCAGCCGTCGCCGTAGCAGCCACACTCAGCGTCGTCGAACCCTGGTTCTCCTCTGCACTCGGCGGTGGGACCTGGGCGCTGTACTACGACGTCGACTCGGGCGAGGTGACCAGCGTCGATGGCGTGGGTCCCGTCGGCTCCGAGGCAACGCGGGAAGACTACGCCGATCGGGCAGACGAGGCCGGAATCCACCAGGCTGTCGTCCCGGGGGCGTGGGACGGCTGGATGCTGTGGCTCGACGAGTACGGCGCTCTTGACCTCGAAGATGTCCTCTCCCCGGCGATAACGATCGCCCGTGAGGGCTATCCCGCCAGCCCAGGGATGGAATCCTGGCTCACCGACGAGGCGTCCGAAATCGACGATCGGCCCGCCGCAGCCGACATCTACGAAGACGACGGCGACCTCGTTTCGGAAGGCGACACGGTCACCCAGGACGAGATGGCCGAGACGTTCGAATCGCTCGTCGATGCTTACGACGATCGCCGCGATGAGAGGCGCAGCGAGGCGATCCAGGCGGCGAGAGACCACTTCTACCGGGGGCCGATCGCCGAGGCGATCGTCGACTACGCAGACGAGCACGGCGGCTACCTGACGATCGAGGACTTTCGGGAGTTCGAGAGTGCGATCGTCGACCCCGTATCGATCGAGTACGGCGACGAGCTACAGGTGTACCAGAACCCGCCGAACAGCCAGGGGATCACCCAGCTGTTAGCGCTGAACGTGTTAGACGAGTACGATCTCTCCGAGCTGGAGCCCGACGAGGCCGACGCCGTCCATCTCCAGGCCGAAGCGATCAAACTCGCCTTTGCCGATCGGTACCACCACGTCGGCGATCCCGATCGGGTCGACGTTCCCGTCGCCGAACTGCTCGACGACGGGTATGCGGCGAGCCAGGGCGATCGAATCGACATGGAGGAGGTGATGGAGTGGCCGATCGATAGCGGGCTTTCCGAGTCGGTCCCTGGACTTGCCGATCCGAAGAGCGACGCCGCCCACACCAGTACCTTTCACGTCGTCGACGGCGACGGCAACGCGGCCGCAGTGACGACCAGCCTCGGCGCACAGTTCCTCGTCATCGACGACACTGGGATTCATATCAACAACCGGATGCGGATGCTCGCACTCGAAGACGACGATCCGAATCAGCTCACGCCGGGGTACAAGGTCCGGCACACGTCGAACCCCTACATGGCACTCCGGAACGGGCAGCCATACATTCTGGGCGGGAACACCGGCGTGGACACCCAGCCACAGGGTCAGACCCAGCAGTTCGTTAACGTCGTCGAGTTCGACCTCGACGCACAGGCGGCGATCGATCGGCCACGGTTCGTCAGCACTGCCTTCCCATCGACGCAGTACCCCTACGACGTCGACAACACCCTACAGCTGGAGACCAAGTTTCCCGCGGAGGCGATCGAAGAACTCGAAGACCGGGGTCACGACGTCGAAGAGGGAGTCGGCGTCTTCGGCACGGCGAATATGCTCGTCGTCGACGATGAGGGCGACGTGCAGGTCGGTGCCGAGTCCAGATCCGAGACGGCCGACGGCGACGTGCTGGAGGTGGACACCGATCGATAGCGGTCTCGTCTCCGTGGCGTTCGCCGTCGAGTCACCGCGTTCGATCGTCGGGCCGAATGGAGATCGATAGCAAACACGGTACCCAGTGAGGGAGCCGGCCCCATCAAATAGAGGGTATCTGCTCATTCATCTACCCCTCATCTGTTCAAATACAAGAGGTAAACTGATCATGTCTACGAACACTCGAAACAGATTGGAAAGCCGGTACGCGGGAATGACGCTCGAAGGCCACCCACACGCGCTGACGGCGTGGTTCGTCGTCGCCCTGCGATTCCTGATGGGCGGGATGATGCTGTTTGCGGGACTCGGCAAGTACGCGTTCATCAGCGGCGAAGCGTTCGACGCGAGTGGCTTCCTGCTCCACGGCGTCGACCCGGCCAGCCCGGTCAGCGGGCTCTACGCGGCGATGGCGGGTAACGCAGCACTGCTCGAAGTCATCAACGTCATCATCCCGGCGACGCAGGTGCTGATCGGCGTCGCGCTGATCTTCGGCGGCCTGCTTCGACTGGCTGCGCTGGGCGGCGCGCTCCAGATGTTCGCCTTCTACCTCGGCGGGTGGGAGGGACAGTGGCTCGCGCTGTTCGACTCGACGCTGATCTACGCCGTCCTGTTCCTGGCCCTGGCGGCCTTCGGAGCCGGACGCATCCTCGGCGCGGACCGCTACATCGAGACGATCGAAGTCGGCGGCCAGCAACTGGTCGAACGGTTCCCGAGACTTCGGTACGTCCTCGGGTGAACTCCCCCTCTCCGATCGTTACTTGTTACCCCGACACACCCTGAGCAGCTTTTATTTGTGTAGTCATAACAGCCAGTTGAATGACTGAGACTGGATTTGACTACGACGTCGCGGTCGTCGGCGGCGGGCCGGCGGGACTCACGAGCGCACTGTACACGACGCGAACCGGCCTCGACACGATCGTCATCGATCGGGGCGGCGGCCGGGCGGCGATGATGACCGACACGCACAACGTCATTGGCGTCACCGAAGAGGTCTCGGGAAACGAGTTTCTCGCGACCGCGCGCGAGCAGATCCAGAGCTACGGAGCGACCTACCAGCGCGGGCTAGTCGAGGCAGTCGACCCCCTCGGCTCGGCCGACGATGGCTTTCGCGTCACGAGCGGCGACGACGAGTACCGGGTCCGGCGGGTCGTCCTCGCGACCGGCTTCGCCGACGAGCGTCCAGATCCACCGCTTCCACGGACGGGGCGTGGCCTCCACTGGTGTCTCCACTGTGATGCGTTCATGTTCGTCGACGAACCCGTCTTCGTGATGGGGACCGGCGACTCCGCCGCCTACGTCTCGATGATCATGCTCAACTTCACCGACTCCGTCTCCCTGCTCACCCGCGGCGACGACCCCGAGTGGAGCGACGAAACCGACGAACTGCTCAGAAACCACCCCGTCGAGATCGTTACCGAGGAGATCACGGGGATGAACAAAAGCGATGACGGGTGGCTCGAATCCTTCGAGTTCGAAGACGGGACCGTCCGAGAGTTCCGGGGCGGCTTCCCGATGTACGGCTCGGACTACCACGCCGAACTCGCCGACGATCTCGGTCTCGAACGAAACGACGACGGTACTGTGGCCGTCGACGACGACGGCCGAACGTCGGTCGACGGTGTCTACGCCGTCGGCGACCTCACCCCGGGCCACAACCAGATCCCGGTCGCGATGGGTGAGGGTGCAGACGCCGGCCTCGCAATCCACAAAGAGCTCCGTGCGTTCCCCCGATCGATCGAGGAGATTCGAGCCGATGGGCCAGTCACCGAGGACGCGGTGCCCGCCGTCTCCGAGGAGTTGCTCGAGGTGGGTGTCGCCCACGAGGGCCACGCCGGCGGCCCGCGCGAACAGGAGTTCGCGGAGTCTGAAGCGGCAGACGACTAAGACGGATCGCTGTCTGTCAGTTTTCCAGCGACGGACGATCGACACGACGCGACCGACGCGATGGCTCAGTCGACGTTCGAAAACGTGAATCGTGCGCCGCCATCGATCCCCTCGGTCAGCGAACGGTCCCAGCCGTGTGCCTCGGCGATCCGCGTGACGATCGCGAGTCCGAACCCGGTGCCGGATTCGCGTGTCGACTCGCCGGGATCAAACACTGATTCGTGTCGCCCTGGCGGGATGCCGACGCCGTCGTCCTGCTGTCGGTCATCACGGCGACGATCGAACCAACCCGAACGGAACGGACGATCAGGACTGCAACTCGGCGAGCGTAAACAGCGCCGAACTCCCGAGCGGATCGTCGACGAACCGTTCCCAGACAATCGAAAAGCCAGCTGTCTCGAGCTGTGTGCGCGTCGCCGTCCGGCCAGGTGTGCTAAAGAACATCGACTCGTCGCTCCCGAGCCAGTTCGGGCGGGTGGTCTGATACCGCGAAGAACCGACAGTCGAGAGCACCAGTCCACCGGGCCGGAGTACGCGCGCGAACTCCTCGTACACCGCTGAATGCTCAGCTCTGGGGACGTGGAAGACGGCGTGGTAGGCCGTGATCCCGTCGATCGAGTTCGCCGCGATCGGGAGCGACGCCATCTCACCCTGGAGCAGGTGGGCCCCGGGGACGTTTTCAGCTGCGAGCTCGAGCTGGCGGCTCGAGAGATCGAGGCCGATCCGATCGACGCCCGCGAGGTTCGCGAGCGTGCGCATCCCGTCGCCACAGCCGACGTCGAGAACTGTCGCATCCGCCGGGAGCGCATCGAGGAGATCATCGATCAGGGCAGCGTCTTCGCCGTCGGCCCGGCGGTTCCTGGCGTACTCGTCGGCGACGGCGTCCCACGCTCGTCGGAGTTGCTGTCGGTCCATGAGCGACAAACGAGGGCGAAAGATATGGTGGCACTGCCAAACGAGTGGGCTCGATCGATCGCGTCGGCCATACGCTCTTATCGTTCGAGGATGTATCTACCACTGATGAACGCCAACGATCCCGATCGACGTGCAACCGTCCTCACGGACCTCCGTGAGCGCGGCTACCGGCACCCGGAGCCGACCGAGGCCGGCCCGGTCGTCGCAACCGGTGGCACCCACCCGGCGGACGGACCGAACGCACCGCTGTCGATCGATCGGCTTCGGGAAGTCACACCGCTGTCGGTCGTCAGTGCAATCGCGGACGCCGCCCACGACCGCAACGCGCCGCTGCTCGTCGTCGACGAGTGGGGACTCGATAACGCTCGGGCGATCCTCAGCGAGCCGTTCTTACTCCGTGACCGTGTGGACGGGCGACGCCTGTTCTACTCGATCCCGGATCGGATCACGCTGACCGACGGACGGTACGCCTGTGTCCGAACGGACGAGGAACCACAGTGGCGAGAGGAGCCACGAACTGCTGGGTCCGCAAGCGCTGACGGAGACGACACCGATCGGACAGATACTGACGATCCACGGCTCCTGCTCGAGGCCGACGAGTCGATCCAGGCCGTTCTCCAGTCAGCCGACGGCCTGACCTGTCCCGGTCCCGACCCGGACGCGTTTCCCTACCGGTACGGCCGGGGTGCGGACAAACGAGTCCACGTTTTCGATCGGGAACGCGAGGTCGGTCGCTACGCCGGGATCGCTGCGATGCGGGACAACGCCTATCGCCCGGTCGACATGCCGTTGCTGCCCGAACACCATGTCAGAACGGGCGGTCGGCTGGCTCGTGGCGTGACCCTTGCGATCGTGACGGACGACGGCGTCGTGTACGAGCGGCCCTGACGAGGACAAGCGGCCCTGACTAGGGCGATTGCCCGAGTGGAACGTCTCGGTCGCGTCGCGTACGAGCGACGCAGGGGCGACAGGCGTTAGGGTGCACCCATCAGTACGAACCGACTTTCGGTGTCACCGTTCTGGATCTGGTGGGTCTCCGATGGTGGGATCCGGATCACATCGCCTTCGGTCATCTCGACTTCCTCGTCCTCGATGGAGATCGTCGCTTCGCCTTCTATCAGCAGGTAGACCTCCTCGTGGTCTTCTTCCTCGTGATCGTGTTCTTTTCCCTCCCAGCCGGGTTCGCACTCGACGACGGTCACGCCCATGTGTTCACAGCCCAGTTCGTCCCGCAGGAAGTGCATTCCGTTCCGGTCGTCGACATCACGGTAGTTTGTCTTGGTGTACGCTGCCATCGACGGAGACTGCCCACCTTCCGATACAAAAGTGTTGGCCGTCGATCAGGAACGCCACCGCAGGCGGGAGTGAAAGGACACGATTGTAGGTGTGTTTGCCATCGAAGCGAGCGGCCCCAGCACCACCGTCGGCGGCAAAAGACCTATCGGAGAGACGGTCATCCTCCTGTACATGGACGACATTGCAGTCGATTTCGGCGAGGATGGCCTCGTCCCTGCGATCGCACAGGACGCCGAGACGGGCGAGGTGTTGATGCTTGCCTACGTCTCTCCGGAGGCGCTGGCGCGGACTCGCGACACCGGACGGGCCCACTACTACTCCCGCAGCCGAGACGAACTCTGGGAGAAAGGCGCGACCAGCGGTCACGTCCAGGCAGTCGAGGAGGTCCGCGTCGACTGTGACGCCGACACGCTCCTCTATCTCGTCGACCAGGAGGGTGGGGCGTGTCACACGGGCCACCAGTCCTGTTTCTACCGGACGATCGACGGCGAGAACGTTGGTGAGCAGGTGTTCGACCCCGACGCTGTCTACGAGGACTAGCATGAGCGAACGCGTCCAGCGCGGATCGGCGTCCGACGCCGACCCGCCGGCACTCGATCGACTCGAATCGGCTCGCGAGCGACTCGCCGACGCTGAGGCTGCGATCGACGAGCAGGGTGGCGATGCGGTCTCCGACGCCGCCTCGGCCTACCGCGACGCACGGGACCTGCTCGAGAGCTACGTCGATCGAGCGACAGGGACGGGGCGCGAGAATTTCAAAGCCTACGTCGAACTCGAAGGAAAATTCGCCTCACTCGTCGAGTCGCTGCCCGACAATCTCACAGACCGGGCCGCGTTCGAAAACGCCCTCGAGGCGATCGACAAGCGCCGGTTGAGCGAGTCCGATTTCGAGCGCGCTCACGACGCACTGGAGCCGGCCAGACGCTACGACGAGTTGCTGCAGGAACGCCAGGCTGCCCGCGAGGCCGTCGCAGACGCACGCAAGGCGGCCAGCAAACGAATCCGATCGATCGACGACGAGATCGACAACCGCGAGCGACTGTTAGAACTCGCAGACGCCGACCTCGATGCGCCCGTCGAGGAGCTTCGCGAACCGATCGAGCGCTACAACGACGCGATCTGTGCGGCGTTCGTCGACTACCGGCAGTCGGCATCGGCGCGTGAGGTGTTTGCGCTGCTCGATCGGAGCCGCTGGTATCCGTTCGTCGGCTACGAACAACCCCCCGAAGACCTGCGCAAATTCGTCGAGAACGATCCTGCAGGCGAGTACACGATCCCTGAACTGCTCGAGTACGCCGACTACTCCCGCTCGAAGCTGTCTCACTACGTCGACGACGCGGACGAACTCAAACGAAAGGTCGCAACTCAGCAGACGTATCTCGATGGGATCGACGCCGGCCCGCTAACGATCGAGTGGCCACCCGGCCCGGCCCCGGTGCTCCGGCGTCGGACCCGAGAACTCCGCCCGTTCGTCGATCGTGTCGCCGACGAGGAGACCGTCGTGGCGCTCCGACAGGTGCGACAGTGGACGCGCGATCCGGCATACGATCGGCTCCAGACGGCGGCACAGGCAGTCGAGCAGCTAACCCCCGAGGAGCGAGAGCGGTTGCGTGACGGACGGATCGAAGACGAACTCGAATCGCTCCGAGCAGAGCAGGCAGCCCTCGAGAACGCACTCGACGACGGCCCGACCTGAAACGGCCGATAACGCGAGGAGCGGTCCGTTTTGGACGCCTTGTGGCGAGTTGGTTGTCGTGCCGATAGATGGCTCCGAGCCCGCACGATCGGCGCACGTGAACGGTATCGGGACAGGTGGTGTCGTTGATCGAAACTATTATTTTCGACTAATATAGCTTTTATAAGAATGTTCGGGTCGGGAACAACTACGATCTCCGAGTCCAAGACCGAGAGCAACGCATAAGCCACGGGGTAGTCTCAGAGTGGCAGGTGACCGATCGGCCGTCACGACGATGCCGACCAGGGCCGTCGACATCCGGCGCGAGGTGATCGAATGCGGACTCACTGTCACCGATTTCGGTGTCGACGGCTACCCCGCTGGCGATCATCTCGCCGTCCTCAGCGGAAGCGGGAGCGACGCGGTCAGCGTGACGAACACACCAGTCGATCGACTCCTCGGGCTGAGCTTCCTGCCGTTTGCGGGACTGATCGGGCTCTTCAGCGAGAACTTCGGCGGGTTCGTCGGTGCTGTCTCGAACTTCTACAGAAATACAGCGAGAGTGCCTCGGGGCTTGACCCCGAGAGTGAATCGCGGAAGCTATATGACCCGTTCCACCGTATTGAGGAACACAGTTGCGACGTGTATTAAAGACCTTAATCCGAAGCAACTGCCGGTAGTTGCGTGGAAATGCGGCATCTCTCAAAAACCCTGCCACAGCAGGTGAGACAGGTGTTGTCGGGCGGGGTGGAGCCGCCGACCCTCACGGACGCACCGAGCGTTCGGGTGTTACTTCCAGCCGACC
>LFCJ01002095.1_pt1 | contig 14282 bp, 18 predicted proteins | sample 643141 | NCBI WGS metagenome assembly LFCJ01 (sample SAMN03766243, study PRJNA286221) | soda lake metagenome | biome: soda lake; feature: Kulunda steppe; material: water; isolation source: sample B1-Br-g2 brine of Lake Bitter-1 | place: Russia: Kulunda steppe | collected 2010-07 | reverse complement strand
GGCCCGCCCCCGCAGCGCCGCCGTTCCCACCGCACAGACCCTGCAGGGGCTGCCACTTGCGCCCTCCCCTGCCGCCACCAGTGCTCACCTCTCCCCAGCAGCGCCCAGCACCACTGGCATGGCCTCCTTCTCAGTCGCCGGCCCGCGCCACGCCTACACCTCCAATGCGCCCGCACTGCGTGCCGCTGCGCCGGCAGACAGCAGCCCAAGCACTGACGACGCCCTGCATGCGGCCAGGCCATCCACCTCAACGGCTTCCTCAACCGCCGCCGCCCCGCCAGTGAGCGCAGCTGAGCGGCGTGCACAGCTCATCCTCAAGCTACAGGGTCAGGCAGGGGGCCTGCCGGGGCCGGATGCCTTAGCTGGTGGCGCTGCGACCACGCAGCAGGAGAGGGGCCTCCTGGGGGGGGGCGGGTCCAGAGCATGTAGCAGCGCATTTGTCCCGTCCGTCCCGATCACCCGTCCAGCCGCCATGGCTGCTCAGCCAGGTGGGGACGTGTGCGTAGCTCTGTGCGGCGTGTTTGTGAGGGGGAGCAGACATAAGGAACTATGGTCTTATGTGCCTCGTTTTCTTTAAATGATGTAGGGTGTGTTTTACCGGCTACGTGGTATTCTTTAATCTTTTTATATGAGGCAGGATAGGATGGGGGGGGCAGGAGGAGCAGCCTGATGTAGTGTTGACTGCGGCCACTGTCATATAGCCAGTCTCTGGCTTGTGCAAAATATGCAGCCCTGCTGTCCCCCGCCAGGCTGCAGCAGCCTGATCTTGCCTTGCTTGCTTGCACCCTTTTAAGCCATGAGCTCCTTGTGTGCCTGCCTGCCCTCCCTGGATGGCCTTTCCTTTTGAGGGCACTCCCTCTGGGCATATGCACGCCCTCTGCGCCCCGCCCGCCGTCCCTCATTGGCCCTCCCTTCATCCTGCCGGCCCCCATGACTTGCAGGCTTGACATGCGCAGCCGGCGAACCCAGCCCACCCTGCTCTCCTACCCAGTGCCACACTCCTATTCAGGCGGCGGTGCCGTCCCTGCAGGTGCGGATAGAAGCAGGCTTGCCCCCTCCCCTTCTTTGCCTGATGTTCCTCAGAGTGCAAGCCTGCTCTGCCTCTCTCTGTCACCCCTGAGCTTGCCATTTAGAGATGGGCCAGCATTTATTGTGCCTGCAACATCACCGGGCAAATTAACGTACAAGCCCAAGACAACCACCTTTTCAAATCCCATTTTTTGCGCCATCGATCGGCATACATCTAATCACTGCTGCCACTGAGCCGCTGTGCCAGGGCAACTGTCTTGTGATGCACGCTACCTCTGCTGCGCTCTGCACGCCGCAAAAGCATGGATCCACTTGGCGCAGAGCAACTGCAGCCTTGTCTGATGCCCTGGGACTGAGACGTAGGCTGTTATGCACTTGCGGTCCATTGCAGCACGCAGCAGAGCACAGCCGCCGCGCCGGACGGTGCCCCTTGTACCATTGTACTTCCATGCACGCACGTGCGCATGAGTATAAACTAGCGCCTTCTGGATACTTGTCCGGCTGTGCCGGGGTGCAGGTCAGGGCATCCAAACTGAGCACTGATCCAGTGCCTGCTGCCACTCCTGCATCTAGTCTGTCGACTGCAAGCAGCTCGGCGGGCCGGCCAGGAACTGCGAAGAGCAAGGGTGCAGGAGGCAGGGTAGGCAGCGGCCTGAAAAAGGGGATGGGAGAGGAGCTGACGGGGTGGTAGCAGTAGGGCATGCACGTATGGACCCTAAGATCAAGCAAAGACATGGGCACAAAAGGTGAATGATGAGCGGGCCCGGAAGAGTGTCTTCCGGCAGAAGATAGTTTCTGTTCTATGCTGTGGCATGTTTCACAATTTATCATGTTTCAAAACTCTAATTCATCTTGACACTGCTCCTGACACTTTTTGACGCAAAAAATTAATTGTTTTCTTCTTGACGATCACCCACATGAACTAAAATTTTTTTGACTGCCTATGCCTACCTATGTAAAAACATTTTGGACATGTAAATACCCAAAATCCTGGAAAACGTGCACGGGACACAGTATTGCCAGGACGCCTACATAGGCTCAAAGCAAGTGTGAACTAATTGGCCGTGACACCATGCTTCTTTGGACGAAAGTCATCTTGTTCTTTGGACGAAGGTCAATTGTGAATTAAAGTGGATAACAAATATGATAACGCTTTCAAACATTCCATGGAATGGGAAAGTGGCGTCCTGAAATCTTGTGCTGGACTCCCAGACCTTGCTTCTTTCAGCCTGCAATGGGCTCAGCAATTGCTGCCTGTGTACTGTAATGTACGGGATTTTGCATGTCCAGCGGGAATCTCTTTTAGCACTTACCCGATCGAGAGTGCAGAGAGGTACGTTGCAAACGCAGCCCAATTTGCGCTCATCCAACTGCAAAGACACGTCCCTTCTTGCCTGCAGCAGCTTTGTATGCCACACACTCTCATCAAGCAATCATGCTTGAAGCATTGCCAGCACCAGTGTTAAAATTTGCCGATGTGCGCACCAATCTATTTGCGCGCAGGCATGCTGCGCTCCTGCTCCACTTCTTAGACACTGCTGTGTTTCTCCGGGATGGTACTGGGATTCAGCCAGGGGAGGGTTTGCCACCTCCCCGCCAGCGACAGGCATTACGGAGGATCGTAGATAAACTCTCTCCCGAGGCATACCTCCAAACAATGCTCCTGCGCATCTTTGGGTGAGCTTTGCACGGATGCACTTGCGCATTTGTGTACATGCAAGCGCACACTTTGGCACCAATTTATGATGAAGCGGCACACACACACACCATCAATGCCCCTCACTCAGCCTGCCACTTCAAATAACTGCCGCTGTGCTTCGAAGCCCCCCACCATTCCGAGGAAATGGCTCAGTCGTGTTGTTCAATGTCTCTCTGTCCTGCTTAGTCATTGCTCCACAACGCCACCCAAGCACGTTCCTCACGGAATGAGCCCTGAGTTACTCGATGACCGGCCAAGTGGGTTTGATCCCACGCACATTCATCATCTTCTTATCCTCAATCATGGCTCCTTTTTTCACTTCCCAGTGGTCATCCCTCCCATCAGTTTGCACTCCTCTACTTGCAGCGCTCACCATGGCTCCCACCGTCCATTTTTGGGCTACTACTTCAAGAATGCAGAGCAGCCGCCGCCGGCACCAGTGCACATCTCCAGCGCAGCCTCTGGACAACTGGGACTTGCAGACGACTGCCTACCCATTCTCGTGGGCAGTGGCATTTCAGGCTGCAGCCGTGCTGCCGCTTGGTACTACTACGGCGGCACCGGCATGGCAGGTGAGTGTGCCAAGAGCAGGCAGGCGCTGCATTGCACTGCAGCAGCTGCCTGAACGCGGCCCTAGCTGCGTGCATGCATACCTCTATGCGCATGGCAATACGTACCTGGCAATAGCTTCAAAAATAAAGTAGACCCTCATGCGCAAGCGTGTCGGAACACATGGCAAGTCCCGGGGTACTCGCATGGATCCAGGTCACAGGTGCGTGGATCCAGATCACGGCAAATTCCTGGGTTGTATGGCGTGTGGATTGCCATCTCAGGCGCATAGGTTGCAGCCCCACGCCACTTCATCACAAGAGGCACTTGCTGCATGCATGCAATGATGCATGGGTTGCACCACAGGGGGTTGGAAGGGCACTTTGACGCGCCCACACAGCGCACCGCTCTACTTTCCTGAGCACAATGCCCTGGAGGACCCCTGCATTCACTTCCCACAGTCCTTCACCCTAAAGCAGAGCTACTCACCCATTGGTGCAGGCCATTGGTGCAGGGCAAAGGGCTCCGATCGGTGGGGGCAGAGGGTGACGTCTGCCTGGCGTCTCATGCCTGCAGGGATGCACGCCGAGGATGCGTGGCTGCACTCCATCAACGCCGCTGCACAGCTGCCTGCCCTCGACACCTCGCTCCTTGGTGAGGCAGTAAATCAACTAGCTCCTCAAGGATCACTGATGCTGGAACAGATGCTAGTGCGGGTGCTGGTTGTGGCAATGCTGATGATGCGGGTGCTGGTGGTACGGGTGCTAGTGCTGGTGTCTGTGGGGATGCTGATGGGGCACTTCTGTATCTTTTCCCTGCTCCTCCTCAGCAGTCGCTCTGCCAAAAGCTGCCTTGGGAATGCCACGCAGCGACAGGACATAACCCACAGTCCGTGCAGCTGGTGCAAGTTCAGGCGCTAGGAGGTATGCAGGGGTACAGAGAACACTGCAGCTGCCGGAGCTTGACTCTGGCTGGCTTTGGTGCAGAGCTTTGGCAGCTTTGGCAGAGGGCGCGGCGTTGACAATCAGTATTGGTAGAGAGATTGAAGCAGTAGCGCACCCATTTAGCACCCTCACAAATCGCCATGCACAGATTCAAGCAAGCAGATAAACACCTGCGTGCCCACACGCACCAGCAGGCACGCACACACAGGCACGTACGGCATGCGCATGCACGCCTTCACATCCCCTCATCAGCAGGCGGTGCCATTGGATCTGAGGGCGCTTGGGCATTGGAAGCCTCAATTCGGCTGTCTGTGTGCAAGCTGTGGACGTTTGCGCCCAAACAGTGAGTGTGCTTGCATGTTGCAGGCATGTGGCTATTCCTAACATCTCTGCACTGATGCAGATTGCATCCCTTCAGGCGTATCTCTCCCCTTGAGTTGTGCATGTTGGTCCAACATTGTTGGAGCACTGGTTCTAAAGCTTCTGCATGCATCACAGCCTGCCGTGGATTCTGAAATCTGCACCTAAGGTCTGATCAAGTCATGATCATCATGATGAACTCTGCTCACCCTCTCTGTTGCCCCCTTCATTCATCAACCCAACCAGCCCTGCCAGCTGCACAACACCTGCCTTGCAAACGCTAAAGAGGTGCCCGCATACGCACTCAGGCCGCCCTCCCGCCAGGCATACCTCCCCTGCCATTCTATTCAGAGTGCCCTCACACTTTTTTTCACGGTGACCTACTTGAGGGCAGAGGAGCCTTAAGGGCACCCTGCTTGCTCGCAAGCGCAGAGGCTCCGTCCTGCAACCCAAACCTGCCCTGCTCGCATGTGCAGTCTGTCTGCGCGCCGGCCAGCCGTCAGCCGCACTCCTACACATCCCTTGTTCTTGCACGCGCAGCCTGTCTGCGCGCCAGCCAGCCGCCTGCTGCACTCCTACACGTCCCTTGTTCTCGCACGCGCAGCTTGTCTGCACCGGACCTGGGGCGCGTCCTGGCCGCCATGTTTGGCTTCACGCAGCCATGTGGCAGCGACAAGATGCTGGTCAACAGGCACCTGGTCATCAACCCAGCATGGGCTGGTGCGCACGAGCAGGCGGCCGCTGGATGGGAGGTGGTGCGGCAGGGTGCAGGTGTGTGTGCGTGTGTGTGTGTATGTGTGTGTGCGTGTGTGTGTATGTGTGTGTGCGTGTGTGTGTGTGAGTGTGTGTGTGTCTGCCGGGTGGCGGAGGTAGAGAGGGTAGAGGTAGTCAGGGCAGCGAGATGGCGTAGGCAGGGGGCAACCAGATGGCATGGGATTGCTGCAGGGGGTGGTGTTATGTGTGCTCCCCAGGAAAGGAGAGGTGGCACACTGGGGAGGGGTCGCATGTGTGTTGCGCAGGGTGGCGCAGATTGCTTGCGGATGTAAAATGGGAGGTGGGGCAGCAGGGCAGGGGTTTGGGACCAACGCTGAAGACAGGAGCCGACAGACGGGTAGGTCACCTACCGTAGGTGGGTCTGCACCGTAGGAGATTGGCACAGGCAGCAGGTGGGTGCCAAGTGTGTGTGTGTCTTGACAGAGTGTGGGGGCTGCATGCCCTGCAGGAGAAGGGCTGGTGCTGGCAGCAAGCACGCGTAAGGTGGTGCAGCTAGGGCTGAGCATGAAAAGGGCACAGGGACAGCAGGGAGAGGTGCGCAGACTGCCTGCATGGTTGCTGGTGATTTGCATACTTTCCAGTGGGGAAGTCGCACAAGCCAGTAACTAGGAAAGAATCATGCAGGTTGCAGGCCCTCCTTCTGGAGTGCCCCTCTGGGGGGCTTAATATGCGTGCGCAATGATGTGCCATATTCTGCCCATGCTCATGCACTCCTGCTCACACCACCGCACAAATACACATGCATGCACACGCACACACGTGCACCTATGCACACAAACAATTGCATGCTCGCGTGCGCGCACACACGCATACATGGGCGCGCACGCGGCATATACAGGCGACGTTGTGTGGGCGGACAGGCCCCATTCTGTGTGCGGCGACTGCGTGCTGGCGGTGTCATGGAACTATGCGCTGCCCGGGCGCCTGCCTGCGTACATGCGCCGCGACCTGGAGGCGGCGGCGCAGCTCCGGCGCAGCCCGGGTGGCGATCAGGTGGCCTGGGGGCAGGAGCAGCGTGCCTTCTGCCTGGGGCATCCCCTGCTGCTGGCGGTCACTCAGGACCGAGGGTGGGTGGATGGGCGTGTGTGTGTTGGTTTGTTCCTGTGTTATATCTGCGTATGCACACATACATGCACACACACATGCACACACAAACACACACAACTAATGCCCACCTGAAGCTGGGCCAGACTGTCTTCGGATCATTCATCTCTAGATGCTTAAAGCAGAGGAGCTGGGCACAGGCTATCAGTCCACCTGGGTCTTGTGAGCAGGTGGTTGGTTTCATCGGCGCAACCACAGAGGTAGCAGGGGCGAGCCAACCATGCTGCATGTCAAAGAGACTGAAATCAAGTTCTGTATGTGGTTGCCTGCTTTGAAGGCTTGTACCCACGCAAGGGGCCTGTGCAGATGGGGCCTCTCCTGTGCGTATTTCTGCTGGCCTCCCCCGGCTACAACATCAGACACAGCAAATGCATGCTCATGCACAAATGCAGAGACACACAAAAAAAGTGTGTATTTTCATGTGGCTTATGTGTGTGTACGTGTTTAGGGTTCAGGGTTAGGCTTAGGGTTTTAGGGTTTAGGGTAAGGGTTAGGGTTAGGGCTTAGGGTTAGGTTTTTGGCTTAGCATGTGCCCTCCGATTCTGCATGCCGCAGGTGTATTGCGCACCATCCCCTCCACTCCAAGTTCCTTGAGGCGGCCAAGCTACTTGTTGACCGCGAGAATGAGCACAAAGCGGCGCTGACCCGCACGCAGCGTGAGGCTGGCCCGCCACCAGCTCATATACAGGTGCGCCTTGGGGGGTTGGATGTTTCCTTCGAGGATTGAATACTGGCCCACATCACGTGTGACGCATGGAGGTTGCTTTGATGCATGCATGGGTCAGGCTAAGCGTTTGTTTGAATGCCCTGCATGACGACTTTTTCTGATCCTGCTGTTAATTAACAAGTCACTTCAGAGGGTTTCTCATGGGGAATGTGGCTTTGCTCCTGACCTCACGCACAGCATCTGATCAGCCAAGCGCTCCCTGTGTACCTTTCTTAGGGGCAATGCGCCATGAAGCCATTGCACTGCACCATGTGCTTGTCAAACTCTGCCTTGAACCCACCGCACAACACCATGGCCCCGCCACACTGTACCACGATCCCACCAGCTGGCAAGGGCAAGGGCTACATGGACATGCTAAGTGACCCATCTGCAGTCTCCACATGCTGTGTTGTTGAACGCAAGGGCGGCGCCTCTCCTGTGTGACTGCCGCATTGATGCGCCGCTGCCTGACAACGCAGGAGCGCGAGGTCGATGAGGACCATGCAGCGCAGTACTCGTGCACGCGGTGCCGGGGCTCGCTCTGCTGCAGCGCGTATGTCCCAATACAAAGCTGCAGCAGCAGCAGCAACCTTGCAGGGGTGGCAGGAATTGAAAGCGGCGGCAGTGGCGGCTGTAGTGGAAGCAGCAGCCTTGTAAAATTAGTGGGTGCTGGAAGCAGTGGCGGCTCCTGCCCAGAGGCGGGGGGGCCAATGCAGGAACTGGGGGTTGGCGGCACCCAACAGCGCTCAGCAAAGAGGCAAAGGGTGGGGAGCTGGGCTGGAAATGGTGATGGTTCTGCTACGGCAATGGCGGCGGCGGCCTACGTTGGTGCTGATGCTACAGCTGCTGCTGTTGCTGCTACCAAGGGCAGCGAGGGCGGGGAGGGCCCCCAGCTGGAGCGTGTGTGTGCTGGTTGCGTGCGTTCACATGAGCGCGTGTGGCACGTGCGCCTGATTTCAGAGGGAGCCTGCTCAGGTGCAGGTCTTCAGTCCTTCCCTGACCATGCTGGCCAGGTGCACTACTGAGGGGCCAGCATGTTCCCTTTAGTGTGCCCCTAAAAAGGCTGGCGCACATGGTTTGGCGAGCATTTTGGGGGATCAATCGTGCGCATTAAAATGATGATTTATCCACCTTAGTGATGGTGTGCCCTCCTGCATGGCTGGCTTGCCCTGCCAGCTTAATCTTTCAAGATTATAAGTTACAGGCCTTTCAGGTCATTGGTGGACTACACTGGGCAAAACGAGGCTACCCTTGTCAAGCAGTTGCCGCAATGTCACACTTATATATAACATATGCAACACTTTCTTGTAGTAAGATCCTAGAAGGATAAGGTGAATGCTACCATTTATGGCATTTTTCCTTTGTTTCTGTTCACCAGATCTGTTAATAGTTGAGTGCTGGGTAAAGTTTGGAGTAAACCGCTTCCAGCGGCAGCCTGGTCCTCAGGCCGCTAGTGGGTGGTCTGTGGCCCAACACTGGCAGCTGATAGAATCCTACTACTTAATTTGGCATTTGTCAATAACAAAAGGAAAACTACGTAGGCACTGGCAGTGAAACACCACCTACATCAATTCAGGAAAAGGAGTGGCACCGTATGACTCGTCCAACATGAAAGAAAACAAAACAAGTCAGTTGGGATCAGGGGGATGACTAGCAGTACTTGTAACTTACAAGTTGTAAGGGTATGATCATTGCAACAGGAGGTTGCAATTGCTAACCGGTGCCAGCCGCGAGAGGCCAAAAGGGTTGGGGTGCAAGTCCCCCCACTCCTTCAAAGGAGTAGGAAGGTGCCAGAGTGGCATCCACCACCGGAGTTGGTCGGACCCTTTTGGCCAGGTCTGTCAGACCATTACAGTACTCCACTCCTGGTCTTGATGATGATTCATTGCAAAAGTTTTCGCAAGAGCACGCCTGTACTGACAAGTTTATAAGCATATTGAACCAAATGAGCATGAAGTTTCACAGCAAGCTTGGTGACTTATTAAATTGACAGCGCTCTTGCTTTTGGCGCCTGACTTGCAAATCATTCTTGTTTCTCAGACAATGCCTCCTAGTTTTAGGTTCAAATTGCTTACTTGACAGGCTTCAGCTCGCTGCCCTGGTTCAACAGATACAAGGTAGGGCTGGCCGCAGGCCTGGCCATAAGTCTGGTTGTTTTGTGGCTGGTCTTTGCCAGCTATAAAGTTATCCACAATGTCTGAGATGACACAGCAAAGTTTGGTGTGCCGTTGAGAACTTCTCTTCGAAAGGAACTCAGACAGCCTGGCTAGACAAGGCATTCAAAGTACATGGTAAAGGGCCTCCACAGAAAAAGACTGGCAGGAAGGGAGAAAAAGGGACGACGTTACAGTCTTGATTGTGAAAAGAACATGCACCTTAGTTTGCACAGCAGCACAGGAGCACCTTTCACAATGTCCATTTCCACTGCGCCAAAACTCAGATTTCACCGATAGGAAAAGAAAAAGCAAAGGAAAAGCTACGCACACAGGATACACCCGAGGCGTGAATTAAGAAAGGTGGTTCTCTCGCGAAAAACCTCCACCGTTACCCCCAGTCCGAGTCGGACTGGGGGCCTTTGAGGACAAGTCCTCCCAGCCGCAGTTAACGTTATGCTCAGGACAAGTATGCCATGCAGACAGAAGAAGCACAGTCTGCATGCAGACAGAAGCGTTATGACTCATAACTTATGAGAATGCTCACATTCCTCATAACATGCTTAGGGAGGGCAATGTACGAAGAAAGAGGTGGCATCAGAGGAGCACCCCCGCTCCTTACACAAGTGCGTGGATCAGCTTGTAGATCCAGGAGGGGAGAGACAAACCACAGATGGGGCAGGAGCCAATTAGAGAGACGCTTGATCGCTTCTTGCCTGCTGGGAAGGGAACATCAGAAAGATCGCGGTGGAGGTCCTCTGCAAGCTGCAACTGGCTTGAGTGTTGACCAACTTTGGATAAGATTTAGATTTCACAATGAATCATAGTCAGAGTGCCTGACTAGTTAGTTGGTGGGGGTCATGTTCCAGGTTTTTCTCACTTGTGGTTTCGCTCTTTTAGGTAGGTGCTGATATGTCACCCATAAATCTATACACACCCATGTTGTTTGCACATAAAACAAGCTCTCGGAAGGCAGGCTGGTGCTCGCACCAATTGTAACCTCTTCCAATTACACGTCAATTGGGGTGTCATTTGGGCATCAAAGTGACAAGGAGAAGGAGACGCATTGGTCTGAATTACCATAAATCTACCCCAGGTCAGAGAAAGAAAAATTAAAGAAACAACGCAGACAGAGTAGCATTAGACCTACACTAATTTGATTCAGTATGCAATAGAAATTATGAGTAGAGGTTGAAAAATGATACAAATAGAGCACACGGCCCTTTCAAAATCCTTGTGACCACCACAACTATCCCTCTTCCTAGTTCAATGGTGGGACTTTGCCTAGAGCTTGCACCAGTTGTAGACCTCTTCTTTAACTAAAGCAAAACTGATGGAACTTGCGTGATTTGAAATCATGCAAACAGGGGTATCCCTGCTGGTGCAATAATTCTTTTTCTGACTGCAACGGAGGCGAATTGGTTTGTTGCTGGTCTTCGCCAGCCAAAAAATAATCAATTGTGTCTGAGATGAAATGACAGAGTTTGTTGTGCCATTGAGAAAGGAAATCAAAGACAGTCTAACTAGGCAAGGTATGCAAATTATAAGAGGCCTCCACAGAAAAGGACGCAAAAAGGGGGGAAAAGGATTGAATACCACGCTCTGAGAGAGCACGCAAACAAGTCTAGACAGTGAAAAAGCACATGCACTTCATTTTGCGCAGCAGCATTGCACAAGAGCACTTGTCACAGAGTCTATTTCTCCTGCGCGAGATGGAGGATTACACCACGGGAGTACGTGCCCGCTGTCACGCCATATTGTGTCTTTGCCGAATTGGTGTCTGAGACTGTGTGTTTGAGATCAGACAGTTGTTGGTTGGAGACACTTTACTGAGGCCGGAGTAGTGGAGGGCCAGATATTGAGAATTCTTATTTTCTGGCTTTGATTGTGGAACACTTGATAACCTTAAAGAAGAACCAAGGTCAGTGCTGCAAGATGGCAGCGTAAGCTGCAAGAACGGCGTGGCAGCCGAACTGTGTCTGTGCGTGATGGGGAGCAAAAGGGTTAAGTATTGAAGACATGATGCAGCGTAAGGAATGATGCAGCTCATGGTCTATGCAGTCGCGTGCCCTCTGTCGCAAGTGCGTGGATCAGCTTGAAGATCTGGGAGGGGAGAGGCAAACCAAGATTGATAAATTTGTTGTTGCCTTTCTGAGGGTTCATACCAGCAATGTCCCTCCACGCTTTCCTCATGCTAATTCTCAGATCAGCAGTGAAATCTGAGTAACAAATAGGGTGATCCTGCAAAAAGGCTTGTATTTATGTGTAGCAGCCCCACAATCCCTTGCACAAAAGGCTAGCAAGATGTCTGAAGCCCAACATGTCTTTGCCTCTTATCCTTGACGAATACAGCATGTGACCTCACTTTGTACCTACTACTAAGCTTGATGTCTTTCATTCCTGCTTTCCATTAAAGTCATCATTCATTCCCTCCGGCTGGCAGCGACCAGCCACAAAACAATAGGCCAGATGCTATCTCTCCTGCTTTTTGTCTAAGTCTTGAGCATAGATTGTAGAAATGTGCATAGTGTTGCTGGATGCACGCAAAAGTCTTACATAATTGCGTGCAGAATCTGACAGGAAGAGCTTTAAGCGTTGCAAAAAAAAGCACAGTTTTTGCAAGATGCATGCGGAGTCTTACAGGTAGAGCAGAGAGTGTTGCAGCAAACGTACGCAATCTTTGCAGGATGAGTGCAGACTCTTACAGGAAGAGCGCAGCGTGTTGCAGAGAAGGTGCACAGTCTTCGCAGAATGCATGCTGTCTTACAGGAGAAAAGCTGTGTAACACCGCAGGGTAAAAGGTATGCTCGAGATGTCACGAGGAGGAATTGCTCCTCCTTTAATCGTTACACATTGAGTGTAGCAGCCTGCAATAATGGTGCAGAGTGTTGCAGGATGGATCCAAACTCTTACAGGAAGAGCCCAGAGCGCTGCAGCCTACAGGATTAAAGGTACACAGTTTCCAGGATGCACGTGGTGTCTTATAGGTAGAGTGCAGGGTGTTGCAGATAAGGCGCAGAGTCCTGTACAGGAAGGGCACAAACTGTGGCTGATCAATTCTCATGAGAAGGTGCATGGTCTTTGCAGGATGCGTGCAAAGTCTTACAAGAAGAGCACAGTGTCGCAATTAAGGTACACCATCTCTGCAGGATACATGCAGATTCTTACAGGAAGAGTGCAGTGTTGCAGGATGCGCGTTGACAGGAAGAGTGAAGAGTTTTGCAGGATACGTTAAGGCTTACAAATAGCAATCAGAGTGCTGCAGGATACGTGCAGAGGCTTACAAAAGCGATCAGAGTGCTGCAGGATACGTGCAGGCCCTAGGGAAGAGTGAGCACTTACACGAGAGTCTTGCAGGATCAATCACACAAGACTTATCGCACAGGATAAATCACAATATTGTGCACCTCTCTCTCGGCCTCACGCCTCGCTATGACCACTTGGCAGTGGATGGTGCTGGTACAACTTATTGAATTGAATTCATTCATTGTACGTACAACTGCCCTTACGGTAGTGTTGATGATTTTGTGTGCACGGTTGACAGATCATTTGGGGGGGGGTATGATAGATACAAGGACTAGGAATATGGAACGACATGTCTGTCAATTTCTGTCATCCTAAGCATTTGATCCTTTACACTTGTGGATGGCTTCGGCTTGCGCAGAGGGCCAACTTTCACCTAAGTGCGTTGTGCCTCCTGAGTGTTTCGACGGGGTCAGTGTCCCCCGCTGGACGCCGCTGCCCGATGATGCAGGATGTCAGCAGCAAACACAAGTGTTCTAGCTCTCTCTCACCTCTGTGCACCTCACAAACCGCCTGCACGCAAGTCCCCTGCACGGGCCGCGGACCGGGTCCGGACCCGGTCGAAGCGCATCTTGCCTCCCTCCTTGCTTGTGGATGATGGCCTCTGTAAACTCTAGTCCACGCTGCCCTGCGCCTCATAAACATTATGGCCATCTGGCTGCTGGTCCGCAACACGGGTCACAACACGGGTCATGACCCCTCAAAGGCTCCTCATTGCTGTCTGGTCATCTCCACACCACCACACTGCCCTACACAACGCATGCAGTGCACTTGGGGAGGGGAAATGTCATGGCATCAGCAGTGCACACTCGTTTTGCACACACACCTGGTACACCGTTTGCCGAAAACTTTATTAGTACCTCATATCTTTAGTGTTCATAATCGTTGTACCTGTCCTGGTTTGACTCTGAACACAATGTACATCTTGTAACCACAGTCAGAATCAGACACAAAGCAGTCTTGGTTCACGCACACACAGTCATTGCCATTTCGTCTGCGTGCACATGCAGTTGATCTACCATGGCGCCCAGCAGGCTCCACCCCGCGTTTCACGAAGATGAGGAGCGTCATGAGGTGAGAACCGGGATATGTGGGAGTTTTACGTTACGCTTTACATTAATTACGAAATTATCTGCTTTTTTAGTGGAGGTGGAATTCCAGATAAACCTGGCAATATAGCCATAACTCCTGATATCTAAACGACGCAGAGGGGTAGGATCTTCTTTTGTATCAAGAATTGGATTCTGATGATCTTTCAGAGTAGTAGGGTTGAGGAGTGTGTAAGCTTACGGCGTGTTAACAATTTTCAATTCCAGTTAGAAAGTTGAGGGGTTTTAATAAACACCGGTCAGAATTGAAAACCGGTGTTTGCTACCCATTGCGTTTACAACACTTACCCTTTTCTCTTCTCCCTGCGCTTTCCAAGCCTTGTAAGGCCAGGATTATTGCCAAAAGCCATTCAAAGCTTTTCTTGATTTCTCTTATCCACGGGGTATAAAACACCGGTCCTTTAATTTTTGACAATCCCCGGGGGGTGGTTTGCGAACGCGCTTTTTAAACACGGCCGTCCCGCGGGTCCTGCACACCAGTAAGAAAACCGGTGTTGTAAACACAAACTAGCGTTTTATTGTTCCATTTATTTATTTATTTATTTATTTATT
>LFCJ01002094.1_pt1 | contig 14282 bp, 22 predicted proteins | sample 643141 | NCBI WGS metagenome assembly LFCJ01 (sample SAMN03766243, study PRJNA286221) | soda lake metagenome | biome: soda lake; feature: Kulunda steppe; material: water; isolation source: sample B1-Br-g2 brine of Lake Bitter-1 | place: Russia: Kulunda steppe | collected 2010-07 | reverse complement strand
GGGGGGGGGGGGCGCATGCTCAGTGTGTGACCTGGTGCGCTTGTAGTGTCTTTATTATGTGCACCCTACACGTGTTTGGACTGTGTGTGTGTATGTGCGCGCTCGCGCATGTGTGTGTGTGTGTGTGTGTGTGTCAGAGCGTCGCACACCACTGGGTGCACCTGTGAGAGACCAAGAGCCACCTAAAGCAGGGATTTAGGGCTCGCAAACATGACGACACCTGCCGACGCACGCTCTCGGGTGCGCAGGAGCTGCCCCAACCAGACACATGCATGCTTTTCAAGCACACACCCACCAGCGCATGTACTCAGGACTTGTGCTGCGCGTGCGCTCGGGTGCACAGGAGCTGCTGGATCCTGACACGCTGTACAACTTCCTGCTCGATCGCTGGGCGGCCTTCACCTCCATCCCTGTCGGTGAGCGAGCCCTTGCACCCATGCTGGCTGGCGCGTCGCTTCCCAAGTAACACCCCTGAGCCTGTCGGACCCCTGAGCCCTGTAAATAGCTCACAATTTTCCAAGAGTTTGGGCTAGGCTTGATCGCCTTACTATGCCCATGTGGATCCCACAGTTGGTGTTAGAGTACACGCACTGTATGACAGGGTGAGGCCCCCTCATGCCCCAGCCCATGCTCACACCAGCCCTCCGTCCATTTTGCTGAGCCAGGACCACCTGTCCAGTGGCACACACCATCCCTTGACAGAGGCTATGGGGACTCCTGTACATGTTATTGATGCTGGATTTTAGTTGCATCTTGAGCGCACTGATGGACAACTTGTCCAAGAAAACAAAGAATGAGGGAAATTGCATAGAGAGAGAAATCAAAAGTACCCTCATAGATTTCGAGCGCATGCTCCTATGCAATACCCTCGACAAGCTACTGACGTACTTACTCTAGTACTACCTAGTGCTACCTGAGTACTCCTTTTGAAATAAAATCACACAAAGCATCGCACAGAGCAGAGGTAATCTGCGTCTAATCAAGTCAAGGCTAGCTACCTTGCTGCAAGGAAGGCAGGCAGCCTCGTTGGTTAAAACTCGGCAATATCATACTCTCGATAACATATTAATGAGTGTTAACCGTTGAGCTATGATAGCAGCTGTAGCCTACGATAGCAGCTGTACTAATTTGGCACAGCAAAACCTGCAGCAATACCCGTCATCATTTTATCATTGGCATTGCTTTCAGGATGCAAGCTGACAGGTGATGATCCAACTGGGCAGAGCTTGATCCAATTGCAATTCAACTGCAGAAGATCCAATTGCAATTCAACTGCAGAATTCACTGGCATTCACCAGAGGCCCTGACACCTGCCACAGCCTGCATGTGGGCCTATCCAGCCCCGTTCAGAGGAGTGAACTCTGAATCCCATCAAAATCAAGTGCAAAACGAATGCCTGGTCCATTCCAAAATGCTGCTTGGACCCCATTTGAATCATGCTTGAACAGATCTGAACACACTCCTTCAAACTTCGAGCGAATGATTATCTGTCCCTCCAATTTGATCAGATGCACATGATGACACTGCTGTGGTGCCTGTCCATGCGCTTGAGGTGGATCAACAGAAACCCAGATGATTCAAAGCCCAACTCCCTTTTTTGGAGTGCAGTTGCTGGGTGTGCAACAGAGCATCAGATGTCCCGGCTAATGCACGTGCCATCACAGCGCTTGCATGCACCACCTCCTGCTGTGTGTGCGTGCTTGTACGAGTGCGCTCTCCAGAGCGTCTGCTTATGCACTGTGTCAGTGCTTCAATTAAGGTGTTGGGGGGTGTCGCCAAATGGCGACACAGGGTGCTTTTGCTGAGATTGTGTGTCGCCACAGTGATCCTACCAGAAAACAAATCGCCAGATTGACCTTTGGCAGATTGACCTTACAAATGTGTGCAACATAAACAATTGAATAAATACAATTTAATTTTATACAAACGAAAACCCCTCTTTCCCTCCTTTCTGAGTTTTGCTTCAAGTCAGATGTCAGGTCTAGTCGCTGTCACTATCTGCCACCTCCATGATTTCTGGCTGCTGCTGCTGCTGCTGCTGCTGCTCACATGCTGCGCAGTGCCCAGCATGCTGGGCAGCGCTTGGAAGCAAAGAATTCTTTGCTGCGAACCACTAGTCACATGCCCTGAGGAAGGGAAAGTCTATGAACTCCCAAATTAGTTGGGTTGCCAGTGCTAGGCAGGCATTCAGGTATAGTGCTTGCAGGCAGTTGTGGCGCTCATCCTTGATGAAGGCAAGCTTGCTGAACGGGCGCTCCTCCTCCACTGAGCCAGGCACTTGCACCAAAAAGCCTGCCTTGACCACCCGCTCGCTGACTGGGAGTGCTGCAGCAAGGGCCTCGGGAAGTGCAGGAGGGACAACTAGGGACTCTTAAGGCACTGCAGCAGGGGGTGCTACAGCAGGGGGTGCCACAGTAAGGGGTGCTGCAGCAGAGGGCGCTGGAGCAAGTTGTGCAAGGAGAGGTGATGGAGGGGCTGCTGCTGCTGCTGGTACTGCTGCTGCTGCTGGTGCTTGTGCTAGTGGTGGTGCTGCTGACATTTCTGGGAGAGGGGAGGGTGAGGAAGTGGGGGACCAGGGGGATTTGGGTTTTCAGCTGTCCTTGGGGAGGGGCCCTTGGGCCCCCAAAGTGCGTTTATGCGCAGTTGCATACAACACTATAAAATCAATATGTAAGAAATTGGCAACGCGGGGTCTACGAGCATTCCCCGTGTCAACAATTGGCGACACAGGGTGCTCTGCGACGCCCTGCCGGGCGTTGCAGTGTCGCCACACAAGTGACCAAAATGTGACCATTTGACGACGCGTCTTACTTAATCGAAGCACTGCTGTGTGTACGTGTGGGCATGCGCGCAGTCAGGGGCGTCCTTGACACCCTGCAACCTATCACCAACGCCTTGCACAGCGTCTTCTACAAGCTGCACGACTTTGTGGTGGTAAGTGCTTCCAGTGGTTGTGCAAGCAACCAGCGTGGGTGGGTGCCTCTGCACCGGTGGTTACCTCTGGTGCCTCTGCTCTAGTGAGTGCTGTGCGCTCTGTGCAAGCCACAAGGCAGTCAGGGGATGCGAGGTGCACAATCCTGGGTTACCATGAGCGGTGACCTAAAGAGGGCGGCAGTGGCAGTGATGGCGAGAGTGACAGTTAGAGGGCGGTAGCAAGTGGTGACGGCAAGAGGACGGCGGCGAGGTCCTGCAAAATGCTGTGCGCGCAAGCCATGGGATGGCCATGTGTGGTCCCCTTCCCAGTTTTAATTATTAGGATTTTACTATTAGGACGGCCATGTGTGGTCCCCTTCCCAGTTTTTATTATTAGGATTTTTATTATTAGGATGGCCATGTGTGGCCCCCTTCCCAGTTTTTATTTCTCTGGTCCAGCAGCGCGCAGCAACCACTGGTGTGCCCGGTGCACAAGCTGCTTGCTGCCAGGCGCAGATCCAGGCTCCGCCTCGTACTCGTGTGCAATCGCTGTGTGAGCAGTGTCTGCTACACAGCCCTGATTTGAACACTGATGGTCCCAGCCATGCGTTTGTGCAAACTTGGGTGGGCTCCCAGGCATGTGTGTTTGTGTGCGCGCGCGTGCACTAACACAGTCAGCTCCTGGTGTCAGCTCCTGTGCTATCAGCTACTGAGATGTTATGTTAGGCAAACAAAGGTGTGCTCCAAGCTGCACGTGCTTGTGTTTTAAGAGGTCGGGCCTGCGCAAGCGCGTTTGCTGGTGACATGCGCGTCAAACAACCCCCCCAGGGTCTCTCTAGTGCAGCTGGCAGTGGGTGCGTGCGCACACAGGCCGCGCCGCAAGTTGATGTGCGGGTGTGCCTCGCCCACCGATCCGCGCGTGTCCATGCTCGGCCGCTCCAATCAAGTCGCCGGCCAACAAGGCACCAGTACTGCCCAACACAGGCATCAGCATCTCCGACAAAGGTGTCTGTACAATGTCCTGATCCGCGCGCGCAGAGCTCAGGCCTGTACAAGTTTGGTGTGGACACCAGCCTAGCCAGTTGGCACTGGGTGCAGGACAGCACGCCCTACAAGCTTGGCGCGCAATATTTGTACCCGGTAGTCCAGGTGAGCTAACTGGGTCGGGCAGGACACGCCCTTTTGACACCTGTTAAATAAAAAAACAGATTATGAGGGAGGTAAAACAAGATGGAGATAGAGGTACGCTTTTGACAGGAGACGCGGCGGCTGCGCAAGGGGGTCGCTGATGTTGTGGGGAAAATGGGGTAGCCTCATGTGACTTTGACGCGCGCGCACTTGCTGCCGTATTCAAAAGCAGCACGGTTGTCACCAGGGATGATGAATGGCACAGAGGCTGAAGGCACTTGGGCACGCTCGCCACGTGTGCCATCACAGGCATGCTTCTTTTCTGGAAGTGGGTTGATTGCTCACATCTGTGCCAACCTAGCCAAGGCTGCAGGCCACCTGGGGATCCCCTGGATTCTAATCCTATCTTGTGATCCGCTTGATTCTGATCATGTCTTGTGATCCCTTACATTCTAATCATGTCCACACCTTGGAGGACTGCAGGCACATGCAAGATGCACCCTTTTCCCTCCGCAATGCACGTTCCCCCCTACAATGCGCGCGCCTGCCTCGTCCAGATTAGTTCACATGTTCAACGCGCACAGCTGTGTGTCAGACCAAGGTGCCTTTTGCAGTGGGGAGTCTGCTGCCACTGCTCATTTTCTCATTTTTCCCTCGTGTATATAGCTCATGCGCATGCCCTTCTGCGCCTTGCGCCCCCATACACACAGATTTCCACTGGGCACTGTGCGCTGTTTTCCCTCCCCTTGTGCGAACTGTAGCCCTTTCCCTTGTGCGTGCTGTCACCCTTGTGCGCGCTGTCGCCCTTTTCCTTGTGCGCGCTGTTATCCTTCCCCTTGTGCGCACTGTCATCCTTCCCCTTGTGCGTTCTAAAATCCTTGTGCGTGCTGTCACCCTTTCCCTTGCGCACGCTTTCACCCTGTCCGTTGTGCGCTCTGTCACCCCAGTGCGTGCTCTCCTCCTTGTGCACGCTGTCATCCTTCAGTGCTCTGCCAACTCCGCCCTGTTTACCCCACACACTCTACGCAGCCCGTCGCTGACCCAACCCTGGACAAGCTCACACGCTCCAAAGTGATCAACAGCACCCTGGACTTTTGGAAGCCCAACACAGCCATCGCAGCCTGAGCACATGTGTGTCAGGGTTGCAGGGATCAGCATGCAACGTGTGTGTGTGAGGGGACGCGAGGGCTGGGGCTGGCGAGCCGCCCTTGTAAGGGTTTTGTGTTGTGTTGCGCTCAGCAGGTGTGGCTTGCTGCGCTCGTTGTGTTGCGGCTGATGTGCACGGATGTGCCTCATTTGGTCTGGTTGAGCCTTCCTCCTTGCACCTTGCTTGTACATAGAGCTCAGACTGTTGCGGTGAGGATGAGCTGAGGCCCCCCTCTGTTACAGGTCCAGTGGTGGGCCTGCCAGATCAGGGGCACATGTTGGCGATGTCAACAATGGATGTTTGTTGAAGAGCAGTGAAGCACTCAATCACGCTTTGTGGCTGGGAGCATAGCCTTATGGCCCCCATTCAAGTGTACCACTGGTTTCAACAGTCAACCCCCCTTGTGTTGCAAGCAATTGAACTCAGGATTTATGAGTGTATTTCATTGACAAACTGAACATTGATCAGTAACTCATCCATCAGGAAGCACGTGTTCTATTCATATAATTCATTTGTTTGTGTCTGTAATCAGAGGCCGTGTCTATAGGAAGCAGAATGCGTGAGTATGGCAGGTTAGAATGAGTGAAGAAAGACTGCGCCAGCAAGGATCACCCTGGTGGCATGCATTACCAAGATTCATGTATCAATCAAGCGTGCTGTTGTCCTGGTTTCAAAATCAGTCACATCAAGGGATCCTGTCAAGAGACACGACAGGGGAGCCTCCTGAGCATAATGCATCATGCATCATGCAAAACAAGAAACCCTGTGGGTGTGTGCCATGAAAGATGGCATCCTGGATGTTCTACAACGATCATCCAAGCTTTACATTGAAAAGGATCCACATGTCACCATGCATTTAAGGACGCCTTAACCCCTCGGAGAGCTTCACAAATGCCGGTGGTCAAAGCGCCATGCAAAGTCCAGGAGCACTTAGCCAAAGGAGGAGGGGCAAAAGGTCGTCTGCAAGATCATAGCGCTGGGCTCCCTGATGGTGCGTTCCGTCTTGTGAGCAGTCACGAGAAAGGATGACCAGCCGGGTCTTAAGCTCACCCACCCATTCTGGGATGTGCCCAGGAAGAACTTTTTGAAGTGCCCATGCATTGTGGTGCAAGCTCTGTGGTAGAAAGCACTCCTGGCAGGCTCCCCGAATGAATTGCAAATCCAAGCTTTACATTGAAAAGGAGGAAAAGAAATCTGCGTGGGCAGAAGAGTAAAATTCAACAAGCAGATGTTTCTAAATTTCACACGACTGATCAGGGAGCCTTGGAGATCCAGGGGCCCCTTCCCTCTGTATGTAAGGAACGCCATCAATAAGGGTTTGTCACTAACATTAGTAATGCAAAGTACCATTAGTAATGGGCTGTGGCCGGGAAATGATCTCAGTGGATAGACTGGCCGATACCCCAACTGGGCCGGTCCAGCCCGAGCCTGAGCCTGGTGGTTAGTTGAGAAGTTGGAAGTGACCTGGAGATGATGGAAAGCCCGCTTTCGTTACATTGCGGATTAACTAACTATTGGCAGATTTAAAAATCTTGGCCTTGGCTTTTAACAAGCTCACACTTTGATAACTAACTCATCATTCATAAAAAAACGTCTACCTACCCCGGAGGCAAAGGAACAACTTGAAGTGTACATGTAGTCAGTAACAAGTGTACATGTAGTCAGGTAGTCACATGAATCTTGCATTCTAAGTGAGCAGTCTAGCAGGCTGGTGATGTGAGTATAAATGGGCTAGCCAGATGGAAAGCCAGGGATGTGGCGTGCCTGGAACGAGGGAGCAATGTGCCTGCCAAGAATGGTGGTGTCCTTCGCGACCTGTTGGGGCGTGTTTCGCCTCACACCCACAGCCGCTGTGCATGCACTGGATGCACAGTCAGCACATGTAGGGCACATAAGGAGAGGAAAGACTGCTGGTGGTCCGGCTCTGGCGCACTGTAGGGGGAGCGGCACTAAGACTCCCATGCTCATGCCCAGAGAGTAGCACAGCTTCCACACCCTGCTTTCCTGAGTGGCCTCAGCTGTCATTACACTGCTTCAACACTGCCAGCACACACACACACGCACACACACACACGCACACACACACACACACACAGCGTCAAAAAAAACCATTTCCGTGCCGCCAGGACTCCCTCCTCGTGCAGGCGCACCCCCGGCGCGCTTGCTGCACCTTGCGCAGGCGCTGCACAGCCCCTCCGCATGTGCTGCACGGCTCACTTGGCGTCATACCAGGTGTCGGCAGTGTTGGCGTCCACGGCCAGCTCAACAAGCAGGGGCTGTTTGCGCCGCCTCTCCTCAATCTCCTCCTGCAGGCACAAGCAAGTAAAAGGTCAGCCAAGTCGGCAGCCAAGAGTCTGGAGCCCACAGTCTGCTTTTGTACCAAGCAAGGCAAACAGCCGCAGGGCAAGAGTCTGGAGCCCACAGTCTGCTTTTGTACCAAGCAAGGCAAACAGCCGCAGGGCAAGAGTCAGGAGCCCACAGTCTGCTTTTGTACCAAGCAAGGCAAACAGCCGCAGAGCAAGAGCCCACAGTCTGCTTTTGTACCAAGCAAGGCAAACAGCTGCAGGGCAAGAGCCACGGCAGAGCCACTCATGAGGGATAAGGATGGCCAGGCTCGCTGCCGTGCATTGCTGCATATGTTGGCGGCAGTACAGCCGCACAACTGGCGGCAGAGCACATAGAGCCAGCACCAATCGCAGCAACGCAGCCACGCCAGGCCCACTGCTTGTGGAAGGGGGCAGCCCAACTGTGGCAGGTGGCCCAACTGTGGCAGCCCAACTGCTTGTGGAAGGGGGCAGCCAAAGTAAGTACGGCGGTGTTGAGGGATAAAGGATCCCTAAATCACACAGGACGATTACGTTAACGTTCACCTGTCAAAATCATCCAGGCAAAACAATGGCATGGCTGGGCCACACACACATGCACGCGCGCGCGCGCACACACACACACACACACACACACACACACACTAGCGGGCAGCCCAGTAAGTACATTGACCCAATCCACAAGGCACCAGCGCCCATGCACACTTTCCCAGGCAGTCATGGGCTGCCTCGCAAGCACACGCTCGTACGCACATACACACTCATGCACCCGCCTATATGCACGCCAACCGGTGCGTGACCCAAAGCATGCAAATACACATGCATGCATGAACACCCTCATCCACACGTACCGGGGAGTGGGCGGCCCAGGCCCAGGGGTGCGCCATGTGCTGAACCACCAGGTCCTTTGCCTGCATCGCTGTTGCCTTGGGGCCTTCCAGGATGACCTCATCATGCACCTGCAGGGCACGCATGTGTGTGTGTGTGTGCGCGTGTGCGTGTGCGTGTGCGTGTGTGAGAGAGCGTGCGCGCGCGCCTGTGTTGCGTTCTACATGTGTTGTGTGTTCCTGTCCTATTCCTGTGCTTTCATGCGCCGGTATGCGTGTGCATGTGTGCACATGTGCGCACGTATTGTGCGTGCGTGTGCAGGTGAAATGGGCGTGTGCATGTGTGCACATGTGCGCACGCATTGTGCATGCGTGTGCAGGTGAAATGGGCGTGTGCGCGCGCATTTTGCATACGCGGTGCACTGCCCCCCTAAGGCTGCCTTGCTTGGCTGCAGATTCATGCATATATGCCGGCATCACCACTCTCCAACCCGTCTTCTTAAGCTGCTTGCATTCACGAGCACCTCCCATGCATACATGCCGGCATCACCAGTCTCCAAGTTGGAGACTCTAACCCGTCTACTTAAGCTCCTCTCATCTACGTGCACCTCTCATGCACATGCTTCTCTCATGCACATGCTCCTCTCATGCACGTGCACCTCTCATGCACATGCTCCTCTCATGTGCACGTACCTGCATGACCTGCCTGCAGCCCTTATGCTTGAGCTCCTCTCAAGCGCATGCTCCTCTCACGTTCATGCGCCTCTCATGCGCACGCTCTTCTCATGCATACATATACGCACACATACACACACACCTGCATGACCAGCCTCCAGCCCATCCTCTTCAGCTCCTCGCACTTGTCGATGGCAAGCATGGCTGAGGACGCCACGTCAGCGGCTGAGCCCTGTGCGCGTGATGAGTGAACGCGGCAGAGCCCACAAGTGCAAGAGTGAGCCGCCCGGTGTGGTGAGGTGCGCAGCATGGAGTGGTGTGCAAGGCTAGTGGGCCTGTCCCTGGCACGCTTTGCTGGGACGGGGGTGGTGGAGGCGGGCAGGGCGGCTAAGGGAGGGTTAGGCAGGTAGGGTCCGAGAGGGTTAGGGAGGGGGATGAGGTAAGTCACACCTGGATGGGGGTATTGATGGACGCGCGCTGCGCGTGTCCGGCCTTCCTGCGGTCCCTGCTCTTGAGGTCGGGCAGGGGCCGCGTGCGGCCCAGCAGCGAGGTCACGAACGGCACGGGGATCTCCCTCTTGGCCTGCTCGGTAGTCGCCACCTGCCACTTCAGCACCTCCTTGCGGTCGGCGTACCACCTGCAGCCAGGCGTGCATGGCCTCGATTACAACGCGTAACTGCAGGCAGGCTTGAGGGAGGGGGGTGTCACTCGAGATGCTCAACAAAGAGATGGTTCCGCAGGGTGAGCCGTCAACGCAGGTACGCGTTCTCCAGTGATCCCATGTGCTGGCGTCCGCTCTGTGGGCGCCCGCCAGGTGCAACTGCACGACGTCCCACAGCGCTGATGCCACTGTGTAGGTGATCATGCTTGCCATGTCAGCGCTGATGCCACTGTGTAGGTGATCATGCTTGCCATGTCAGCGCTGATGCCACTGTGTAGGTGATCATGCTTGCCATGTCAGTGCCAGGACTGCGCCAACCAGCTGCAACATTCTGCCTGTACCTCCTGTCTTAGCCCCCCTTGTTCAAGCACGCATGCTTGATGCTTGTAGTTCATAGGAGCGCACTGCAACAACCCTTGCGCAAGGCCCTCTTGCACACAAAGGGGCCTCTTATGTGCGGCTCTATTTCCACTCCTCGGTTGGCGCTTGGGGGCTTTGTCAGCACTGAATGTGTCCTCTGCCATCCGAGGCCAGCCTATGCAAAGATATCACACCAGATATCACATCCTGCCATCCGAGGCCAGCCTATGCAAATATATCACACCAGCTGCTCCTCTTAAACCTTCATCGCACACGCACATGCCAATTGCACACACACAGACAAACACACACATGCCACAAAGCCATATGCCATCTGCGCCTCCTCCTTGTGCAAGTAATTGCAGAGCCCCACACCTGCACGTATGGCAACTCCACAGCTGCCTGTCCTTGAATTTCCTCAGCCACACCTGTCCACTGTCTGTTGAGCTTCCTCCAGCGTCGTGCCAAAGTCCTTGGAGAGGCCAAATGCCGTTTTTCCGTAGGCGATGGAGAAATTTAGGATCTTGGCCTTCCTGCGCTCTGACGCAAACCTGCAGGTGCACGCCAGGCACACATGAACATGAACACGCAACAGGCACACATGAACATGCGCTAGGCACACATGAACATGGGCCAGGCACACACAAACATGCGCCAGGCACACATGAACAAGCGCCAGGCACACATGAACACGCGCCAGGCACACAAGAACACGCGCCAGGCACACATGAAGAAACACTAGGCACACATGAACACGCGCCAGGCACACATGAACACGCGCCAGACGCAAGCAAACAACTGTTTGAAGCACATGTGGAAATTAGCACAGGCACCCGCAAGTGAACAAATAAAACCCATGAGTGGCAGAAAAATATTAAAAATTCCAGTTGACTACTCAATCCACAAGACGGCCATTGGCAATTGGCACAGATGCCTGGCATGAGCAAATGAGCGCCAGGGAAGAATGAGTGGAGCCATCCCCACGGGGTGTGAGCAAGGGCCTGCATGCTCTTGTCTGCCTGTGTTAGATCATACACATTGTCATGTCTTGTCATGCCGTGAGCGCTAGACCATCCAAACACCTCCAGGCAGTCACATGCTCACTCTCTTGCTACGTCAAATGCCAAGATGTGCTGCGTGCACACAACATTATCCTGTGCACTCAGCAGGCGATGTCTTCCTGTACCTGTGCTCCCAATTGTGCACGTAACGCGAGCAGCGTTTGGAGTAGCTGCACCCATTTCCTGAGTCTTGTTTGCAACGCCTTAGTTAACAAATGATATTCCAACCATGTCCACTTACTTGTCCTTCAGCAGCGGCTTGTCGGGCTTGCCTTCGCCCTCCCACTCCAGGTAGCTGTTCCCTGTGAAAAAAACCGTCACAGCACACGAGCAGATCTGCAGGGCAAGGCATACATCTGCCCACATGAAAAGCTTGCTAAGCATGCATCTGGCTTATGACTGGAATTTTTACTTGAAGCCAGTATGCAAGTAGCGCACATACCCTCCCCCTTCTCACACACACATGTACACAGACACTCTCTCACAGCACACACAGAGGGTCTTAACTACACAATCATACAGTGCACCCAGAGCTCTGATGTTTGTGTTAGATCCCAGTGTTATGCAGTGCACTCACCAGCTGCTATGTCTGCCTGAATCTCATCGTACATGCCGTACGCTGTGCGGGAGTGAAAGTCGCCGCCCAGCTTGAAGGCCTCCAGCATGGACCTGGGGAGACACACAGGTGGGCAGCAAAAAGGTGGGGAGACACACAGGTGGGCAGCAAAAAGAAGGACCTGGGGAGACACACAGGTGGGCAGCAAAAAGAAGGGTGGGCAGCAAAAAGAAGGACCTGGGGAGACACACAGGTGGGCAGCAAAAAGAAGGACTCTCCAGTGTAGCCCCAGGGAGCAAAGATAAAGAGCAAAATCAGGGCGCGCCGTAGGGTGGCCGTGATCTAGAGCCAAGTTGGCGGCAAACACACATGGCATGTGGAAACAATGCACACATGAATTCAGCATGGACGAGGCATGGAAATGTGGGCAAACAATATTCATGGTTGACACTTGATCAACATCAAGGCATAAATCCAAGAAAGACAGGAGCCTCAATAACACACAAACTCCATGCACAGACAAGAGAGGCAAGGCGGTTAGCCGCTGCTGCAAGGTACAAGCTTCTGCACTTCAGAGCCTGGGGCAGATGCACTTGCACACTGCTCGTGTACCTGCATTCAACTTGCAAAAGGAAGGAAGACGCAGCTTTGCCCGCACGCTGCTCAAGCAAATGCCACTTCATGTATCCAGGCGGGTAAGGCCCAGCAGCAGTGCACACCCTTACAAGAACACTAACATGCTTGCATGCAGAAGTAGCGCACGCACTCGCAGTTGGTGCTGTGGGCAAGGATGCGCAGCTCTAGAGGTTGGCATGCAACATAAGCGCACGCACTTGCAATTGGTGATGTGCGCAAGGATGCGCAGCTCCAGCTGCCCGTAATCCGCCACCACCAGGGTATTACCAGACTCCTTGCCTGCGTCGACTGCGGTGAATGCCTGGCGCACCTGCTCCAAGAGAGCGTGTGCGACGTGCGAGTTTGTGGGCACAATTATGTGTGCGAGTGCGTGCCCGCTTAACAATGCGGTCCCCGGACTGGCACCTGCTCCACGAGAGCGTGTGTTATGTGCAAGTTAGTGGGTGTAGTTATGTGTGCGAGTGCGTGCCCACTAAACAGTGTGGTCACCGGACTGGCACCTGAACCCAGCCTTAATAGCCGCATTTCTCCAGGCCAGCAAAATAGGGACCAAGAACAGTTGAAGGCGGCAGCGCCCATACCAGGCCCGCATGCCCGCCTGCAACACCGGGCTACTTGCACCTCTACCAAGCGCCTGCATCACTCTGGACTGCCAAAATAGCTTGAGGCCACATCCAACCAGACCCACAGCAGTCCCCTCTGCCCAACCCCAACCGCCCCCGGCAGTGGAGGATGTGGCTCCAACTTGTCCTCTGAGTGGTCCTTGTATACACCCAAGTACCCATTGTCCTCTGAGTGGTCCTTGTATACACCCAAGTACCTCTGAGTGGTAACACCTCCTTGTATACACCCAAGTACCTCTGAGTGGTCCTTGTATACACCCAAGTACCTCTGAGTGGTCCTTGTATACACCCAAGCCTGCAGCACCCTGTGCCCCCAACATTTGAGGCCACAGCCAGCTAGCCCAGATATGGATACGGAAAAGAATCAATCCCATCTCCTGGACCAGTTGCCAGAATGTTTGTCCCAAAATCGCTCTCATATGAGCTCCTGTATGACACCCGGCCAACACCCAGCCAGCCAGCCCAGAGGGGTTACAGTCGTAAGAGAATCAGTCCCATCTCCAGGATCAGTTGCCAGAATGTTTGTCCCAAAATCGCTCTCATATGAGCTCCTGTATGACACCCGGCCAACACCCAGCCTGCTGCAAGCCCTCCTCCAAGCTGAGCCACCACATGTTTGGTTCCCCTCGTTCGGCACTTACAGCTAAGCAGACCTTACCTTTTCCCTCCTTTTTGCAAGGCTTGTTCTGTGGGGATCCCTTATCTTCTGCATGCCTTGCCTACCTTTCAAATAAAGTATTCAAAACCATTTCAAAACCTGGTCATTGAAAGCATGAAGCTTAGCCCACCTACGCCTATCTCGTCCCCCCCAGCTCTGCAGCAACCCCTCTCCAGGGTGGGCGCCCAGACCTGTTATTCCAGAAATGTCCTGAGTGGCGCCCTGTTTCCTGAGTGGAGCCCGGCCTGCCACCAACCTTGTAGCGGTCCTTCTCCAGGGCGGGCTGGTTCTGCAGATTGGGCCGCCGAGCCGACAGGCGCCCAGTCTCTGTGCAGTGTAAAAGGGAGCAGGGAAGCCCGGCTTGTCATTCATGGTCTGAGCCCAGTACACTTTGACATTACCCTTACATTGCCCCCACTAAATTCCACAAGGAAGATTTCGGAACAACATCAGGACAACCTCCTGCTCATCCTGAGCCATACTATGCATCACCATTTTGGTGGGTTGTATCACCATATGGGTGGGCTGCATCACCGTTTGGGTGGGCTACATCACCATATGGGTGGGCTGCATCACCTTTTGGGTGGGGGCTGCATCACCGTTTGGGTGGGCTGCACCACCATTTGGGTGGGCTGCATCACCATTTGGGTGGGCTGCATCACCATTTGGGTGGGCTGCATCACTATTCGGGAGGGCTGCATCACAGTTTGGGT
>LFCJ01002092.1_pt1 | contig 14296 bp, 11 predicted proteins | sample 643141 | NCBI WGS metagenome assembly LFCJ01 (sample SAMN03766243, study PRJNA286221) | soda lake metagenome | biome: soda lake; feature: Kulunda steppe; material: water; isolation source: sample B1-Br-g2 brine of Lake Bitter-1 | place: Russia: Kulunda steppe | collected 2010-07 | reverse complement strand
TGGTGCAGGCAGAAAACCATCCTGGTGCAGACAGAAAACCATCCTGGTGCAGACAGAAAACCATCCTGGTGCAGACAGAAAACCATCCTGGTGCAGACAGAAAACCATCCTGGTGCAGACAGAAAACCTTTATGCGAGGCAGACTGAAAAGGTACAATTGCCAGGAGGATGGTACTTTCCAGCACTTGGAAGTCAGTGTGTTAAGTGGGATGTAAAGAGCCATGCAATCAACTCTGATGTCAGATGGTGTGCGTCTGCATCAGCGTTAGCAGAGTGCAAGGAGGGCAAGGTGCAGGTGCAGGCAGGTGGGCAATCTCCCCAATTGTTCTTCCCATTGTGCATACGTAGAATGTCCAAATCCCTGCTCATCACACACTTGTGCTGCCTACCACTATGCCCCTGCAGCTCCTGAACCTCCTTCCTCACCCCCGCTCCACCCATCCCCACCCCCTCCGCCCGCTCCTCCACCTTCACCAGGGTCGCCGCCTCCTCCCCCTCACTTCCCTGGATGGTAAGTGGCAGCAGCTAGTAACTGACACTCTAGCAAGTCCATGCTTGAAACCTCTTGCTGCCCTGTTGAAGAGGGAATGCCGGTCTCATGACAGAGCTTTTATAAACAGAGAGATATCTGTGTGTGGAATGCATCAGCTCTGTTCAGCTCCTGAAGACACATTGACAGTCAGCTGTTCTTGCAGATAAAAAACTTCCTAACAGGAGTTTCCAACTTGTAACATCCATGAAAACATCATCATTGTTGCCTCATCCATGCGAAGGCACAGTTGATAAAGCCCTGAAATAAACCACAAATGACTCTACGCAGCAGGCACAACTTGAATAGCAGCATACACCCAGTTGCCATGCCTTGCACGATCGCACCAAGCCTAAAAAAATAGGTAGCGCTCCAGCAAATGCTTGCTCTGCTGCTGTGTACCTTGCGTTGCCCTGCGTACGCAGGACCGAGCCCCCACCGCCACCACCTCTGCATCCCCCTTCACCTGTCCCGCCCCCCCCACCCCCCATGCTGCCACCTAGCCCGTCCCCTGCGCCGCCATCTCCTCCTCCTCCCTTGCCACCTCCTCCCCACCCTGCAAGCCCACCCCCCTCACCTGAGGTCTCTGCTCCTGAGGCGGATCCTGCAATACCCTCACCACCTCCGGCACAGCTAGAAGAGGACTCCTCTGACGTCCCCCTGGCCTTTCCACCTCCCCCCACTTTGGTCGCGTGAGTCTATGAACTCATGTTTGCATGTGCATGGAGCATGTTGCAAACATGATCAGTGTTGCTGAGGAATGCACGTATGACTGTGAGTGCTATTTGTGCACATGGGTTGGTGACAGGCTGGTGTTTTGTGTGCCTGACATGTATGTCTGTGTCCAATTGTGTGTTTTGGACAAGCTCCCGGCATTTAATGCTTGTGCCCCATTATGCATGCAAGTGTCACAAATCAACAAATGCCCATGCAGCAGCACACGGCAGGAAATTTTTTTTGACAGATTACAGATGACCTTGCCGCCTCCTTGTCCCACAGATTGGGCCTACAACTCCTTACCAACTACAGTCAGACAGACGCAGGCCACCTTCCTTTTAGCACAGGTTGGAACACGTACATAGACATGTTTCAACAAACGCTGTTTCTGGCTTGAAAACACTCTCAGTGCGCCGGACGGGGAAGATGTGTGCACAGGAGATGACAGTAAGAGTGTGGGTGCTTCACTTCAGGTGAGCCCCGTACACACATGCACACTGTTTGCATTAGAGCGCTGATGCCAGTACCAGCACCAGTTCGTGCATCAAGCTGCATGTGTGCGCTGTAATTTGCATAACAGTGTTTGAGGACCAGCTTTGATGCTTTCCCTGCTTGAGACACAGGCACACAAACATTTTCACTCAATATTTTGTGATCTTTATTTATGTCATATGTTAGGAAGTTCATCATCTACAAACAAGCAGCACTTATCTTGTTTTCGGCCTCACGCGCAACATTGCCCCTGCTTTCGACGGCACTCTCATGGCCAGAAGGGGCCTCATGCAGGCTACACAACAATTCCATATGCACATATAATTTGATGTTGACTAATTGCTCTATGCAGCTCACATTGCCTGAGGGCGCGGAACTCACAGATGGAGACAGAGCAAACTTAGCTAATCGGCTGAGGAGCAACATTGGTCAATTCCTTGGTCTTCAAGACGGCCTGGAGTGTGATGTCACGGTGGGCACTTATTTAAAGTTCTGGCTTATAAACTTCGAAGACGCAACAACACACCTTGCAAGTTCAGTCAAGCATCTTGAGCAGAACGATGATGTCGTGTACATTCATGTTGCTGTTTGACTGACAGTTGCAACGAGTTGGTACAATTGCCACCCTTGCTTATGAATTATGACATCTCAACCAGCATCTGACAGTTTCATTTAGTTCCATGTGCTGCACAATTGCACACATGAGCATCTTGGCTATGCTTAAGCATAAATAAGCCACCAAAGGGAGCCTATAATAATGAAGCCCATGCGCAAATTACACCTGTTGTAAAACTCATCAAGCAGGACATGCCATTGTTTCTAATCACTGCGTATGGAAAAGGGGACATGCGCAAAGAAGTCCATCATCAACAAGTTGCTGCAAGATTGAATTAAGCTGGCATTTATCAAGCTGTCACGAGTATGATTTTGTCTGAGGGTTTCTCTCACAACGACATAACTGCCGCATCTGCCTCTTTGTTTTGCTGCCTTACCCAATATCCTTTGTGAAAAATCACCATACAGATTACCAAAATATCATTTGTTAATGCGTGGCAGATAGCTATCCAGAACTACATAAGTCATTTAATAATAGGCCTGTGGTGGGGCACTAGGTAGCTTGCTGGCAACATGCTAGTGGGCTTTCCCTTGAATGCACGCTGCCAGGTACTTGGTTTGCGTAGACTCTGACTTTCAACTCTTGTTGCCCTATGCCCTCAGCTTGACATTGCCAGGAGCAATACACGGCGGTCTCTGCTACGGGCGACCTACATGGGCAGCATGCAAGCTGATCTGGGAAGCCACACGCCTCTTGCCCAAGTCCGCTCAGCCAGGGTATGTAGTGCACTCAAGAAGCAGCAGATAGGGTCACCTCCATGCTTGTACCTCTTTGCTACCTGCATGTACGCAATCTTATCCTGTTTTCACCTCTGCTCTGCTCCACCTACGTTAACAGAGAAGTGTGCAGAGGGTGGCTGAGGAGGGAACTTTCAAGCAAACCTTCATTGACCCTAGCCCTGAAGGACAACGCTTTGTTGCTGAGCAAGGCGAAGTTGAGGTGAGAGGCCAGCAAAATGATAATGCTAGCAGTTTTGAGTCGCACAATCTAACTTGACTGGCTGCACTTGCATTAATGCATGTGAAGGAATAAGGGATGGAGGGGGCTGGCTTCTGCTTGCATGTGTCTCTATATGTCTGGGAGGAAGGGGGGGAAATAACCAAATGCAGATGCGTGTGCAAGGGGGGAGAGGTAGTGGGGAAAGGGGCAAGTGGCAAAGAGACAACTTTGAGTTCATGGTTCATGTTTGAAATGTGTCCAGAAGGGGGGGGGGAGAGCGAATGCACTTACGATGCGTCATGACCAAAGGGTATCTGATACATGAGCTGCGGCCTGCTCTGAACCTTTACCTTTTTTTTGCAGATTGCTGTGTCGGACGTCACTAGTTTTAACGGTGAGGCGTGCTGAAAGGAAAAACTGTATGCACCTCCTTTTTGTGCAGACCACTGCGCATTTGTGAATGACACTGCCTATTGTGCACTGGCAGCTTTGTTCACTGATAGCGTGTGCGCCCAGCCTACAGAAAGGAAAAAAGAAGTTTTGCGTAGGTAATAAGTAGGCAATACTTAGGCTGAGTCCTACATCTCAAAAAGCTTACTGCTGCATGTCCACAGAGTTTGAGGGATGCGGGATGGCAGACTACCAATTCTTGGTCCAGATCAAGGTGTGTGTGTGTGTGTGTGTGTGTGCAATTGTGTGTATGTGTCTGCTGTCAAGGACTGCAGGCCTAGCAGAGCAGACTTGTTTCCCAACCTCAAAGCCTGGATGCTCCAGCGACCAACTAAATACCACACTCATCAGCTTCTTGAACTCTCGATGGATTCCATGCACTCCAGATGTATTTTAGACATGCCGGCCTTTCACAGGTCTTACAGCAGTTGGCCTGATGGGCTCCAAATGTGCCACATATTGCCAAGCAGCTTCCCATGGACCGTGTTGTTATCATGCTTGCAACCCTCTTGCAACCCTTCTGGGATGCACATGTCATGCACTCAAGGCCTGCCAGCTGTAATGCAGCCTGATTTGCGCATTGGCATTGCAGCACGTGCATTGCTGGCCCTCAACCATACGCCTTAAGAACACACCTTGCGACGCGGCCAATTGTGCTGTGCATCAGGCTGACCTATTCAGGGCTCACTCAGTTGATGAGCTCCACAACCGTGCCATTCATGCAGTTTGATAACAACGGCATCACAGACGCAATTGATTCCTCAAGTGACTTGGACCGCGTGGATGTTGCCCTCACTCTAGCCGACCAGATGCAAGCCGAGCTTGCCAACGCTCGTGCGCCTTTGTTTACAAATTGCCCATTCTTGGTGAGCTCTTGTCCCCGTCTGTTACCCCAATGGCCCTGTTCCTAACTATTTGTAGCCGACAAAATGCATGCCAATCTTGTGAGCACTCGCGTCTGGGACCTTTGCCTAGGCTACTGATGCTGTGCACCAAAAGTTTCCTGGTATGGTAATATGATAGCGACATTTGATTTTTGCCAGTGCAGATAGGATTTAAGAAACATAGCTGTCCAGAGCTCTCACAGAGATTATTGAGGGCAGGTGTTGGGGATGGCACTGACTTTTCAGCTCCCCTGCGCTCATGAAGTCCTATATCAGATTCCAGGGCACGCTTTTCCTTTTTTGAGGGTGGGTGTCATCCTCTCACATTTTGTACATGATGGCAATGCTATTACTTAAGCCTCTATTTCAGGTTCTGCGACCACTGAGGGTCAAGGAGGATGGGCTGGTGTGCCTCCATTGTGATTTTTGTTTGATTGGAGGTGCATGATGCCATCCATGCATGATTATCTGCCTTGTGTACACCCAATGTATACGTGCCCAAGCGCTCAAATTCATGTCTTTGACTGACTCCAAGATTGCGCCGTCCGTGCATATGTATTGGGTGGCCTGCCTTTGATCTGTGAGCGCTCCAATCCATTTTTTGGCCATGCAGTTTGAATTCGTGAGCAAGGGCGCCGCTTCTGCTGCTGGTGGTCGTCGTGCCCTGCTGAGCAGCCGGCGGCTGCTGAGTGACCATGATGGCACCTTGACAGTGGATATGGGAGAGGGTGCTACAATCAGCAGCATTACTGATGCCAGGGTGAGTCCCTGCTCCTCGTTGGAATGGCATGACGGCAGGCATGATCATACATGTAAGCGCAGGCAAGAGCTGCATGAGCTACTGCTGAAGCATGCCTTCATTGGCCATCGAGTCATGTGGGGCCCAGCCATGGTTTGTGCTGATTGATGCTTGATGTCCCTAAAAGGAAGCTGATACCGCATTTCAACATGCAGCATGATATTGATCCGCCTGATGACTCTCTCTCAAAAGGTGCTTGGCTATTTGGTCTTGGCTCCTCAGTGCAAACCTGTCGCACAACGTACAAAATGAATCAGTACGCAATGCTTCCCAAAAATTACCCTGGACCTTTTTCAATCAGATGTGAATTCCTGTGACTGCTTTCTGCTTGCAGAGAATAGTGCAAAGTTTTAACTTCACTAAAGTTCAGGTTACCATTGGTGGTACAATCTACTCAGTGAGTTGGAACAAAATGAGCAGCTGTCCGCATGCCATATAACATGCAATATTAGTGAAAGGGCTGCATTTCTGCTCTGCTGGATTGATCTTGGATAGAACTGCTTTTATGAAGATGGATCAGCATCTAGGACATTCATGGTTCAAGCAGTGCAAAATGAATGAGTAGACATTTACCACGAGTGTCCAAAGTTTTGCCTCATTTAAAAAGCAATCAGCAGATCTGCCTTGGTCTATCTTGGAATCTCATTGCATTACTCCGCTGCTTGCAGGCGGAGGTGGCATCCCAAGATTTCGTCCTAGGTGCGCTCATTCAAAAATGCACAAGTGCACTTCACATTGGAACTTAAGTGTGCTGAGGCTAAGACTTGCAAGGCTGAGATTAAACACTTCAGCAAAATGCCTGTGGCATGGCAGCTGGCATGCTCCAGCATATTGATTGTCATGGTGCTTACTGGAGGCTGGCTTAAGGACGCTGCACAGCTTGCTGTGGGCTTGTCTGGCAGAGTAGTTTGTTGCAACAAGTTTAGCGCTCCTGAAAAGCCAGCACCATGCCTGGTGGGGACCAGTGCTCATATCGTGTACTTGACCAAAAGCTCCTTGACATCCTGAATAAAATGTGCTGCTTGCTACTGCAGTTAGCAGCACCTCGGATGACGACTCTTCAAGTAACAGGGCCAGAGTTCTTGGTCCGGCCATTGCTTTCCCGGTGGGTCTTTCCTTATTTGTCGGAAGGTTTCTCTATCATCATTCAGCCTTGACGATTAAGTATGCACCCTGCACTCCCTGATCTTGTGCACCTCTCACAAAATTTTAGCATGTTAGTAAGTAAATCTGGATGGGTTACAATACCTTTGCTTCCCATTTCACAAGAGTGTAATCAGCAAGTGCTACAAGGGATCCTAAGGTATTGGGGACACCTCAACAATCCCCCTCTTCTTCTTTCAAATTCCTGATTAAACATCCTCCTCATTTAAGATGCTATGCAAGGCTTTTGCACACAACTTTTAAGGCTGATTGCATTTTAATGCTTATGTTCTAGTGTGCCTGTAGCTGGAGGCATCACCAGGTCCGTGTGATTTATGCGGTGTGCAGGTGTTTTTCTTCCTTGTGCTGGTTGCTGGAGCTGGTTACTTGGTGTACAAGAGGGGACTCTTCGCCATGCACCAGGGCAAGGTCCAAGATAGCAGCGTCGTGGCTGACAAGGCTCATCAAGCAGAGAGCCTGCCCCAAAGCAGGAACCAAGCGCCTCATCCACAAGCTCAAGCACAAAGCTGGATCCATACACCCGAGCAGCCGGGTCAGGTGCAGGAAAGACCCCCATCCGGAGGACGAGCAGGCCCTGCAGACACAGACACCAATACAGTGTTGCCTACAAACTGAAATATATAAAAAGGTGTGTGTGTGTGTGTGAGCACAGATGGTAAGGCATGCTTTGTGCAGCGTGAGTTTGTTGAACTCAATAATGTTTTCACTGGGATTATCTCAGGCAACTCCATAAAAGACTGCATCTTTCACAAGAATGCCATGCATGTCCATCTTTGGTGCTGAGGAAATCTGCAAGGATGCCAAGTATATCCATCTATGGTGCTGAGGGGACCTGCAGGGTGGCTGTTTGCTGCTGTGGCTTCATACTGTGTATAGACCTGGAGAAGGAATATGTCTGTGGGCGATCCTTCTAATTGCCATCTCTTTCCTGCTTGTTTAGCCTGGTTCTTAAGAAGACCTTCAGCACCCCAAAAATTGTCCAATTTCTGGATATTGGTCTGATGCCTGTGATTCATGTGCACTTCTCTTGCACATTGCTCACATGCGCCTGCAGGAGCTCCTGGATTTTTTCACCATAAGGGGTCAACAATGTTCGATAGAACAGCATATGATATGTCAAGGGCTTAAAAGTCTGTGTCACTTTCCTTTCATTAAGCTGCCAGTGGTACCTTGGAGTTGACTGTGCAGCAACTGTGCTGCATGAGGCAAGTCAGTGTTGTTGCACTACTTGTATTTTTTTACTGTTTATAAGCATGGACGGTGCAGAGTTGGGCACTAGGTGCACTTTGCAGGTTTGCCGTGCCTAAAAGTGGAGATCACGCATCTAGGCAGGGCCATATTTGCAAGCCCTTGGCAGGGCAGGTCTTTGAATGTTTGGATTTTGGTTTTGGTGCTAAGGGTGGGCAACTTCGCTTGTGCCCTGTAGCCAAAGCAACAAAGGCAAGGGGTCATAGCAATAGTTTTGCATGCCAAAAAAGTCAAGCAAGAGGATTTATTGTCTCAAAAAAGGGTCCAGTCTTGAAGTTTCTGTATTTGAGGGGGCCTTAACTGTTGTTCCTCCCCTGTGTATTTCCTTGATGGACTTATAGTGAAAGGTGCTTGCTCTGTGATCACGAGTATGATGGAGTCCTACTCAGCAACAGCTTGTCTCCCTGCCAATAATTCTATACCAATTAGAATTGCATGTACTTTGCAAGCTGAACAACTTGGATGGCTGGGAAGCTAGCTCTCAAAATGTTATGACAATACTGCTCCATAAATAGCAATTGAGCAAGTTGACACTGGCGTATGCTGCACCTGGTGGCTGAACAGGGAATGTCACACGGTTGACAAACAAAAGCAATGGTGCCTTTCTCCCTTTCTGACGTTTTTTTGAATAGTTTCTCGGTTGTGAATTTCTACTTCTGGGATAGAATGTTGGTCTACCAAGGTGATCGATCGCTTGCATGCAAGCAGTCGCTCACTACTAGTCTTGATTGTTTTTTGCTATTAATTAAACTTTCATTCATTGATTGCCTGCTCTAATTTCCTCCTCTGCTGGTTAACCTAGATTGCGCTGGTCTCGCATGGACAACTCTCCCTGCTTGATGAGCTGATTAGGTGGATCATGTGTTTTCCTATCAGAGCAAGCATGCTGCAAGATTGGATTTTGCAGCTGTGATCCATCTATATTCTTAATTGCATTAATTTTCTCAGTGGGTCCCTTGACAACTTGCCATTCCATATTGATTGATGAGTCAAGGAGTTGCGTCCGGTCAATGACATCTGCGGATCAAATGGACAAAGCTGTCATGAGTGTCTTGGTGCCCCACTTCTTCAATTTATTTGTTTAATTTCTTCACTGCCAAGGCTTGAGGGGCCGGAGTGGATTCATTCTCGCTGCAAGATCTTTGGGTGCCTGGCTTATTGATGCATCAAGCTAGCACATTTAATTTGTTTGCTCGAACATGGTTTCAAATTTTATGTGAGTATGACATTAATTGACATGATCATAATTAAGTGAAATGATCAAGATTAATTTAATTGTTAATTTGGATGCCAACTATAAATTATGTAGTTGCTGTTGCTGCTGAGCCAAATGCTGTTAAGTTCCAATTAAACTTTTTTAATGGTGTAACTCCAGTTTACTCGTTTTTTTCCTTTTCTTATAAAATATAATTATTATGCAAATGTAATCCACAGTAACACTTAATATCAATTCCAGGCCAAGGGCCAAGAATTACATGAGTTGATTTGAAATCAGTTTTTCCTTCAAGCAGCTGGGTTTGCCAGCATGACATAAGTTTACAAAAGGGTTAACAGCCAGCCTTTAGGCTGTTTGCTTTGTGGCTGGCGTTTGCAAGCCAAAATTTAATCCATAATGTCTGAGATGAAATTGCAAATTACTGTGCCACTGAGAGGAAGTCAAAAAAGTCTGTCTAGGCAAGGCACGCAAAATATAAGGGGCTTTGACACGAGAACTAGCAAAAAGGAAGAAAAATGACAAAATGTAAAATGAACAATTGTTACATGACATACATGCTTGGGCTGGGAAAACTTATCGTACATAGATGGATATGGGCTTCATCCAAGAAACGTAATTGCTAGCGTACTCATAGAAAGTGAGTACTACTTGCATTTTTCGTACCTACATCATATACCTACTGGTCATCCCCACCACTGGGTCACCCTTTTCTTAGGCAAACGTGGCCAAATAGGCCTCTCAAGGCATAACTTTGTATCCACCGCACCGTTTCCTGACCTGAGCACACCATTGGATAGCTTGTATTTTTCTGGTTCTGATGGGGGTCCTGGAGTTGAAATTGGTGCGGTAAGTGGAAGGCAATTTCAAAGAAATAGTATGTAAGGTTGGAAGAGTGCGCTGTATCCCACACACAGCCCTAAACTCCGAGCTTCAGATGTCTATAGATGTGTAAAATTGGCCCGCACATCCTATGTGGATTTGGGCGCGGGAAGCTCTCCCGTTGAGCTGTGCACTCAAACGAGGCAGAATATAATGCAACGTTTACGCCCGCCGATTCCCACCCACACCCTCGATCGGCTCCATTTTAAGTTTCCTAGATTTAATTGCCCGCAACCCTCAGACTTGGTCTAGCTTGAAAGCATGCATGTGCTGCGGAGTTATCGCATTTCCTGTGTTTGGACCCTTATCCGGTCACGACAGGGTCACACACGGAACACACCTTCCCGACCACCTCCCCCTAATCCAACTTCGCAGCATCAAATCATTATGCAAGAGCAGCTAAAGTCCTGGAAAGCGGCAGGATTGGAGCAAGTTTGGGGATGCACCATTTGCCTGCCAAAAGGGTGCAAAATGGTGCCAGAATGGCCAAAGGCGCACACGCCGCACCCCCACCTCGCATTTCTCACACAGCCTGACTTTTTATGACATATGTACATGTTGTGCATGGTTGGGTCTGGAAATGGGGCCAGCAACTGGGCGGAAATGCTAATTGGCCATGTTTGGGGGGGTCCAGTGGTGGGGACGACCGGCTTGTAAGCTCCCAAATTGCATCAAAGCCATTGCACCAGAAGACTCTAAAAGACTCTTGACCTCCATTTATTCTGCGAGTCGAGCTCTTCCTTAGATATCTTTTAAAGCTCCATTTACAGTTTTAAGTTTTCTTGAAGAGTTGTCCTAGATGTGTGAGGGGAAATTTTATGCAGTGAGGGTCCAAGACTTCGATCAGTTTCTGGAGGGCTATGGTTCTTAGCCTTTTCCCTGCATAACAACTCCTTGAGGAAGCAATCGTCCATTTTTTGAGTGGCGTTTTATGACTTGCCCCACTGCCAATGTAAATGCGATATTGGAACTCATCCAGAGCTAATTGACACAAAGTTTAAGGCCCCAAAGCAAAGGCAAAGGGAGTCGAGTTCTGAGCTTAGTAAAATGAGCCGAACAATTTGAACATCAAGGGATGCAGCTTGGCCTGTGCAGAAAAAGGCTAGCCATTGAAGCCTGCTCCAGAAACAATGATTCAGTATGCCAGAGGAACATCAAATCACCTTAATTTAACATACCATGACTTGAGCGTCTACAAGAATGGCCCTTACCTTCGCTTTGCGACGGATCCTGCCTTGCGTACGGTTAGAGCGCTTTTAATGTGCTGGCGGCCAGCTGCTTCCATGACAGTTGCTTCTCGCTGCGCCTTTGTCACAATATACTTCTCAAACTTTGACAAGTGGTTGTAGAGCAACTGCGGAGATGCAGGAAATAAATGTGTCATAGTAAGGTGATTAAGGGTGGTAGCTGACCCGCCGAGGCTTGCCTCAGGGAGCCTCTTTGCCAAAAATGCCGAAGCTTGGTGACCCTCTTTCACTAGAACAGCGCTTTGACACGCTCAAAAAATTTATATAAACTTGATTAATCTATCTAAGTTATTATTACATAAAAGCATCCACACATCTAGTGCGATTATGGTGAGGGGGATGCAATCATGGCAGATGTGGGGTGCAGATGCCTTGGCGCACAAATGTGCTGGGCAGGATGGAGAGAAAGCAGATGCCGTCTTCGAAACAGTGAGAAGCTAGAAGGCCAAAGGAAAGTCTTGGTAGTGGCTATGCATAAGTGTGGTGCTTGTCACTGAGCTGAGACGCAGACCTCGTCCTTAACAAGCTACTGTGCAAATCCTGCAAGCAACAGCTCAGCCTATCCCAACTCCCTGATGCGCAAGACACATGTTAAAATCACGGTGTGCGAGGCTTATCAATTGGGAGTGAAGGAGGGTCTGATTCCCAAAGAGCAGCAGAATCGGGCAGCAGCAGGCAGCAGCAGCAGCACCGGGCAAACAAGAGGCATCAGCAGCAGCATGAGCTTCAAACGCCAGGCAATGCTGCCGGAAGGTCAGCTGCACAGTTGGGAGGAGACGGAGGCCCTTCCTAAAGAAGGAGCTGAAGTGAGAGAGGTGGCTTGCACATGAACGGAACTTATGCTTACATGTGCATGTGCACGTGCGTGCTGCATGTGCATTAATACAAGTGAAAGGGTATGTGTATGTGCATCTGTACCAAGTGTGCCTCCATGCGCATAAGGAGGGTGTTATGCGGTCCGTGCAGGCGTGCCTGGCTGACGCCTTTTGAGAAGAAGTTGAGCTGGCCGCTGGGCTCCTCCCCAAAAGAAGATGGCAGCTTGAAACCCATCATTGAGCATGTCAACCTCTTGCGCTTGTGGGAAGAGGAGCTTCCCAGCTTTGCCAGGAGTACCAGTGCACTTGTTGTGCAGTTGCTGTGGCATGCACTCAACAGCCTGTGCACGTGCCAGCGCAACTGGTCAGCTTGGGACCCTGATGTACAGCAAGATTCGATCCAGGCTCACTCTGGTACGTGCATGGAAGCTAATCTACGTGCGTTGCACCAGCAGGCAGTGCAGCAAGAGCGCTGAGGCAGCCTACAGCTCTTCGAGGCGGACAACCAGGAAGTAGTGTAAACAAAACGTGGAATTTTAGACTGAACAGCGATGTGTAGTGGGGTAGCTTGGGGGATGGGCAGGCTGGGGCGCTGACCAAGTGCTCGGGTTTCTCCTGACTCATTCTGGTCTCAAGTAGGGCCGGTTCAGCTGGGATGTTTTCTATTATTTAACTCACATAAAAAAGTCTCAGGGCGATTGAGTGTGTCTGTGAAAAGCAGTTTTCTACGACAATGCACCACCGAGGCCCTCTCTATGTAGGCTGAGGCTCTGCAGAGGCCTGACGAGCCTCTTTGGAATTCTAAGACACCCTTTTTACCCATCCTTTTAGGTGATTCAATGGCCCTTCCCATACTTTATTATCAGGCAGGTTGTATTTCATGGCACGAAGATGTCTGCCATGGGTTCTGGCCCTAAGTTGCAACTTACTGATTGCTGCATGGACCGCACTGCCAGGGCAGTACGCCAGGCTCGCTGGATTGTGAGGAGGCGTTGCCTGTAGCGTTTCACAGCAATCTGTATTAAGAGGGCAGCAAAGGGATGTAAGCACTTAAGTGAATCATGCGCATCCAAGCTTATGATTTCATGCAATGCTGCAATAGCAGACAACACCATTGTGAAAGAATGGACTGCCCAAAACAGACAGATGAGAGCAGATGACAAGCATACTCCTTACCACTGCGGACTCTGCAGCACCCCTTTGGTACAAGCTGCAAAAGTGAAGAATCCGCTCACCGCAACGTTGCCGTACCTAAAAAAGCACACATAACGCAAGAAATTAGGAATGGACTCACAGCAATTCTGTCTTATCAATATTGTTCTGCCAATTGAGCACAAAATTCACTGGAGAAAGCAGTGAGGCTACTTACAATTACGCAGATTAAAAAAGCAGTGTTAAGTTCCAATAGTTTTGTAACAGAGGGACAACAGATGTCCTTGCATCTACCCTGCATTGAGGGACTCTATCACAGAAAGATTTGATGGGCCCCCAACAGGTCAGTACAATTGCTGCAATGGTGCGTGCCTATCCCATACCCTCTGCACACCATTTTGTAACTGTGTGGCATTTTCCAGCTCGAGCAGAAAAGCTGGGGAAAGCTGGGAAATGCAAGTGCAAGGGAGGCCCACAGCACACCAATGGGTTGCCTTCATACACCCAAAAAAATTCTTGTGTGCTCCCTTGTGCCCAAAATTTGTCCTGAGGCCCAAGAAGTCTACAAATTTTGACCAGCCACAACGTCCCTGCCAACTTTCCCCAGTATGGAGAATTTTGCTGATTGAGGCAAGGCATTATATATCATTTTGGAAAGCCTACAGCACTAAGTCACAATTGCTCCCGTCTAGAAATAACAGTGCATGATCCTGGTCTTGAACTTTGCAGGGATGTAAACAACGCCGGTTCGAGAGGTCCATGACAATAAAATTCACATGAACGTAAAGAATGTTGAATAAACCTGGCAAAAACATAAGCTGGGCCATGGGGCTCATGAGAAGCCCAACACCCCCCCCAACTGCCCTTCATCTGACCTATACAGCCATACAACGTAATTGCTCCACCTAAGGGCCCCAAATGGGACCAGGTCATTATTTAAATACCTGGGTATGTGTGCGGCAACAGCCGCAACCAGCCTGACCACCAAGCATGCCACCGACTTCGTGTGGTTGTTCAGCAGTCTGCACTTGGCTAAGCGCACAGTCCCTAGAGTAGAGGGACAAGGCTCAGCCTTGGGTGGTGTTCTCAAAAGGAGGAGGAGGAAAAGGAGGAGGAAGAAGTGGAGGAGGAGGAGGAGGAGGAGGAGGA
>LFCJ01002089.1_pt1 | contig 14302 bp, 25 predicted proteins | sample 643141 | NCBI WGS metagenome assembly LFCJ01 (sample SAMN03766243, study PRJNA286221) | soda lake metagenome | biome: soda lake; feature: Kulunda steppe; material: water; isolation source: sample B1-Br-g2 brine of Lake Bitter-1 | place: Russia: Kulunda steppe | collected 2010-07 | reverse complement strand
TGTGTGTGTGTGTGTGTGTGTGTGTGTGTGTGTGTGTGTGTGTGTGTGTGTGTGTGTGTGTGTGCGCGCGCGCGCGTGCGTGCGTGAGCATGAGCATGAGCATGTGCGCGCCCACAACACATTGATCATACCACGGAAGTGCAATCATGTCAGGCTTGTGCACAGCCATGCAAAACCCACAGTTTGAGATCCAATTGTTGTAGAAATCAACTGCACGTAGGCTAGCGGAAACGCAATACGCAGCAGGTCAACTAAGACATCAGACTAACACAAAGACACAAGATGACGCCTGCTTAAAGGATTCTTAAACGAAAACAAGGTTCCTGTCCTGATGCATGACGCACATTACAGACAGTAAAGTTTGAAGGCGCTCACCAAGTGCTTCTGCACGTTGAGGGAGGTCAAAGGCTTGGCCATCAGGCCGGCCTGGGCTGCCTCCTTGGCGTCCACCTCAATCACCATCTTTTCGAAGCCCATGTCAATCAGCTCGTCACGTGGGTGCCAGGTGTTCTTGTCCTCACTGCAGTTAACCCACTTCACCTGTGATTTCAGGCGCACCACAAAGCCACCACATGCGAGGATAGGAACAAGAGGGCCAGGCCACTACACAGAACTAGAGCAGACGCAGATGCTGCAAAGTGTCTTATCCCAATGCAACCTGTGACCCTGACACGCCACCCTCAGGCAAACAATCCAGCCAAGTGACACCTGAACTAGGCCCGGCGCGCCATTTTCACCTCGTACTCATAGCTGCTCTTCAACTTGCGGCGGCCCAGCACTTTTTCAACCACACGCTTCTGGCCGTCAATCATCATGGCCTTAGCCATCTTGGCGGCCTCCTCCTCAGTGATCTTCCGGTCCACCTGCAGCAGGTAGCCCAGCAGAAACATATCAGCCCAGATTCTACAAAGCACCAGATCTATGCGCAATATTTGGGGCGCAATACCCATGGAATTCAAACAAGACAGGTGCAGCAGCTCTGACCGACCTTAAGAGGTTAAGCAAGCAGGGCGGCAGGGGTGTATTATTCACCTGTTTTGGATTTTCAATGCGCAAGTGATTTGGTAAAATTTGAAATACTCTGAATTATTCAATTGCATGTTTGCCTGTGAGCTTCAGGAGCAGGGGGAGGAAGGTTAGGCACGTACACATGTGCGCGCTAACTGACGCCAGCTGACCATCCCCCCCTGATTCCACATACACATATACATTTACATTTAACAGCAAAGCTCAACGCATGTTGTTATGAGCTTATCATGAGCTAAACATGAGCTTATTAGGTGGTGAGCTTATCATGAGCTTAAAATGAGCTTATCAGGTGGAAAATGGAGCAAAATAGGTGCATTGCAGGGTCCATTCTGGGGAGGATCTTTAAAATCCGCGAATCGCTGTTTTACAATACGGCGAATGATTTGGTAAAATTCGATTTGAGAATGATTTGAAATGCGCAACAAGTGACACAACCCTGCAGGGCGGATTGTCTTTTCATACCTGCGAGCCATACCTTATGCTTGCCGGAAATGGTGGCTGCAGAAAGGCAATGCCCTTCTAAGCCTAAGACCGGGTGATACATGCAAACAACACGAAGAAGGGTGCTTACATAATGCATGTGCCCCACCTTCCCCAGCGCCTCCCTATCCTCTCCAATGGCATAGCGCCACTGGATGTACTGGTTGGCAGTAATGTCCAGATGCTGCTCAATGTGGTGGAAGGCGTGCTGGGCCACGTAAGCAATGCGCAGGTTGGGGTGCCTCCACACTGTGCCCTCGCAGGGCTCCATCTCGCCTGTGTATGATGTGTGGTGGTGGTAGTGGTGTGTGTATGCGCGCGCGTGCATGCGTGCGTGTATCCAAGAGTATGCGCATGCGCACAGTCATCCACTGAGCGTGCGATAACGTGACATGTGTGCACGCACGCGCGCACATGTTTACATGTATCCAGTATACAGATTTCAAAACAGCAAATGCATTACTTGCTCCCTGAGGAGTACCGTATCGCAAACACTGGCCAGGCTGCGCACCTGTGAGGATCTTGATCATGGTGGACTTGCCAGCGCCATTGGCACCCAGCACAGCCACACGGGAGGACAGGGTGATGTAGATGGACACATCAGAGAGGGTGGGCTTGGGGGCGCCCGGGTAAGTGAAGCCAACCTGTGCACCCAGGGTGTGTAGATACATTTGTGCATATGAGCACAAATACACGAATTTCACCGCCGATAGTAATCAGGCATGGTAATTGTAGGAGAGACAGCGAGGATTTACACTGCATAGGCATGAAGTGATGGGCAATGCATGAGGGAAGGCAGGCGGGCAGGTCATAGGGCAAGCAGGTTCAACAGGTGGGGCACTGCGCACCAAAAACCCACCTTGTGCATCTTCAAGATGGCCTTGTCCTTGGTCTTGACACCCTCCAGGTATCCAGGCTCGGGGAACTTGAAGCTGACCACGGAAGCAGACAGCTGCAAGATGACATGGCGAATGCGAGGTTTGGCATAATATGGGTAAGATGCATGCCTGCATGCCCATGTGTGCATGCGTGCACCACACACCCATGCAATTCCGTGTGTATGCTAGCTGGGGCTCATCAGGCCTACTGGGCCAAGAACATACCATGCAATAGGACACACATCATGCGAGGCTTTACTAGTACAAAGCACATATTTATGCACAGCCTGTGTGAATGCACACGCACCTCGTAGTAAGAACGGGCCTCAGGCTTCTGGCGCACAAACTCCGTCAGGTTTCCACGGTAGATGCGCAGCTTGCGGTTTTCGTAGTGGATGATGTGGGTGCAAATGAAGTCCAAGAAGCTAGAGTCATGAGACACCACAATGGAGGTCACGTTGGTGAGGGACACCAGGTAGTTCTGCGTGTAAACATTGGAATGAGTGATTGCCAGTGAATGTGACGGCTGCTAGGCACACCCAGAATAACATAAGGACAAAAAAGACAGGATGGTGTGCCTGTACAACCTAGTCACTGAAGCTCAACCACCTGAACAAAATAGTTTGTTTCTAGGAGCCCTAGCATGTAGAGGTCTCCTCATCCCTGCATGCGCAGTCTGACACAGCTTCCATCAGCCACTTCCCAGCAAATCTTCCCACCTTGACCCAGGCCACGTTGTGCACATCCAAGTGGTTAGTGGGCTCATCTAGCAGCAGGATGTCAGCCTTCTGCAGCATAGCACGCGCCAGGGCGAGCTTCATCTTCCAGCCACCGGACAGCGCGGCCACACCCTTGCGCAGCAGCTCATCAGTAAAGCCCACATCCCGGAGTTGGGCCTCAATCTGCGGGCGTAATCAAGGTGCAAACCAAGGGTCAACCATTTGCAGCGTGTTATTCTCAAGCAAAACAGTGCATTGTGGGGAAAGGCACTGCACAAGTGCAGCGCGTCTGCAGCTGCTGAGCTTATGCAGCTGCGATGAAGCATGCCCAAAAGGCATGCATGCGCCACATGACGCCCTGTATTTTGCAAGAGAAAAAGCTGACACCCAGATGCTATGAAGCCATTGCCCTGTTGTGAACTTGCCCAGCGCTCCTGCTTGATGAGCATATTTTCCCTCCCTTTTGCCAAAGGTGCGCAGTTGCGCAGCTTATGCAGGCATGCACTCCAGGGGTGTGGTCAAACAATAATTAATGAAACAAGCCCATAAGTTTTAGGCCCACAAGATAAATAAACAAAGGGGGTATCTGAGTCTAAAATGCATTGACATTTCCTGGCAGGAGTCGATTCATTTTCTACAGGACCAGCTGTTCACTTACATAAGTAGGACTGGCTACCGTCTCTTGGATAACAAGCTTGGAAAACGGAAAGAGCCCTCTTACTGCACTTTTTTAAAGTGCAACGCACCTCCTCCTTGGGCATGCCCTCAAAGGTGGGGTCCCTGAAAATGAACTCCACTGGCCACAGGTCAGCAGCCTCGGCATCAATGTCATGCTCCACATAGACAGTCTTCAGCTGGTCCTTGGGTGGGAAGCCCTCCACCTGCAGTCGTGCAGCCAAGCGAAGTGGGACATTGGCCATGAAGCACGCAATTTGTGGCGATGACAGTGCTATGAAACAGCAATTAATGCAAGAAAATGGCAGCTGATGGGTGGAAATCCATGGCACCAACCAAAGGACCATCTGCACGTAGCAGGCACACAGAGCACACGCGCGAGCACAGACAACACACAGATGCAGTACAGACTGCATGCCAACCACAGGCGCACCAGATTGCCCGCAAAGGAGTGCAGCTTGCTTACTCCCAGATCCCAGCAGTCACCTTGCGAGCATGACTGCTCAAGTCAACAAGCGCATCCACCCTGCGCTTGTTATACCCAGGCACTAGTGCATTCAGCTTACCTGGCCGTTCACAATGGCGCGCATGAGGGTGGACTTGCCACTGCCATTGGGTCCGCACAGGCCATAGCGCATGCCACGCTTCAGGCGGAGGCGCGTGTTGTTCAGCAGGATTTTGGCACCGTACGCCAGGGAGAACTCGCAATTGCACAGGTCCTCCACACCCTCCTCCTCATCTTCCTGTGCGGCAATGGCTGCCTTCTCAGCATCATCAAAGGCCTGCACAATCATGACCATTTGACAGCGCAATTCATAGCCGCGTTTGAGAGCGTGCACGTGCACGAGGCACCTGTTCACATCATCTCAGATTTCCCCCCTCGATACCGATGCGTCCATGCACGAGGCATGCCTACAGAAACTTGACCTGCTGAAGTGTTATATGGGAAGTGCCCTTTGTCCTCTTGCATTGGCTTAATGTGATCGGCATCTCTTGCAACAAACACAGGCTAGCTGCCTGCTTGCATGGCCCCCCCTATGGGTCATTGCAGCCAGCAACATCACACACACAACCACACACAACCACCTTTTGTGCCATCTTGACCAGCACTGGTGTAAGCTCTTCCTGCTTCAGGTGGGGCAGGAAAGGCGCAGCAGCGCCCATGAAGTCCTGGCCCTCGAAGTGACGGTGCTCCACCTGCAGGCACACCCAAGCATGTTATGACTTGACCTCATCACAACACTTGACCTGCTGCCCTGGGCAAAAATACTTCCCATCTCACACACCCAGTCACACATTTTGGGAGATTTGAATGACAAGCAGCGCTTAGGTGGCATGGCATACTTGAATTGGTGCCTCAGTTGCATTTAAGTGAATTTGCGGACATGTGAGTTAACCGTGGAGGCTATCAGGGGTAGTGCGAATTGCATGCACTATTTGGCCACCCTTCCACATACCGTGTGTGCCAGGCGGGAACCAATGTGCTCAAGGACCTTGGCATCCACACTGCCCAGCTTGCTGCCGAGCTCAGCCTGCATGTGTGTGCACAAGGAGAGCAGTGAGGGTGCCTGTTGAAAGGTGTTGACAGCAACTAGGAAATGCAGCATGCTAGATTGAAGCACTTCCATGACCCTTTTCGATCTTTTTGACCCTCTAGAATCAGACCAGGGGAGCAGCATGCACCACCAAGTGCACACGCGCAGCCCCTAGCGGGCAATACGCCTGGAAGTGAACCACGAGTTTTCAACAGCTTGTGACCGGACCTTCAGAGCCTCCAGGTAGATCTTGGGGTCAGCAGGGGGGGGGGCGGTGACCTTGCCCTCACCACCAACACGGTGCAAGGTAGCATAGGCCTTGTTGGCCACCTGGCGGCACTCAGGGTCGGCCACCTCCTCCTTCACCTGCAGGTAGGCAAGGGTAAACATGTTTGTTTGTTTACATGCACGCCTTACCTATGCCTCAACCTGCACTTAGCGACACAATGTTCACTCAACAAAGCAAGCGCTGGCAAAAGCAAGTGTGTGTGCTGGTGCAGCTCAAGGCATGGCAAGTGCAAGTCATTACATAGGAGCAAGCAGAAGTACATGCTTATTCCAAGCAGAGCGAGTTGATGGCAAAGGCCAATACAGCCGAAGTGGACACCAATCCAGTATGCCCCTCACCTTCTCCAACTCAGGCAGCAGGCGGGGCAGGAAGGGGATGGCGTCCGCAGGGTTGTCTACCAGCTTGGACATGTTGTCAATGATGACGCAGGACTTGCGCTTGATAGCGGTGGTGCGCTCACGCAGGCCACGCACCAGCAAGGGCACAATGATGGCCAGAGGTGGGGCCTCAACCTGATTGTGGAAGCAGGTAGCAACAATAAATTTACTTCATGCAGCAGCAGCTGCTCAGGGCAATGGGACAGGGTGCCGTCTTGGGACAGTGGAGATAGATTGGGTGGGGGCAGGAAGACACCACCAAGCAGCGTGGCACAACATGGATAAAAACGGAGCACAGTGCAGACGCTGTCCAAACACACCTGCTGCACGAAGGTTGTGGCCGCCAGCTTGTGAATGGTGTCGGTGGTCTGGGCAGGATTGGCAATGCAGCTGACCAGGTGGGGGATGAACTGCTCAATGTCGCGATTTCCATTGACTTTGAAGCAGTCCAGGGTGGCAGTCTGGGAAGCCTCCTTCACCTGCACGTTATGCACACGCAACCACTTGTGTGCGCCTAAGGAATTGCGGACAGAACGTTGTGCTCTGGAAAGGCCCCGATCGCAATTGTGGCCCAACTCGCATTTAGCCTCAGCCACCAGGGCTAAGCCAGAGCCATACTCACCTTCAGACAGCCAAGTATCCCTAATATGCTGCCCAACGGGATGACAGCATGCAGTCTCTGGAGCAGCACGTGGCGCTTGCACGCCTTCCACTACGAGGAACCCCGCACCTGAACCTTGGCATCCGCGAAGCACTGGGTGACCTGGGGCACGATGAGGGGTAGGCACTTGGCAATTTGGCGGGGTGCACGGGCAGCCAGGGTCCTCAGGGCATTCAGGGCGCCCACCTTAGTCTGCCAGCCCTTGGCCTGCAAGCACACAAATTTTAAGCATGGTGGGGTGCATGCGTGGGCGGCAAAGCAACAGAACAAAAGGGGTGACAAGAGGGTGCAGAGCCAGGGTCCCTCCAGATCAATCCACCAATGAATCTATATGGCTAACCTGGTCAGCCAGCCTGCTAAGCTTCGACTGGGCAGCAGCTGGCATAGACTCAGCTGGGCAGCTATCGCGCTGCGAGCAAATGCATCTATGGGGCCACAGAAAGGCAGATCGACAAGTTCTCCTCTGGCACACACTTGCTGAAGAGGGACAGTGCATCACCTGGGCCATGCCATCAAACACATGCACCAACACATCCTCCACGGAGTAGGGGTTCACAATCTCGATGAAGGCAGGCGCGGCAGCCTCAGCAGCAGCGCGCACAGGGGCAGCCTGCAACAACGGCATGCATGTGTGGATAAGAGGCCATCTCTTTCTTTCTCCGGTTTCATTGACGCACAACAAGATGGAGCAAGCTGCTGACTGATAGTGCTTATCATCCCTTTGCCTTTCATTCCTTTGCATGCTGCCTTGCAGGTCCTTTCCTGCTGGTTGCTTGCAAGTAACAGATATAGACCCTGAGACGCTCCACTTACGGATGCCTGAGGAAAGCAAACAGGCAATACTGGCCCTTGCAGCCACTGTGTCGAGCTGCTACCAGAGGGACAAAGCGGCTGCAGCTGCACTACAAACGCACCTTGTCGCTCAGACGCTCAAACACCTGGGGCATGAGATGCATGATGTAAGGCTCGGCAACAGGGCCCACAGTCTTTGTGATGGCAGTGAAAGCCTGCAGAGTGGTGGCAGGAAGCAGACTATTGTGCAGGGATGCAGAAAAGTCAATTCATGCTCAACCACAAAAGTCCTGTGCTGTAGCTTGCATACTCCCATTTATTGGCTTTTTCTTTTACTTTGACTCAGCCTCCTCAGGTTCCCCTTGTCTCTCACAAGCGCATCCGTAAGCCATGCTTGTCCTTCAGTGAACTCCACTTTTTGTCAAAGCGCCGCTATTTGTCAAAGCGAGCATGGCTCACAGATGCTCTTGTATCGCCAGGAAACTTATGTCTAGTATGTCAAACATAGTGCACTAAGTTTCACATGCTAGGGGTCAGTGACTTGGACATGTATGCATTGCTAGACAAGACTGAGCGCATGAAATTCCGGGCTTCTCTGCGCTCCTACAGAAATACATACATGGGCCTCGTACACTAGGTACAGTGTGTACAACTGAGCACAGACACATGTCAGTCTTCACGAAAGGAGAAAACTGGGTTAGGGAGGGAGGGAGGAGGGTGCGCACCTCCAGTGCACCCTCACGAGCCGCAGGGTTAGCAGTGTCATTCATGCCCTCGGCCAGCTTGGCTGCAATGCCTGCGGACTCGATGACTGATGGGCCTACAAAGAGCAACAGGTAAACTACGATTCAGGTAGGGTTATGGATGGGCGGCACGGGTGGTGATCTGAGATGGATTTATGCGAAAGTGTGAAACGGTTCACCAAAGTACTAGGGTAGAGCGCTGCAGGTTCAGTTTTTGTTTCATGCTGAGGGTTTGGCACCGCATAAGGATTCTTTTTGAAAGTTAATAGCAATTTTTTAAAGTACTATTGAGATCTTATTTGTATACTAAATATAAATGTAGAAAGGATAGACCCAACAACAGTAGGCATATGTTGCTGCAAATGTTGCCATCATGTGTATACATGCCCGTGGAATTGAATGCATGCATGTGGGTACATATGCATGCATCTGCTTCCTGGCCTTTCAGAACCCAATGCCACGAGAGTGAAGGGGGAACCCACTGCATGCATAAGCAAAGGCTGCTTGTAACAACGTTTGTCTGAGCTAGGCTTTTCTGGATCAGATTTAGAAAAGCACAGCTGCCATGGCACGATGGAAAAATCTCTGCTACAGCCTGTGAGCATCAGGCTACCTTTGGCTCCAACTCACCGCTGGACTTGACCATGTTGGCCACCTGGCTGGCATGGGGTGCACGCTCAGCAGGGCTGCTTCCAGTGGAAAGCTTCTCAAAGAGCCCAGTGACTTGCTCAACATTAGCCATCTGCATGGCAAGTGAACAAGAACAGGTTCAAACCTGGTGTAGCAATGGGGAGGAGGTATGTTTCCTTGCATGCAGCCACAAGGCGTATGCCAGGCTAGCATTCAGCCTGCTCTGGCTTTTCCAGGTGCACAACAGGAAACTATCCTGGCAGCTGCCACTATGTGTTCACTGCCTCGGTGCAAGCTATCAGCAAGCTGGGGCGTGGACATGAACATTTAAGGGCTAGGAAGCTGTTTGAGGGGGGAGGGGGAGTGCTCAGGCGCAGCTCTATTCCTTAACGGTGACCGGCGGCACACCGGCCGTCCTCACCTTGACTGGGTTGCTCGGAGAAAGCCTGGGTCAGCTTAAGCTCCTACGCGCAGGGCGGGGGAGCAGTCACTATGAGCAACAAAGCATATTCACGGTGGTGCGGGACAAAGACGCATTGCGGGTGCCACGTTGCTCAAGGGGAGCGAAGGATTGCAGCGCCCTTACGCCCTCCCCTGCCGAAACATGCATGAGGTCGGGGGGGGGGAACACCAGGAGACTGCCAAGACAGCGCCTCGGCGAGGGGGAGCAGTTCCACGGCCCAGAAGGCAACGGCTCTCAGGGGCAGCCTGGCACGCACTGGCTCTAGGCCCCACACCGCCCTTTCTGACGGGGCTGCCCCGCACGCCAAGCTAAAACGTGCATGCATGCACTGCTTTGAAGATAAGCCACGCTGCAGGATTGGAAGCATGGCAACCCCGCTCCCAACGAGGAGGAGAGCCGCCTCCTCCTCCTGAGATGCGCAGAGGTTGCTGCTGCCGCTGCTGCTGCTGCTGCTATTGCTGCTTGCCGTACCGCATGCCAAATTATACATGTCGTGTTGCCATGCTCCTCCACCAGGCAGAACGGCACTTCACATAAAAGCCATGACACAAGACCCACCTGCACGAGGCAACCACGAAGACGGTACCTGGGAAAAGAACCAGGATTTAAGGTAAAGCACCCGTTGTGGACGGACTGCAAAAGGAGGGGCAAACGAACAAGTTGGTTACTGGGTGCTACTTCTGACGGTGATGCACTCGTTGACATGGACGTTATAAAATATTTATAACCATGGAAAAGCTCGTGCGAAGCACCTTCTTGGTGCTTGCGCTACTCTCCATCCCGCCTGTCCAAGTGGTTGATGCCAAAATTCCCTCGCCCTGCTCTGCTTGTGGATGTATAGCAGAGGAGCTCCAGGAGCGCCTCGACTCCGAGCCGGTGGGCTACCCTCTGTTTTGTGATTTGCCCTCGAAGCGTGCATGCTTGCCCTTTTTTCCCTTGTTTATGCATCATTGCCTTGAACATGTGCTTTTGCAACATGTCCCTCCTCCTTGTGCAGGTCCGGAACCACCTGGTAGGTCAGCAACCCCTGCTGATGATTAGCCCTTCCTATGCAGCAAGAAGGCTTTTCCTTCAAGACGCAACATGCCAAAATAGTCTTCAAGAGCCACCTGCCAGGGTGGCATATGCTTGGGTCTGCATGCCGCACGTATACTGCCAAAATCTTTGAAGATGTAGTGTGCAGCAAATGCAGCATAGAGCAACTAACAATACCCTTCTACAGGAGTTAAACTGATTAAGCACAAAAGTCTGCCAAGTCTTGGCTCTAGTCTTGCATGTATTGAAAGGACATTTAATCACTCTGCTGTGCAGGATTTCCGGCACAGGCTGGACTCTCAGGTGAGACCATGGCATCGCATAGTACTAGTCGCACCCTACAATTTGCATGTAGGCCTTTGCGTCTCTTGTTGGTTACTGCATTTGGATGCTACTCTCAGTGGGATGGCAGACCCAGATTGGGAGGGCCTGTCAGGTTAGAGAGAAGGAAGACTCGATCGGTAACTACCAACTGAATGTCGGCACCAAATAGTAACAGAGTTTAAGATTATCAATTTTGTTGCAGGCCAGGTGGCCAACTCATGAATATGTTTGTTCTACATGTTCAGGCCTGTATTGGTGATAAGCTGCAACTTCGCAAAATTGTTTACTTGCTCTCTGTCTTGCCCAATGCAGGGGCAGCGATATGGCAAAATGGTTAATTACAAGTAAGTACGCTTCAAAGTAGAACAGCAGCCTGAGTGAAGAGCTGGAATGATTGACATTTTTGTCCTTTGGGGGGTCTGATTAGTGTGTCAACCTAGTTAAAAATGCAGCATCTTGCTCGGGCCTAATGGCCCTAAAAAATTTTGTGCTTCTTGCAAAATTTATGTGCGTGCTTTCTTGCTGGTATGTGCCTGATATTTTCCTTTCATGGTGTTAATAATGAGAATAACTGGAGGCCTACCTTTTTCAGTCACACCTGGCATGAACATGTCCAAGAGCACAAAGGATGCCGCACACTTGTTGCCTGGTCTGCGCAGAATTAGTGAGCTGCGTGCTGTGGAGTTGCTAGAGAATCTGTGTAAAGGGATGCATAAGTACACGCTTGTGGTAGTGAATACCACTGCAGACGGAGGAAAGAAGGTGGGGATGGAAGGTTGCCTTCATGGTTGTCTGCAGCTGCTTGCACTCCTCAACATGCACCCCTGTCAAGTGTTTTGCCCAGATACAAGAGATAAATACTGCTTGATAGCCTTGGAAGATGCCTTCAAGCAAAGACCAAGCCTGGGTGTGATTTGTGAGGTCCAGATTACCTATAATGGAATAGGGAATTCTCGGCTCCTCCATGCCTCTTCCAGAAACTATTTTTTAACTTTGAGCCAGGTCGTGAATACTTTTGATGGGTTGAGCTATGGGCAAGCACGTTGCAGCACATTTTAATCTTTCCCAAGTCAAGCGACACAGCTAGTGCTACGGCACATGTGCTGAGCAATATATGAATAAAAGCGTCGATTGTTGGTGGCAGCACAGTTGCACTGCTTTCAAACCGCAAAAAAATGGCAGGAGGCATCGTTTGAAAAGGCCTGCTGTTGCTGGCATGTCTTGAATCATTGTGCTGCAAGCATGTCACTTGTCATCCATGACGATTAATTAGCTGTGTTTTCAAGCTTGCAACTTGCTCAAAGGAATGACTGCATTGCCAAGCTGAGCAACAGGCTGCGAGTGATTAGGCGTTGTGACTAGGGTGTGTGATCAGGCCACATGGATGCAGTTGTATGATCTGCAACGTAGTAACAAGCACGTTGCCTGTCTGTGATGCATATGGGGGGGAACATTCAAGAGATGCCTCATACTTTCTGTTTTTGTGTGGGTCATGAGCATGTGAACACTAGCCTGCTTTTTGGTGTTGGAACATTTCATTAGAAACTGAGCATGCATGGCTTGTGTGATCTTGCAAACTATGTAAAATTCGCATTATTTAATGTTGCGTGTAACATACTACATGTTCATATATTGATACCATTTCCCACGTTTTTACTGTATGCATGCATGCGCAGTCACGACACTGGGAGAACTTGGGCAGGCTGAGCAAGGGCGCCCGCAGGTTTGATAAGACAGTGGAAGATGCCAAGCAGAAGCAACTTGAGGTTCATTGCGGCAGGTGCGGTGTGCCAACAGGCACATGGGGCATGCGGGGCATGCGGGGCTCTTTGCCTGTGTGCACATGGGTCCTCACTGACAGCTACCACGCCCACAGCAGAGACTATTTCTGTGCCCTCCCCTCTTATAGATGGTGAGCTTCTTTACAGGTTGTGAGACCTTGATGACTATTCAGGCAGTGAGGCCTTGACCATCCTGCTGGGCCCTGAGTGCGGCTGCTTTAGCGCTTCCAGCTACCTTATGTCGCTTCACTGCTTGAGTGAACCTGGTTTCGGCTTATGGTTTGAAAATCCTCCTTTGTATCAATCTGCAGGGTCCTGGAGGAGCACGAAGATGACCTGACGGCAGCCATCCAGAAGGGTCTGCTTGAAGGGGAAGGTACGGCACATTGCCACAGTCAGGGCAGGTGCATATTCAGGCACTTCAGCATGTGAAGTGTGGACATGGGAAGCGCTACAGTGAGCGGGCAGGCTAAGGGCCTGCTTAGGGCAGGCGCGGGCAGGACAGGGGTAAGCATGAAAACACAAGAACCGAAGGTTCGGGTTTTTAACGTTTATCATTGGGCTGAGGATGTGCATCTGTTTCTTGCATCCAATGAGAGGCTCTGAGTAGCAATGGAGCTGCAGCTTGGACGTTTACTCACACCATGTGGAGCTTGAGGCAGGCTGCATGACAATGTATACACACTTTGCATGCGAGAAAACCATGACATAGGCCTCCCATTACTCAGTATGCATGGTCATGTGGGTGGAGCATGCTATTTGTATGTGATCCATCCATCCCATAGCTCACTTTGCTAATACTGTGTCAGTGTGCCTCCAGGGTAATGTGCGCTCACACAGAAAGCATGTCAGAGACACAGTCCGTGGTTGATCTTCCAACAAAACCCCAATTAGGACTGAAAATACTGACACACCTTCCCTGCTTAGTCCTTTGGCTGCTTAGGAAATCAGGTGGATTTCCTCACCACAATGGTTTGCACAGGTGGCGCGGCCGCACATTTGTGCGGCGATTTGCTCAAAGTTTGCCCACCAGACAGCAGTGACACCGCGGGTAGTGGCGCCAGCGAAGATGCAGAAGAGCTCCCAGAGACGCAGCCAGGGGCTGCAGAGGCTGCTGCTGCTGCTGTTGAGGCTGCCACTGCCGCTGCGGCTGCTGCTGCTGCCGCAGACAGTGATGCGGGAGAGGGGGGCGCCCAGCCGGAAGCAAAGGACCCAACGGCTAGCGACGAGTTATAACCTGGAGTCCAAGATGGGGATGGAGCAGGTTAAGGGGAAGAGGTTGTTTGCACCTCCTGCATCTAATGCAGGGAGCCCCTTACCGATCCTCGCAAGTGCAAATGGAGACAAAGGGATGAAGGCTCAAGGTTGCTTTCTTATAATGGGGACATTTAGCAAGCAGGCAACTGCATTATCACCCATTGCTCTTATATTGAGACATTCTTCACATTCGTGAAGAAGAATTGTTTTGCATGATAAATTACGCATGAAATTATTTGTCTTTGGCTGACAATAAGTTCACAAGCTAGAATTAACCGCCAGCCTGGCCGTAAGGCTGAATGATTTGTGGCCATCGCCAGCCCAAAAAAGTAATCCATAATGTCTGAAATGAAATAGCGATGTTCGTTGAGCTGCACATAACTTCTACTTTCGTGATCATTCTGGCAGTGTGAAAATGGCATCTGGCCAAGAATATCTGCCCTGTTCACTTTAATGCTTGGTCTCATAGCTCATCTATCACTATTTGGCAGTGCCGTGTTATAAGGTAAGGAGAAAGTGTCGCTATCCCATAGTTTCGTCTGTAGGCGCCATAGTTGTAGCTGTAGTTGTCGTCTATACCTGTTAAAAAATATAAACTAAGCGAAACTACAGCGCCTACCAGTTGGCGCCTACA
>LFCJ01002088.1_pt1 | contig 14304 bp, 20 predicted proteins | sample 643141 | NCBI WGS metagenome assembly LFCJ01 (sample SAMN03766243, study PRJNA286221) | soda lake metagenome | biome: soda lake; feature: Kulunda steppe; material: water; isolation source: sample B1-Br-g2 brine of Lake Bitter-1 | place: Russia: Kulunda steppe | collected 2010-07 | reverse complement strand
TGTATCAGATAAGCAGAGAATGAATGTAGACACAAAACCTGAAGTTCGCAAATATGGGCTTAAAATCAGAGGCCTCGCAACCCCTTATTACTCGCAAATTAATTAATGTAATTTTTTTGGGACCTCGCAAGATTAAGGAGTCGCAAGATCAAAGGAGCACAACGGTACTCTATTCTAATATGTATTTGAGAATACAACTATATTCTCGGACCCAATGGGAATGGGGTCAGGGAATATATATTCTAATATAGCGCTTCAGGACACGAATATATATTCTCGTGCCGAATATAAGCCCAATGGGAATCCACCCTATGTGTCCCAGTTTTGCTTGTTTTGCAAGAGCAAAGCCAATGAGGCAGAGATATAAGCCTTTGCCTTAAAAGTGTGCACGGTTTTTTTGTTCATTTCCCCCTCAGACCTGATTTCCTGCGTGCGTGCGTTCATGGAGGCCTCGTCCTTGACTGGTTGTCACAGTTTTCTTTATCATTACTAATTACTGATTATATTTTTTTCTATGGCCAAACATGCCAGTTCATTGATTGCATGTCTACTGTCTTTGTGCAATGCCAGAGCAAGGTTGAAAAGTGCGGTTGCAGCGGTTGAAAGCAACCACATTAGGCCTGCCACATCACGGTTGAAAAGTGCGGTTGCAGCGGTTGAAAGCAACCGCACAAAACCTATCCAAACCACGGTTGAAAAACGCGGTTGCAGCGGTTGAAAGCAACCGCACTAGCCCTGCCACACCACGGTTGAAAAGTGCGGTTGAAGCGGCTGAAAGCAACCGTTGCAACCGTTGCAACCGTGCGGTTGAAGAAATTTCAGCCAAAAGGTGCGGTCATTTAAGGATTTTCCAACCGCTCTGCAACCGCGGTGATTTTAACCGCATGAACCACACTTCAACCGAGCCTGAATGTCTGACGATGTCATTCGTAGCATGGCTATATTTAGACTCAGTGTTCATCCTCTTTGCTTAGAAACAGCCAATTGGAATCACAGATCTTCCATGAGTTGCGACAATATTGCGAGGCAACTGATACTATCCAGGGTGAGCAACATGCCATCTTTCATTGTACACACACAGGTGGTCTCTCTACATCAGCTATGCTGCCCTTGTTTGGCAGGTACAGCATTGAAACCTTCCCAACTTTTACGCAAACATATGCCCACCTGTTCTCTCAGACAGGATCTCTTGATGTGTGATTTTTAAAATCAAAACAGCAATCAACCTCGGTTTTCCCTTCATGAATAATTGCATTCCATGAGCAGGCTAGCACTCACACTTGTTGACTGAAGGCTTTATCCTTGTAATCCTTGTACTCCACAACATATACAATCTTTAGGCTAGGCCACTGATCCGAACTTTCTGAAGAAGTGTTGGATGTGCCTTGCAGGGAAACAGCTTATGGATTCCAGGCATGATCTACATTTGCAATTCGGCTTAGTAGACTCTCGTTAGACAGTCAGGCAAACAATGAATAAACAAGTTGAAAAAGCAACAGCAAGAGTTTCAAACTTGAAGTTACCGAATCACAAACTCCATCGCAGTTCAGGACTGTCATGCACACAAGCAAATATGGAAGCTAAATGGTAAGAGCCTTCGTACCTGACTGCTCATCTGTGTTCCTAGCCACATTTAATTTGAAGAGGCAGTGAATAGCCGCCATGTTTGCAATGGGACGCATATTCCACTCCCTTATGTTAAGGCACACTTAGGGTATGTCCATAGGGCATCTATGCTTCTACAGGTAGATACAGAAGATACTCACTGGTCCAGATGTGCTGCTGCCATCCCATTGCGGCTCCATAACATCCCCACAAAAAAGTGGGGAGGAAAGTGGTGAGAGGGCACGCATGCGTGCGCTCAGCACGGGGATACATTGGTCGTGCACGTTTGCACACGCGCAACAGGCGCGCATGGTGCACGCGCAACCCTGTCACCTTAAGCCAACCATACCAGGCATAGCGGACAATGGCCCTTGACAGCTGCAGTCCAAGCCATCCCGTGGAGTTGGCTCTGCCGCAGCCAGCCACGCAGCCATGCACATCGATGAAGGGACAGAGGGAGCTGTCTGATGGAAAGGCAGGCGGCCTCCGCTCATTTGGCGCTCGCCGGTTCAAGTGCCTTTGACTCCACCCTCACGGTGCCCGTATACGTGCCTGAGGACAGCACAGACTCCGTCGGCGCGGCAGCCTCCACAACTGTGTCGCCTTGGATGACCACGCCTGCATGCACACGCACGTCCGCAGACGGCCACAGGCCACAACCGGTTGAGGCAAACTGGGAGTGTTGCTGCAGTGGCCCATGAAGCCCATCAACCCTCCTAGAAAGGTGAGGTGGCTGCCTGAAATGTTTTGACCTCTGCATTAGGGATTGGGCCTCCGTTTCGCATGGTTGCGCAGCAGGGAGTGGATGCAGCAGCTTATGTGCAAGAGCAAGCAACCCTGATCAAGACTGGTAAGGCCTACAGGATAATCTAAGGCGGGGAGAAGCCTGGCCTGAGCTGCTGAGGCCTGCAAATACAGCTGAGGCCTTCAAAGACAGCTGAGGCCTGCAAATACAGCTGAGGCCCAAGGGCCCACAACCCTGATTCAGACTGGCGGATGCAAATGAGCGTCAAGGAGGCAAAGTAGTGTCTGCTGAGCCCAGGCCAGCAGGCAGAATTGGTACCCACAGCGCTTCCAAAAACGATTGCACGTGTGCACTGGTACATATGCTGCTGTACCCCCTCCCTGCTGCGCAAGCATGCCAGCCTGCTGCATAGCCAAGCACCATGGAGGGCCCGTCCTTGTTGCTGAGGTCCCAGTGTTTGGCAGGCAACAGGTGCAAACCTCTGGGAGGATTGATGGGCTTCATGAGCCACTGCAGCAACACTCCTATTTGCCTCCAGGCGCTCATGTGGCAGCACAATACGCACATTCGGAGTGTCTTGCATGCAGCAGCGCAATACGCACATTTGAAGTGCCTAGCATGCAGCAGCACAATATGCACACACGCACACAGTGCCTTGCGTGCAGCAGCACAATTCACAGACGCACACAGAGCCTCGCGAGCCTGTGCCCCTGCATCATTCCTGGCTTTGCAGGGCTGGCGCAGTTTCGCGGCTGAGCCGTGCTTGGGCATGGCAGGGCTGGCGTGGTTTTGGGGAGGCTGCCACGCACCTCTGGGGAACTTGACAGGTCCCTTGACCACGAGCGTGCGCGCGCCCAGCAGGCTAGGCTCCGATCCGGGGGGGATGTGCGCCTCCATGGCATCCACAAGCTTGTAGTGCGCGTCGTCCAGCTTGACCAGGGGCACCTGCAAAAAAGGGTCCAGGTGCACAAGGGGGCGCATGGAAGGGTGTGTGTAAGGGCGCACGGGCGCGAGGACTCCCCATGAGAGGTAGGGTGCATGAGAAGTGAGGTCTCACTGGCCTCTGCCACATGCGGCATGCCGCGCCAGACATGGACGAGCCCCACTCCTCGGCTCCCCTTTACCTCCAGGGTCGGCCGCACAAGCTGCACTGTGGCGTCCTCCTCAATCTTGTACACGTCCGAGCGCAGGATGAGGAGGTCGTTGGTGGTCTTGACGGGCGCAAAGCGCGAGCGCGGGACCTGAACGGCACCTGCGCAGGGGGGGGGGAGGGGAGGGGGGACAGCACAGGGTCAAAGGGTCAGTAAGGGTGGGCCGCCTTTTCTGTCACCCGTGCCCTGGGGAGGAGCAGGAGGAGGTGCACGCCCCCCCAGAAAGGGAGTGCCGCCTGATGTGAGGTAGTGCTAAGGCGTGGCAGGTGTGAAGGGGAGGTTCCGAGGCCACCTGCTGCAATGCTTGTGCATACCCTTGTTTTGGCGCTTGGAAGCAGCTGTACCAGACGCAGCACAGCCAAGCGTATACAGCGCAGCAAGAGTTGTGTGCCTGGCATGCGCACCTGACTTGCTGAAGCACTCCACAGCAGACCCCATCTGCATGTGCAGTCGCATGTGGTGTGGGGGATGTGTGCGTCTGTGCAAGTGTGTGTATGAGCGTAAAGGTGAATGCAGATGATCAAACGTTCACACACTATGAACAGGCAACCCGGGCCACTGGATGCTGCCCAAGTATAGGTTGCACACCACCTGTCCCTTCATAAAAATGGCGCTCATTGCTAACATAGGGTGTGAGCGAGCCATGGACCTGTTGCAAAGCACAATCCACTAGATGTGCTCCGCACAGTGGCTGCTTCTGGTTTGAGCCCCAGAAGGGCATACCTCTGCTTGCGTCAGGCCAAGTCCCCAGCATTTGAAGCAGCCTGGCAATGCGATCGCTGATCGGCCAAGGAGGTGGTCAAGGGCAAGAGAAAGTAAGCACCCTCTCCAAGCATTGACACTCACCGCTGTCTCCAGCTGGAATACCGGGGCTGACTTGGAGTCCCTGGGGTTGACGGTCTGCATATTGCCATCGACAATGCCCCTGGTTAGCCAATGCTTTGCTGCAGATCAGCTACCTACAGTCAATGGATGTAGCCATTGACTGCCTCTGATGAGACCATGGATAGCAGGCACAAGGTATGGTGAGGCCATGGGTGTGGTGAGTCATTTGCACGTTGCGTCAATACGCATGGCTGACTATGGATCATATACGCATGGTGAGTTTTGTGTGATGCGGGGTGTAATCGCATGCATAATTTGAGGCAGAGTTGAGAATTCGAGGCGGAGTTGAGGGACGAGCCCAGTGGTGCAGGGTGCTATTGCATGCAGATTCTGGGGCAGAGTCTGGTGTTCATTCTGCAGCAAGTGCTCCATTACCCAGCAGCATGCTCAGGGGGGTCCTAATCTGTGTCCTACATCAAAGCTTGATCTCTTCTTTGTCACTCACAACGAACCTACGACCAAGCAGGGGACAACCTGGGGCAACCAAAACTAGGCAGAGGATAACCCAAGGGCGAACCTAAGGACCAAGCAGAGAACGACAAATGCCAACCGAAGGACAATAATAAGGGCCAACCCAAGGACCTAGCAGAGGACAACCCAAGGACCAAGCAGAGGACAGCCCATTTGCTAAGATGGGCAATGCTTTGGTTGCTTAAATATGCGCAACGGCGCAAAGCCAGGACATGACATGCACTTCATCAGCCTGATGCCCTCCCCCCTCAACTTTACCCCCATGAGCGGGCTTTTGCCTGCAATGGGGAACTCTGCATGTGGCATTATGGTCATGACGGGCCTGCTGCTTGGAGCTTGTCTCACTGTTTTTCCAAGGTCTGCTCGCGCACGAGCATTTCTTGCTGCAGCCAGGTTTATGTTGCAGGCCTACAAAGCCACACATCCTCCCTGAACCCTTGCAGGGTCATGCCAATGGCGGCACACAGCATTTTGAGCAGCTGCCATCAAGGTTTTGATTGTGAAAAGATGCAGAATGAATTTTGCTTGGTATGAATTGATTCAGGCATAGCAATGAATTTGAAAAAAGAACTAAAGACAGCTTGATAGAGAGGAGCAACTCAAACAAAACTCCTAGTGCTCTTCGTCACCAGGTCCGCCATGCTGGGGGCAGATCCAGACATTGATCAGGAAATCTGCTAACTTTAAGCAAGGATGCAAACTGTGCAAACAAAAGAGTTTGTAACTCATGCTGGTGCGCACCTTCTTGTTCTTGATAAGGGGTAGCGGCAGAAAACCGCCTGAGGAAGCCAACGTGGACTTCAGCTCCTCCAGGTTCAGCCAAAGGTTGTTGGTGTTAAAAAATTTGTGCCTGCACAGCCACAATCGCACCTCTTTGAGCCCCCAGGCTTGCACCCCTTGCAAGCTGTGCACAGCAATTTTTCTCAAGCCCTTATGCCCGAAGGTCACGCACTGGAGTGCAGTACCTTCGGCGATTTCAGACCCACACTGTGCATACTATTCAAACGCGCACACACACACCTGCCCACATCCTCAAAAGCTGCTTTGTCCGTGTCAGGGCACATTGCACTCTCCCGCAGCATCAGCTTCCCGTCGCTCTTTCGCTTGCACAAGTGGCCGCCCTTCTTGTCGGCAGGTGTGCGCTCACATACCTGGACACAGGTGAAACAAAGCACACACCGCTCGTCAGCGCCATGCGGTCTTCCTCATCCAACTCCATTGGCTAATTAGGCCGGGTCCAGAAACAAACTGTTGCCAGGCTTCTGATCCTAGTGGCGCTTGCAGCATGCCTGATTAATGGCAGCCCTCACAAATTTGCACACCCCATATGATGGCCAGGTCGTGCTTGCCCACCCATGGATGGTGGCACTACATGGATGGTGGTGGCACTTCAGGAATGGCAGCACCTCTGTACTTATTTTTGAGGAGTGCCTTAGCAAACACAGAGCTTCTGCGTGCCTCAGTGTGCACGATTTATCAGATTGCCTCCTAGTGCCAGAGCATGAATGGATCGTGTGTTGTTACACACAAAAACACACTTATGCACCTCCTGCATTGCATTCAGGCCACCAAACATTTAGAGGGCAGCTGCACAACCCCAAGCCCGCACATACCTCCATCAGAAATGCATTGCCCGAGGAAGCGAAGTGTGACAGCAGTGTCAGATCTAGGGTGGCCCCTAGATTGTCACTGCAGATGCACAGTGAGAGCGGAAATAAGTGCACATCTGAGTGCAGAGGCTCATGCATATGTGTGTGCGCTCTCATGTTAACTCGGCGAGTATGTACCCAACCGAGCAAATGCACCCAACATGGACGACCTCAACTTGCACATCAGTTCTGAGTATGTGCCGGTTCTGTGATGCCTGCCACAACTGCAACCTTGGCGTTCTAGGAGCGGACTTGGTAGAGGTGATGACCCCATTAACATGTGAGATTGCCTGTTGATGCACCTGGGCTGGCGTCCCAACATATCTCCTAACTTCCCTGCATCACCAGATGATGGTCCTGAAAGTAAACACACCCTGGGCTCTTTACCTGTTGGAGACAAAAAGGTACTTGATGCCCGCCCCCAGCATCTTGTCCAGCATCCCCGAGCCCAACAAGGAGGGGTAGATGTCCCCATGGCCTGGAGGATTCCACTCGTTCTCTGCGCAGGGATCAGTCAAGGGCCACCACGGATACATCAAGGGCCAATCAAGGGTAGGTTTCCCCATGGCATGGAGGGTTCCGCTCATTTCCTGCGCAAGGCTGAGTCAAGTACATGAGGATGAGGGTCAATGAGGTAACAGAGCCAGGCTTCCATCCTGGCAAAGCTGCAACCTGCGTTTTTGGAGAGCCTCGCCCCATTTGTGCATGCAACGCCACTGCAAGCTTGCATGCCTATTTTGTTCCTCTTTTGTTGACATTTTTCACCACAGGGACCTTTCAGACAAACAATTATCCAACTTGGTTGCCTGAGAAATGAGCAAAGGGTGGTGAAAGCCAGGGTCCAAGTCGCAGTAGATGAGGTACGCACATCACCAGTTGTGTTTGATGGATTCCAAGCTGGGGAATCCATCAAACATGCTGTTCATGGAGGAAATGGCAGGAACAGGAGCACCTAAATTCGGTCCTGCCTGCCTTCCCACAGTGCATTCATTTTGCACTTCCTCACACCAAGGCCATTGCATGACACACACCTTACCCACCCGGCACCAGCACCTGCAAGGATGTCAGACTTGGGCAAGGACACCTTGCAGGAGGGATGGTAGAATATCTAGGCGCTCACCTGGATTTTCTGGGTAGGAGGCGGGCCCTAAGCTGCTTGCATCCACCTTTGGGCTCATGTTCTGCACAGCCACAGCCACAGCTCACACACTGAGAGTGTACATGCTGATTTTTAAATGACCAGATGATCCGGTTGTGCAGAGTGGGCACTTGAGCGCGCACACACACATGCAGTCAGGCATTTGTAAAGCACACACAAGGAATTGTGAGCACTGCGCAGAAGCCTGGAGCATGTCAGAAGCCAACGCTCACAAAAACAAGGCCGACGGTCGTCAATTTCTCTGCGACTGGAGGAACAGATCTTTGAATACCCTGGAAGAGAGCAAGGGAATCAACTCACCTGCATGAGCTCGATGTAAGGCTGCAGACAGGAAGGACAGGAGAGGTGGAAACATCTTCAGATTGTGGGGAAGAGAATGGAATCGTTGTGCATCAGCTACAGCAGGGGACAAATGCTTTATTTGAGAGCAAGAGAGCCTAAACGCCAAGCACTTACAGCTGGGCGTACAGCATAAGAACAGCCACAACACATCTGTGAGCAAGTTTGGGTTGGTACATTACAAATTGGCAAAGTCAGGCGGCATAGAGGTTGCACCAGCCTTCAAGATGTTCAAGAAATTAAGAAATTCAGGAATTATACAAGGAATTGATGGAGTGCACAATGTCCATTTGCCAAGCCTGCACACACGTCCCCAAACCAACACCACATGCGCGAGCATAATCATAAAAGGAAACATGCACATGCAATGCAAGCACTCTTGAAAAAAGGGCTGCACACCCCTGCTTTGGCTTAAGGTGCTTTGTAAAGCATGCCAAAAAAGGCATCAGCACCACGATTGTGGTTTACCAACACAACAAAAGTAGCAGCTTGCACACAGCCGCTCAAATGCATGCACACCAAATTCCAAACTTGCCTCTTGTAGCAGGTCCCCGTGGCGCTGCTGCAGGAAAGCGCGTGTGTCTGCACTTGTGCTGAAGCTGTTCATCAATGTGAAGGCCACGTTTGAGCCATAGGTAGCACGCATGTGCTTCACCTGCAAGGCACAGGTCCAGACGTCTCCATCGAAAACATCAGCACTCTTTTTCCACGTTATAATCTCTGCTGCACCTGTCCTAACTTCCCTTGCTCCCCACTTCACAAAATACCTGCACCACGTATACTCTTGTCCACTGTGACACTCTTGCGAACCGCCACAACAGCCTTAAAATTCTCAACCCCTCCCCCACAAAACACTGCTTTTTAAGCCAGCATTGGCTTCTGAAGTACGTCACCGCAAGGATCAATCATGGGGCAGACCTGAATTAAGCACATCCCCGCCAACAAAAGTGAGGTGCTTAAAGCCAAACATCTTTATTGCTGCGCGCTTGCGGCTGTGCACTCTTGCCTTGCACTTCAATGGCTGCTGACTTCCTTGATCCTTTACTCAAGCACACACACTGAGCTGGGTGGTTTGCGTAGACGCCCTCCTTCCCATACCTCTGGGAGTACAAGGGCACGCACGCATGCATTCACGCCTAGTCCATGCGCACAGTGCATACATGCACACATAAACACAGACCCCAGCAAGTATGGGCACATGCAAGTGTTTGAGTGCAAAGCCCCTCAGTGGTCCTGAGCACCTCCAAAGCCCCCTGCACAGGGCGGCCTAATAGCACCATTATGAGCTGCCTTAGTTTGGCAGATATAACTGTTTAACCCTGCCATAGTGTGGCAGATACAGCTGCAGAACCCTTACCCTACCCTGTCAGCGTCACCCACGCCCCCTGACATTGCCATTCCCCAACCATTTGGGCCTTGCTCCATCACGATTGTACTTTGACTTCGTCTCACAAGTGGAACCTGAAAGAGGCCGCCTGTTCTGCGTGGCATGATCGCAGCAGTCTAACCCCTAGGATTCTAACAAATAACACTTGTTCACTTAAAAATCCACATTTCCTCTTGCACTCTCAGCCAAGCTTGACAAAATCACCCATACCCCCAGCTCCACGCTGCCCACGCACGGAAGGGCCCCTCGTCCTGCCTGCTTCCCTACCTGCTCCGCGATGAGGTCGAGGAAGGTCTTCCCCTCCTTCACAGGCAGCAGGCTCTTAGCTTTCTCCAGACCCATGGACGTGCCCAGCCCACCGTTCAGCTTCAGCATGGCGGTCTTGCTCAGCAAGCCCTGCAATGCAGAGGTCATTAGGTTTTTGACTTACAGATGTTGCATAATCCCCGGTGTATCCAATCTCATTACGAAAAAAAAGGAAGCTGAGCAAGCCCTGCAGCGTAGCGCACATTAGAACGCTTTTGAAGCAGCTGGGGGATTGGCCACAAGCGCCGCCCTCCTGCTTCTATGTGCATCAGCTCGTGACAGCGGCCATGCGGCACAAAGAGGTGCGGATGCAAGCACAAGCCTATGGGCAGCAAAAGTGGGGGCTTCCATCTCTTCAACAAGCAGATCTTCCACAGGAAAGGCTTCAAGACCCGTCTTGCGCAGCGAGTAGCGCAACTGGTGCTCAGGGCTTTGCGGCAAGGATGCATGCATGCACTTGTGGTGCCACATTGCCGCAGCTTGACCTTGCAGGCAACCTGGCTGCACAATCTGACCCTTCCCTGCCGGCTCGCAGGCCCTTGCTGCCATGCAACCTTGCTGCAGACCCGCACGCGGCAGACCACAAGCGGCTGACAGCTGCAGACCACCTTGCTGCACGTGGCCCGCACCTTGCTGCATGCGGACCGCACTTGGCAGAGCACAGCAGCAGACTGCACATGGCAGAGCGCAGCCCTCACCGACCACACCTGCTCCAGGTGTCCTTCAGCCCAATGAGCAATTAGCCACAGCATTGGAATGGACCCCCCACCTGAGCCAGCCTTAACACAGAGCACCAATCGTGCACATCATCGCATCCACATCCCAGCCCCTTTTTGTTGTTCACACATGGCGAGCTGCGCCACAGGCGCGCGCACACACACGCACAAGCAGAACAGCAGCAAACGAGGCGGAGCCACCTTTTGTGTCACTCCTTCATAAGCCCTACACCCCTGCATCCTGAGCACTGGCACACTGCAGCTGCTTAACTCAACAGGATGCCTGCCAGCAGATCTCACATTGCGACTTGCTGCATGTGCAAGCAAGCAGAACCCCTCCAGCACAGTGCAATCCAACGGGCCCAGTCAGCTGTAGCCCCCCTCTTCTCACAACAGCAGCGCCAGCAGAGAAGGTGAGCAGCACGACACACGCAAGCTGCCTCGCACGTGCCTTGATTTCGTCCTGCTTGGGCGCAGGGAGGTCTGTCAGGTTTGGGAGCTGCACCACAGGCTCTATGTCTACCTCCGGCACCTGCAAAAAGTGCGCACCGGCACAGCACGCCTGAGCCACAGAGCTCGAGCAAGAGGCATGCATCCGCAGTGCAGTGTTCTCACCCCTGACTGTGTCCTTGCTGCGAGGCTGGGCAGGGCCACAGCAGCTTTGCGGCAGGGCCTGGCTGAGGGGTGCAGATCACAGTGTGATGCGTTTCTCAGTTCACAGTGTGATACACTTGCGCAACACTTCATGGGAGTGCCTGACCTTGAGCTTAACTAAGCGCAGGTGTTGTTTACAGGCGAGTTGCATCGTGCTGCAAAGACATTGAACATCAGTCTCCAGGCAACAAGGGGATCAAACAAAGGAGGGGCAAGACGCGAAAAATGACGACCTAAGTCTAGACTGGGCATGCATCCTTGGGCTGAAGTTTTGCGACGATGAGGGATGCAACTCGGAGGGTGCCTGCAACAAAACCTTGCTTGTTGTTAAAAAAGAGGGACGCATCTACAGCAGAGATGTTCTGTGAAGGGGACGAATTCACACTGGAAGGTTCACAGGTCCGGAGATCTTCCTCCCTAAAACATCAGCTTTTACCCACCAGGCCCGTCACTCCCGCTTCCAGCTGCTTGTAATTGTTCTTGAAAGCAGCAATGGCAGCTGCTGACAAGCCCCGTTGCTCGCACTTCTTCTGCAGGGCATCCCATTGGCTCGCCTGCACGTTCAGCACAGAGAAGGGTTTAAGACACGAGGCAGAGACCCTCATGTGCATAGGCTCAAGCCAAATAGGCAGATCAGGAAAGGACATAGGTCAGGGTCACTCGTAGGGAGGAACTCGTACTGTGAAGGAAACGCACCATTGTTCTTCACCTCCTCCTTTGCAGATATCCAGTCGAAAGAAAAATAGGCGTCAATGTTTTAAATTATTTGATTACTTTAGTTGGTGAAAGCCAAAAATATGAATGAACAAGGGAGCCGTTGTAGTTAAAAGGAAAATGATAGCACAAAATGGATAAATTTTCACGTAATACTAATACAAATATGGTCTTGTTATTACTCAGCTGATGATAATTGTGAACTGTCCTTTGAGCACTAATAAGTATTCATATCACTTATCGACCTGCACATCTATAAATGTCTTGCTAGAAAGGGTGACTAATGCCCCAAACCAGATGCCACGCAATTTTGCTGGCGCCATAGCCAGAGGATTTCTTCGGAGTTGTGTGTCAACATATGTTCCTGATGCATTAGGAAGCTTGTCATGTTCTGGATTTTCCAAGGCACTTTCTGCAGGTCTATATGGATGTCAAGTTTGGGCTTCAAATACTCCCATGTTCAAACCGTCCACTATAAGTGAGCCCACATCCATGACGTATGCTTTCTTAAGATACCATTGGGTGTGAAAAGAAAGAAAAGAAGAGGAAAACAACGTAGGCAGTGAAACCACTCCCTACATGTACATCAATTGAGGAAAAGGAGACACATTGGCTTATAGAGGTCTCCTCCACCGGGGAAGAGGGGGAACTAATGAGGATCTGGAGGGTGACAAGCCACCCCCTGTTCCAGACCAACACCTTGAGAGCAACTGGATTTTTTAAGAGTGCGTCTAGTTGTTGTCAGTTTGTGTGCATAGAGCACAGAATGAGCATGTAATTTGAGAGCAGTCTTATGGGCTTTTTGTGTATCAACTTGATACTATCAAGGCAAAGCTCTTTAAGGTTAGGTAACATAGCTGTATCCGCCAACCGAGGGCAGCTTAGCTGAAGCCTAAAAGGCCTGCAACCCAAATCAAAACTAAAAGCGCTCATAGCAGAAGATAGGTAGTGTCTGGAAGCCAGATGTTTCTGGTGATAGCAACCGGAAGACGCTCGAAGGCAGTTCACGAGCACGCAAGGGCAAGAACATGGCAAAGGATGACCTCTGGAGAGATCAAAAAGAGCAAGGCTCGCTGACTAGCTACTTTAATGAACCAGCCGCCAGAGCGCTCGCACGTTTGCGAGCTAGTCCAAAAGCACAATCTTGAAGGTTGTCTGGTCTTGATGGATCTCCATGGTCCTCTGTCGGGGGAGTCCCGGTCGCCTTCCTCTTTGTCGGCGTCAATGCTGTCAGCCTGCGGCGTTGTTGCTCTTGCTGCTCTTGTTGCGGTTGCTGCTGCTGCTGCTGCTGCTGCTGCTCCCTTGGTTGCTGTCGCTGCTGCTGTTCAAGCTGTTCAAAGCTCTTTAAGATGATTTTAAAAATTTTAGCTATAGATAGAGCCTCCCACACCAAGAAGAATGGTGTGAAGGATGACTTTCTTGGCCTTCAAGCGCTTACATAGAGCCTGGTGTTGTTTTCTAGAGGCCTCTAATGGTGTCCAGGCCGCATATCTTCACAGTATTTGACTTCAACAAGGTGTATCTCCCTCTAGTTGACATTGAGCTCGTGGACTCTGCGTACATTTCTGGTGGGTTGTCTTGGGTATGACACCTGGCGTAAATAAGGAGTGGTTGGCGATTTGGATTTGTAGTAGGTAAGGGAGTGACCAAAATGGCATCAGGGCATCTAGAGGTGAGTGTATCTCTAGCAGATAAACAAGCATTAAAGAGCCAGCTGGGTGGTGTCCTGTTACTAGCATGCTCAGGAAACTGAAGATTTTGTTGGGCCAAACGGTTAGTGCTGCCGGCATGGACCAAACAACCTGCCAGAGAGCCTTTGCAGATGGCTTTGATCATAAGCCTGCAGGCAACATGATGGCAGTCAGTGATCATACCCGAGATGATTGTATGTTGACGCCCTGAGAGAGTATGGATAGCACTATCTGCTTGCTGACAGAGTGGGCACGGAAGGCTGGTGGGCATTTTAAACCAGACATCTTGTTTCTGGTAAAGAAGGGTGCGGTAGTGCAAGATATTGCGCTTCATTTGGAGAGAGTTTGGACATGCTCCAAAAAGCGATGCTAATGCCTTTGTGGACGTGTGGAAGCAGACTCTGGTAATAAGAGTAGTACCCAGTTCTTGGGTTGGCATAACCCAGTTTTTGTTTTGAGTGCATGTGTGATTTTTGTGCGACTTGGAGATTTGGAAGGTAAATTAATATGGGGCTGTGTTGGGAAGCTTCAGTGCCAGATCCTTGCTGACAGCTAACTAGCAAATATCAAAGAAGGGATTGCCACCAGGGCCTGGGGTGCGGATGGTTGTTTCAGCTGGGAGGCTGTTTCCGTGGCAGGCTTGGTATTTGGCAAGGGCGTCTGCACATTCATTTCCGGCAATTCCGGCGTAAGATTTTACTTTACAAAGGAAGATGTGGGATTGAGAGTTACGGATAGTATTAGAAAGAATTTTGAGAAGGTCTCCTTGGACATGATGACGGTGTTTCTCTGGACACAACAATTGTTTCCTAATTTGATGGAGTGAGGTAAG
>LFCJ01002086.1_pt1 | contig 14309 bp, 12 predicted proteins | sample 643141 | NCBI WGS metagenome assembly LFCJ01 (sample SAMN03766243, study PRJNA286221) | soda lake metagenome | biome: soda lake; feature: Kulunda steppe; material: water; isolation source: sample B1-Br-g2 brine of Lake Bitter-1 | place: Russia: Kulunda steppe | collected 2010-07 | reverse complement strand
GTTTTGATTTAGCTCACAGGCCCGGCGTCTTTGCATTGTTTAACCTCAATGAGATGGATGTCAATTCCTCTTTCAAATCTTGAGTGCTCTCAAGGATCTGTGATGGGTAACAGGTGGTGATGTGTCCCTCACTCCGCTTGCCCTTCTCAAGCCACATGGCATCTGGTGTAAAAGGGAGGATTTATGCTCCATCTTTTTTGGCTGTGACTCCTATTATAGGAGTACTATAGCTATGGCATCAGGGCGGCTACTGGTGAGTCTTCTGTCCGAGAGACTGCCAGTGGGTACCCAGTCTTTACCCAGTGGGTAAAGAGAGCTATTCGGGTGGAATTCTATTTGGAGTGTATTCCTGGATGGCTCTTACCTTCTGAACCAGCTCTGTGAAAGGGCCTCACATGCCTTTACCTAGATACCTCATTTCGGACACACAGAAGCATATGTTGCGTAATGTGGCTTGGGGCTGTGACTGGGGTGGTCCAAGTAGTAACGAGGCGTGCCTGCACACGAGAACCAACACCACCGGCCGGGGACAGATGCAAGAGACCTGGCCATACCTGTGGGCCAGAACCACCCACTCCCAGAGGTGCTGTTTCAACAAAGACGGGAACAAGGGTGGTTGCGTGAGGCAAATGGGTTCCAGATGCCTGACATGGAGTGCCTTCAGGCCCTGGTTTGTGCCTGTATCAAGAGGATGGACCCAAAAGCTTCCCCTGGGTCTGACTGTGTGTTGGCTATTTTTGCAATATGCACATAAACAGCATGTTCTAAACATGTTGTGCAGGATGCATGCTTTGCTCTGGCTGGCAAAATCATACGCTATTCCTGCTGGAATGTATACGTGCAAGGTGTGGGGAACAAGTGAAAAGTTTGAATGTCCATCGCAGACCGCTCAAAATTGTTTTAAGGGTTTTAAGGGTCTGAAAGCAGCGGGAAGGGGCAGCTCGCACGGTGGGCATGCGCCACAGCGCTTTTTAAGATCTTTTAGAGTACAAGCCTTTACTGGCCAGTGTTGAGTGAGTGTGGCCAAGAAACCCTTCAAATTTACTGGTTTCAAGTGTCCGCGCGTTTTTAAATTCCATGGTGGCTAGTAAAAACGCCCTGTTGGAGCATGTTCTGCACATTGACATTGCACTGGGTGCTGGGCGCAAGAAATGCTTGACTGCAAAATTTGCAGAGGGGTGCCAGAGGCTTCAACTGGATCAAATTTTGAGTAGCAGGTTAAACAGACGGTCGGTATGTCAAATTCACTTCTGCTCTTTTCCTAGATGTGTTTGTAGCTGAGGTGCGTGACAGACAATAGGGCGTTCGGGGGAATTTGGATGGATGGTGATGGTTCTGGCTTCCAAAGGCGCAAACTAGCCACCTACAAATCCTGGATGGCACTCACCTTCAGAGAACCAAATCTTAGACACACAATTTGACTTCTGTCCTACATGGAACACTTGTTGACCCTTTACATTCTATGACACCTCCTGTTAGCGGCATAACAGAAGAAGGAGAAGAAGTTGTTTGTTGCCTTCACAGACCTCACTGCTGCGTAAGACAATGAGCAAAGGGAAAAGCTATGGACAAATCTTCATGAAATACACACTCCACAATACTTGCTTACAGCTATGAGAGCTATGTATGAGGGAAGTGTCTACATTCTCATTTATAAAGACAAGGAATCAGATGCAGTGGCAGCCACCAAAGGGCTGAAATAAGGGTGATCCTGAGCCCACTTCTCTGATCGCTGCGTACCAATGGCTTGGGCAGGTTACTAAACACACCAGAGCGCAGAAATTTAACATCCTTGGAGGTAAGTGTCACATACTGAATTCGCCAACGATATAGCACTAGTAGCGAATGCTGCCCAACACCTACAGTTCCAGCTAGACAGATTCTATGACTACACCTTAATCAAGGGATTGATGCTAGTGCAGACGGGTGCAGACAATTACAAGACAAGGTTATGGCCTTCTTCTTTCCAGCAACCCAACTTCTGTCTAACAAGGTACCCCATTTAAAATACCTGGGTGTAAAGCAGTGACAGAAGGTCAAAAACCACCTTAAGACAGATGGCATGCAACTTTGCGAGCGCTTTTGCCAGAATCTGGAAAGCTGGTTCGGGGTTGGGTATAAGAAACAGAAGACATGTCACGCTCTGGATTTTCAAGTGTATGTTCCTATTGATGGAATGTATGGGTGTCAAATCTGGGCTACAAGTACACTATCCTACGAAACCGCCTAATACTCGGGAAGCTCACCTCCAAATATGATCCCTTTTGGCATTGAAACAGGTGCCAGGCAGAGCTGAATGATCCAAACTCTACCTTTTAAGCAGCAATCGATGCCTTGTCTTCCTAGATTTCTGTGCATGTGCTCAAAATTGTATCAAGTGTCTTGGTTGCAGAGTGGCAAGTGTTTGAGTCACCTTCAGCAGCCTATACCCTAGATTGATGACTTGTAAGAGGAAAACAACTGAAATTCCTATGTCTGAGCACCCAATGGACCGTTCCTCTCCATTCTTTGTTGCAATGGTATTTGTTTGTAAAAGATGTCCATCCAATCAATTTTGGTCCGAATTGGGTCAGCCAGATCAGGAGTGGCTGAAAAGCTGTCAAAAGTAGCAGGAGGGGGTCACTGAGGCCCAAAATCAGGTGTTTTTGGCATGCTCCCAGAGCACATTGCCCCTAGTTTGCACTTTCCAAGCTTCAGACAAAAGTCTAGCACTTTCCATACCTGTAGAGTGAAAAGTGCAAACTAGGGGCAACGTGCCTAAACGGCCGTGGCGCGAACCCTTCTTTTTGCACACGTCTTCACAACAGCCCACATGCTGCACCAAATGGAGTGCTTTTTAAAGATTTGGTGTTCATATAACAAACAAATATCATTTCAAAAGAAATGGAGTGAAAAGACTCAGTGGTTGGTCAGATATGCAGCCATTTCCCTCAGAAAAAAATCGCCAAAATGGGTGTCAAAATCTGTCCTTTCCAAACCCAATTCCACGATGCAACTATATTACAAAGTAAATGCTCCTGAACCATTATTGTTCAAAAATAATAATTCGTCTAGTGGGCGTCGTGGGCCCAATTTTGTGTTCTGTATGCCAAAACCAGGGGCCCCACGCCTGCCCAGGCCACTAGGATCGCCCAAATCATACCAAATTTTCAAGATGGCCGAATTTCAATATATAAACACGATCTACATCGAAAAGAGAGCATGCAAACTTCTGGAAAAGTAGGGTTCATACCACAGCCGTTTAGGCACGTTGCACCTAGTTTGCAGTTTTCAAACTCAACAGCTTTAAGTACAAAACTACATTTCAGTGCTGAGTTTAAAAACTGCAAACTAGGGGCAACATGCTCTGGGATCATGCCAAAAACACCCGATTTCGGGCCTCAGTGACCCCCCTCTGGGATCATCCTGTCATGATGACAGAAAACGAGAAACAAAATCATTTCTCCCACTCCTAGCCATCATTAACGCTCCTTTCTAGACTGCGCCTTCCCAGCCACCCTCTCATTGTTGAGATTTTCCATCAAAAGTAAAAAAGAATCCCTTATGAGCTGAGACCATGCAACTAGTGAGATTGGCATTGTCTAGATCTAGTTGAGTGTTTGATGCCCAACTTATTGTGAATTAATCCCTTTCATGTGCAGTGGTTGCAAGGGATTTTCTATCAGGTGGCCTCACATGCCTTGCACTTTTCTGTTGTTTTTTTTGGTAGCAACAAGGGCGCAGGCCTGCTCTGTGTTATGTCACTTTTGCCTGGCTCAGTGCGCCTTTGTATGGCCATCAATTTGGTCCTCTAGCAATTTTCCAGGCTCGGTGCCTAGGTTATTGCTGGGCTCCTCATTTGCGCTTCACCTTGGCAAACAAAGCACCACATTTCTGAAAGGGTACAGGCAGATTCAGCACAGGCAAAGCAGACCTTGAGCTGCGCAGGGAAATGCTGCTCGAGCTGGCCCGAGCGTGTGCAAGAGTAAGAGCATGTGCTTCTTAATTGCCTGTGCCCAGATTTGCCAGAATTGTGCACTAAACACCAGCTGTGCCTTTTTCTCTTCATAAACATAGACAATAATCTTCAAGATTATTATAATAATATGAAGTTCAACATGCAATGATTGATAATTATCTAGGTTTGGTTGCAGGCCTGGTTGGCTTCATTTAAGTTGCCCTCACTCACCAGGTACTGTTACCTTCCTCACCTACAGACCCGTTAATATTACACATCACTGTGAAGGGACTTCCCATGAAATTAGGCCGTCCCCACGAACGGCAACCCCCTTTCTTGGTCATTCTGGCTCACATAGCATGTTTTAGCTTTATCTCAGCACTCCCTGCACCATTATGGGATTTAAAAGTGTGTTGGTGGCTGATTTTTTTGCTTTTTCTGACAATTTTAAGAAGCAGGCTTGGGTTGCAGTGTGTGGCCGGGAATTGAGATGTGGAGTGCAAGAACAGGTGCCATTCTTCACACAATCCACCAATCCACAACTTCTAACATTCATACATTATTCTTTACTCCGCAATGGTGGTGTGTGCCGGGGGTCGTGAATGCAACGGACAGCGCAGTTGGAAAAGTTATGACTCATGCATCGGATGTTCCAATGTAATGTTCCTCGCAGAAAATTCCACCAAAATCCAGCCAAGCCACCGATTGGCCCCGCTCAAATTTTCCTGCATTGCAGTATGATTTGGCCGCAACTCTGGGTGCAAAAATCGGGGGTTTGCTTCAATGTTAGGCAAGCAATGCGAAGCTTTCCATCAGGGCTTGCAAAGTGCAAGGAGTGCCCCCGCCACAGCATCCCCCCTGAGCTCCCCGCGCAAAATTTGACATCATGACATCAATCAGTGATGTATGAGCAGGTCAAGTCTTGAAGCGCTGGTCATTTGGGTCAACTTAGCAATTTCACTTTCTCCTGCAAAAATGGGTGCAGAACAGCCTATCAGAGTCTGAGCCACACGCAACACCCCCCAGATGCCAAATTTTCAGCAGTTTCGATGCTTGGGACATAAAAAACATGTTTTGCATGCTCAGGGCACACAGGGAGATATGCAGACAGCATGAAAAGCTAAGTGAGCCTGTTTGGGGGGAGCCGTTCGTGGGGACGACCTCTACCCAGATACCTTAACTTGGACATGCTTCTGCAGAAGCATGTGTTGCATAATGTGGCTTGGTCAAGACGGCATGAACTACTTGCATTTCACGAGCAGCCTGAGGCTAGCAGTCCTTGCCTGAAGCCTTCAGTGAAGGCCTTTGTTTCTCGTTAACCTTGTGATCTGGCAGATAATAGAGAACACTATTACTAACACATTGGCGAAGAAAATAAAAAAGCATCAGAATATAGAATCACCACTTTACCATGACTGGATGTTAATAAGAAAACGTCCATGGCACACTCTTGTTCTCATTGCAAAACCACAGCCCACGTGTGCATCTTCCATGAATATCAGCCAAAGCACGAGGTACACCTATGTACCATAGGGCCGACAAAGTTCACTCATATGCGTGTGTATTTTGTCAAGTTGTTGAGTATACAGCGGCCAGATCACTGGGGAAAATAATTAATGAATGAAGCCCAAAGAATCCCAAAGCACCCGTTTGATACAGAGTAGCACATTTGAGGCCATATCAGAAATAAAGCTCGATGATGAGGGATGAAGGGGCACGAGCACTACAATCCAGAGCTCACACATTCTGCTGGTGTGTAGCCCAAAGAAAAAAGAGCAAGGAAGACTGAGCATTTCATCTGTGATCAATGCAAGGAATGCTCACAATTGTGCAAAAAGACGAATTATGAAGACCTCATACCCAGCACATCCCAGCAACGTGGAGACTGGACCTAGGGGTGGCAAAGGTGAACTGGCCAGGCAATTCACATGATGAAGGTCCAAGCGATAGCATCTCCAGGGTGCAGCAATCAATTTGTACTAAATTCAGCATTGATACAGTTTACCGCCTCAGAGCCCAGCAAATCAAAGCCAACAACAGTTTGCGCTCATCACGATAACTATTAATAAAGAGAACCAAGTATGCAGCATCCCTATGCATAATTACCTGCGTGCCATCTCAATGCACAGCTTAAGCATGAATTGTGAGCCATAACGTCCTGCCTGTTTACTGATTGCAACAGCACAAGGATCCACAAGAACAAACAGCGCAACGCTGTGTCATGAAGGGTTTATTACAGGAAAACTTCATCAGCTTGCACCTCTCTCCTCAACTGGGTCAGGGCAGCTGCCCCATGCAGGCGCCATGTCTACCAACCCCATCAAAGGCATTTAGGGCCAGGATCTGGCGCAGAATGGGATCCTGCAATCTTTAAGAGCCAACACAACCATCCAGGCATCTAGAGCCAGCCAACCACTGCTTGGAAAAACAGACGCACGTACCATATCTCTGCATGGGCCTGTGACGTGCAGGCATATGTTAGCCTCACAGCGCTAGACACATGCGGATCTCATACTAAGCCAGACAAGGTCAACCTTGGCCTCCCCTGGAGAAGGTGGGCCTCGTACCATATGAAGCGCATGCATTGAATGCATTTGGGCATTCCAGCACTCAGGCCTAGACACAAACGCTTAAAAAGAAACCCTAAGAAGCAGCTCAGGTCTGCTTCGGCTCAAGGCCATGCTCAGTTTGGCTCTGGACCCTAGGCTGTGTTGCCAAGCGGACCACTCTCTGGCCTTTTGGCGCGGGCGCGCTTCCAGCGGAGGTACCATCTGGTCTCTGTCCAGCTCATGTGGTTGCCCTGAGGCGCACAGGGGATCAACAAGGGGTCAGGCTTCAGGCTTTGCGTTGAGCGCCCTTCTAGCGGAGGTACCATTTGATCTCCATTTAGCACATGCAGCTGCTTTGTGGATCACAGGGGGTTGACTGGTGTTGGGTACCCTGGCCGAGCTGCAGACCCCACTACTTTGCACATATGGTCAAATTGGAAGCAGCACACCTAAGCAGCAGCCACCAGAGAACATGGTTAAATACATCAGCTGCAGCAACTATGACGCATCAGATCCAGGCACTACATCTGCTTTCCACGTTTGTCTCAAAGACTAGATAAGTGATGTCTCAAAGACTGAATGACTGATATGTACATGGCACACAAAAAGATGTACTTGGAATGGCCGACACAGCGAAAGTGCTTACCTCCATTTGTATGTTGTCCAAGTACTCAGCTATGGCTTGGTTGCCTGCATTGGAATGATATAAATGAAGGCAAGCAAGCCAGGTGACTTGCGAGTATACACGTGTAGAAGCAAAGGTCAGGGCGAAGGGAGGAGTGATGTGCATGCTTGCAGTCATCCGAACAAGTGCCTGTGGCACGACCTCAATCTGAATGGATGTTGACACTGGCGCAAGCACAGTGTACAGCTTTGCTAACGCAGTACACTTCAATCTGTAGAATGAAATGGAATGGAAAAAGGCCCACCGTGGTAAGTAACGAAAAAGATAAGAAGTTAGCAAGCTTCAATGAAGTTACTAATCAAGACCCTCACCTGCTTTGCGAGCAAAATCTGCAGGAGTGTGATTGAAGCGGTCCAAAGCATCCACGCAAGCATTTCCCTCATCGACAAGCACCTCAACCTGTTACACGCATGTGATGAGGATTGAGAAGTCAAAGCAACCTCAAATTCTGAGCGTTTATTGGGCAGCCTGGTTGAAGCAGTTGATGTGCTGTTGCAAGCAACGGGTAGCTCTTTTTGTACATGATGCACAATAAAAGTTCAGGCACTGCATGAGCAAACACACACACACACAAATATACCAATGCACAAATCCACTGCATGTGCAAACAAACGAAAAGCACAGCAAGAATAACATTACATTATAAAAGCAAGCACACAAATAAAAAATTGCATAGGATTGCCTAAGCACCTGATATCCAATGCTGCTTGGAACAACAACAAAGCTAGGTCATCCAAATAAGAAATTGATCGACATAAGCTACATTGGTTTTAAGGGAGAGGCCTACCGCAGAGAAGTTGCCTTCTGCAGCTGCAACATGAAGTGGTGTCCTGCCATCGTAATCACCCCATGTAGCCTCTACCCCAATACGCAGGAGCCACTGCAGCTGCACTAAGTCGCCTGCAACAATGGCTTCAGAGATGATGCCAGCTACTTTATCATCATCCATACCCAACCTGCATGCAGTTTGGGGTGCATGCGGTGTTTGTTCACTTGTATGCGTGAGAACGGATGCTTGGGGGGGTAAGGGCTTCATTATTTTGACCCAAGTCCAAGGCATTCTGTACCATCATAATCATACGTGCGTCCATAAGAAATGTCAGCGCAGAAGTTGGTCACAACCATGACCATCTTCACAAGCTACCCCTGTGTTGCGCACGAGCGATGCACAGCCATGAATGCCATCTGTGAGCATTGCAAGGCTCGGCATCCCTCCGGGATCCCAGTGAACATTGAAGGCTTGAAGCAAGCATGCATCACTCACTTGGCGTCATATGACTGCAGCACTTCTACAACCTCAGCGTTGCCCATCCGCACAGCTTCAAACATTGCTGTGATCCCAAAAGCATCCTGATAGGCGAACGCATGAGCATGAAGGCACATGAATTGTGCCTTGACTGCTTGAGCCATTGCCCGGTCATGATGCATCCTGGGCCATCAATGCATTATTTTGGAAAGATTTTATTTAACTTTAAACGAGTCAAAAATCCAAGCTGCGCGGAGGATCGTGGAGCTAAAGGTGCAAAGCCTGCAAGTGCTCTCCGCACGCAGCTGCTCTGCTGGCCTTGAAATAAGATGCGCGTAAATTGAGGAAATCTGATAGCACGTTCTGTAAACTGTGAACCGCACAATGCTGTTCTTATCTTGATTGCTGTTTACCCATTAAACATCAGCTTTTCCAGCTTGTTTTGTGCGCACAGCCCATGAAGCTGACTTCAAACGCCACACGCAGTGTGGGCCTAATGTGTGAGAGCGTGTCCCTCATGCACACTGCTGAAGCACAGTGCACACCTCAGGATGCAAGATTGTTGAGGCGACGAAGCAAGGACAGTAAGGTGGCAAACGCATGTCTTGGCAGCCTCTTGCCATGCCTGCACATATGCAGCTAAGGTCCAGGTTGCAGTCAGGGTCTGCTCACCATGTCATTTGGAGGCGCGCCAGCGTCAAGTAGGTACTTGACAACCGCCTGCACTGTTGCGTGTTGTAAACGGATCATTAGTTAAAAAGTTGCAATATTGATGGAACTGATTCACATCATTTTTCAGGGCTGGGGAGTGCAAAATGTTGGCTAATTTGCGCGTATATTACGGTAAATTTACGCGCATTATTAAAAACACAAGGGATAAAAAAGGGGGTAGAGGGGAAGGCAGCCAGGAAGAGGAGCCCATGTCCCCCCACCCCCTAAACAGCCCCCTAAGCACCCCCTATCCTAATTTTTTGTTGTATGGTAAGTGGTGGGACTGTGGAAATGATTGAGAGCAATGCAAACCAGAGCAAGGTGAAGTGCAAGTTCAGCAGAGGCTCTGCAGCTATGTATCCATTGGTAGTGCTTCTTGCATTAGGAAGCACATCCTGCATCATGATCCTCTTTGTGGGGTATGAAGTTTGATGAAGCAACTTTCCTGCCTGTGCTGGATGAGCTGAGGGCAGATGCAGCGAGCAAAGAGAAGGCACAGAAAGCAGCAGCAGCGCTAGCTGGATATCCTGTCCGGAGCACAGTCACAGATCCAGCACCGGCAAAGGGACAGCGGGCACCGAATAAGTGCAAGGCATATGTGGGCAAAGCCGAGTTTGATGAGGCCCTCGTGCGATGGGCGTTCCTCAGGGTCTCTCGTTTGGGGGGGTATAAAATGCGACGCATGGGCTTTTTACTATGTGCACATTTTTGGTCCTTTTCATAATGCGTGCATTTTAGGTAGAAAGCGCAGGCTATCGTTGTTGAAACCCAGGCCTCTTCATACAGGCTATCTTTGAGGGTTCAGCCTTGAGTCACTCATACCTTGATATCATAAAGCCAATCATTGTTCTACGGTTAGGTCTATGAGGAAATGATCAGTGTGGTCCCAGAACACAGGGCACAGGCACAAGGCAGGGCAATGGGAGGGACCCGTTGAGCATTGGAGGAGCGTCAGCAACAGAGCCTAACATCTTCCAGAGCAGAGGCGTGGATGAGCAGCCCATGGTACTTGAATCCTATCGCCTTTTGCCCGTGCCGCATGCCCTGATGGCCTTTGCCCGGCTGCTCACCGCGTTATTCTCATGCGATGCAACCATCAGCGCAGTCCGCCTGTGCATGCAGCCACACAAAAAATATTCCCCAACATCAGCGCCTCAGGTCAACAGGGAACAGCAGCGCACCAAAAGCAACACCATGGCTACATGGAAATAAATGAGGCGTTTCACAAACTGCAGCTTGAAAGGGGCCATGTTTTGGAAAGGAGGCTTTGCCGACGCACAGGGATCTCAAACACAGTTCATGAAGAGCAGAGTCTCCGTAAAGCCCCAGTGCTCAGCGCATCACGTCATCCCCTTGAGGTTTTAATATGATGCTTTCAACGCACGCATACCAGCACGGCTTTTTTTGCTCGAAATAAGCAAATTGAATCATGCTAAGTTGCTTGTGGATGAGAAACAGAGTTAAAGGGCCATGCTTCCTACAAATGCACACCTGCACAGCTTTGCATACTTATGTGAAAAAGCCTGCAAAGTACCTCGTACTGCAAGGGCTGTGTTCCCTGCTTCCAACACTGAGCTATTTCCATGCTCATGACATGCCAAGATGTGGCGCACATGTACAGGAGGAGGCAGCATCTCTTTCCAACGGCATCAACGGCGTTTGCATGCGTGAGGCAAAGCAACAGCTTGCCCTTTAGTCAAGCATCAGGATTGACCATGCTTGATCATAATTCACGAGGATTGCTCAATGCAAGGGGCAATGCGGCAGTGTATCCTCCAGTCATGCCATCATCAGGCTTGTGTAAGATGATGCAGCAGAGAATGAACCTCACTTGTCATAGTCCGCACTGCCAGGTGACACTCCCCAAGCCACCAGCCTGAGAGCAGACAGGAAGAGGGCGTCTCACAATCAGTCTGTGCGTGCACTCAATGGTCCATTGCATGATCACAAGGGTGGGCCAAAGTGGGTTGGGAATGGATCAGGCATCGGCAAAAGTGGGCGGGACTGGATCCTTGAAATAGCCTGTGGCATGCTGGAGCAGCTGTGGAACATGCACGCCGAAACTGAGCTTTGTCAAAGCCCTCGCAGCAAAACAAGCCGTGTGTCTTGAGCTGTGCATCACACTCTTCTGGTGGCGCTGCTGCCTCCAGAGCTGAGGGCAGACATAGGCTGGCTGGCTTGCTCAAGAGCCCAAGATTGCAGGTCACTCACTTCTTCACAGTTGAAATATCAGCTTCTGCTGCCGCCGCAATGATTGCATATATGTTTTGCTGGTCCTGTAAAGAAAACACTTAGAACAGTGTAATATGTCAAATGCCGCTACTCTGGAGCGCCCAGACATAGCAGCAGAGAGGCTGCAATATTGCAGCAACACTGCTCAAAAAGTATAAACTTGGTTGCATGCACGCTGTGTTCCGATGCTGGAATTACTCAGGAGCACAGGAATGATCTCTGTTTGCAAGGCACAACGGATGCAGCTTTGTGATCATGTCTGGTAAGCAAGTCCATCCATCCATACAGATCAGAAATAAATGCACTATGCAATTCAAGCAAGAATGGGTCGGAAAAGCTGGATCAGGTTTATGCACACAGGGTTGTGGCGCCTCACCTTTTCACGTATGTATTCAATGACAGTGTCCCGGGCCTGGCATAAGGGCACATGGGCAGAAAACAAGGTACGGTTCGTGCGTGTTTTAAACAGAGGATGGGCGCATAACAATCACAGATCGTCAAAACGGTAACCAATCGACAGGATGGATACATAATGATAATGATGGGTGTTTTGTGCACACTTTGAACAGGATGGTCACGAAAGGGCTACCATGCGTGAGGCATGGCCTGAGCACCCTCTTTCAGAACTGGATTTGCAAGGTGTGACCTTCAAGGATTAGGAAGCATGAGCTGTGCTTTCAGTTGCCGTGTGTGCAAGGCACGCGAACGCCAAAGGCAGCATGGCTTGAATGGAGAGCTTGCAGCATGTGCTCACTTTATCAAGGCAGCTGTGTGTTCATTTTTTGAGGCGGCTGAGTATGCTTGTATTTGAGGTGGCTAGGTATGCCCCTTTTGTTCAATGCACACAGGCGTGAGATTGTCAAGGGGATGAAGCATGCTGGTGAGTGCACTTAGGACCAGGCTCGTACCTTCTGCCAGAAGTCCAACATGCAGCGCTCATCTGGTGTCATCAGGCCTGTAGGCACACAGTGTTTGAGGCCAGCTGTATGTCAGACACAACAGCTTCTGCAGCATGCAGCATGCCACCTCAAGCATCTCTCCTGCTGCTGCTGCTGCTGCTGCTGCATGCCAGGCAAGGCCTTTTGAAGACAATTTGCGGACGTCAAAGTTGCCCTCATGTCTCTAAAACATTTTGCTCTTGATCTTAACCAAAATCCAACCGCAAATCATAATCAAACCACGCACCAGGTCAGTCTACACAAGGCACTCCGCTGCAGCCCATACACAAAAGCAGCACTTCAGCCAACACAGGGCATTGCCACTCAAGCAAGGCACTTCCAGGCGCAGCAGCTTATGCATGCTTCTGCCTGGCAGCAAGATTCACTCCTGTATCCCTGGCTGTGCCTTAAGCACCGCATACCCCCTACAGCAGCCCCTGAGACCTTTCACCTCAATAAGAGTCACCCTGCAACAGTTTCCATCACCTCCACCCCAAAGATATAGCCAACCTACTATAGCCTCCGTCACCTTCAACCTATTACACCCTGCCTCCCTACATCAGCCCCTGCTCCCTTCCAACCCACAGTACCCCACCTCAGTGCCCTGGATCCCGCTGTCACCCATCTCAAAAACAGCTTTGTAGTATGGACAGGGCCGCACCCACGTCATCATCATGTTGCCACCCACACCGTCATCCACGTCGTCACTACGTCACCAGCCACACCGTCACCCATGCCATCACCCACGCCGTCGATCACAAAACCAGCTTTTCATCAGTATGGACCATCACCACGCCGCTTTCCCCTCCCTCCTCCCCAAAAAGAAACACCCACATACACCCAAACACACTTCCTCCCAAAGACAGCCACTCACCCTTCAGGCGCCGCAGCGGCAGCAGCACCGCGGGTGCAGAGAATGACTCAAAGCCTGCCAAGGCGTTCTGCAGGACCTCCGACTCCTCTCCGCTCAGGGGCACCTTGTCCTCCGAGCCGGTCGAGTGGCTTGGCTGGAAGCGCTGCGAGCCTGCCAGCGCCTCGTTCACACTCTCATACTGCAGTGCCAGTGCCTCAGCAATGATGAGCCGGAACTTCTGCGTGTGCACAGAAGGGTTGGTCTTAGCTAGTGGGGGCATGTGGGGCACATGGGCGTGGGTGCAGCAGGAGGGTGGCTCAGGGGGTGGCCTAGCAGCAGTAAGGTGTTGGCCTTGTAGTGAAAAAATTATAAATGGGTGCGCCAAGCACTGAGCACGTGCCCATCTGGCACAAGGCGCACCCCCACACAGCGAGCATTGGCATGGGACAACACCTGGGCACTCGAGACCACCTGGCATGGGACAACACCTGGGCACTCAGGACCATCTGGCATGGGACAACACCCTGGGCACTCGAGACCACCAGACATGGGATAACACCTGGGCACCAAGACCATCTGGGCACTCAAGGCCATCTGCACGTGTTACCACATACACTCTGAGCACTGAAGCCAGCGTCTACTGTTGCCGCATATGTTGGGGCAATGTCCGCTCCCCTGCTCTTGCACAAGACGGGCTGCAGCCTCATGGCTAACCCTTCAAGGGTAAACCCTTAACCCTATCCCTAAAACCCTTTCCTGCAAAACTCGCCCTAGCTCAGGCCACTTAGGTCACTAAAGGTCCGTTGACCTAATTCTGCCAGAGCCTCTCAAAGTGCATGCAGGGGCGCGTGCTGCGCTGCCGTTGTGCTGCATGCCTATGCGCTGCTAGAGAGGATGATGAACACTTGTTCCATCTCAAAGGCTTGCCACTCTCACTCAAAGACATGCGTGCCGCACCTCATCCACGTGCTGCTTGAGGTTGTCATACATTTGCTTGACTTGCTTGGGGTGCCTGTTAGTCTGGTGCGCAGGGTAGCAGAGGGAGCAGAGACAAAATGAAAGAGGTGCCTTCATCTCAATGCAAAGGGAAGCACAGACAGAGAGAGAGAGAGAGAGAGAGAGAGAGAGAGAGAGAGAGAGAGAGAGAGAGAGAGAGAG
>LFCJ01002084.1_pt1 | contig 14321 bp, 21 predicted proteins | sample 643141 | NCBI WGS metagenome assembly LFCJ01 (sample SAMN03766243, study PRJNA286221) | soda lake metagenome | biome: soda lake; feature: Kulunda steppe; material: water; isolation source: sample B1-Br-g2 brine of Lake Bitter-1 | place: Russia: Kulunda steppe | collected 2010-07 | reverse complement strand
TCCGTTTCTCCAGTTCGCGTTTCACCGTATTACTCACACGGATCTGCTCATCAGCCGTTCCCATCTTGCGTTGACATTCGCGTTGACGCTACTTCGGTCTTTGGTTACTCTCGGTCCGACAACCTCGTCGAGAGACGATCGAAGCGCTCCTGTGCAGACTCCTTGCGAGACTGTGTGACTTCAGGGAGATATTCGACTTCGCGGAGTTCGTTCGCTTCAACGGCAATCTCGAGAACTGCCCCTTCGTGCTGAGCCTCCGGTGGCAGCGTCGTTACGTCGACGTCGAGTTGGTCGACGGTCTCGTCGTCCTCTTCGAGCAAGAGCACCGCTGTCTGTCCGTCGACGATCCGATCGAGCGTCGCAGTGTAGGTTTCGGTCATTAGCCGACTAGTGGTGCTGCAGGCACGTCAACCGGGTGGGTGAGCGAGGCCTGTGTGTCCTCATCGTCAGCTGGTTTCTCATCGAGGAGATCCGAAGCCTCAGTCGAGAATTCGTGTTCCGTCTCGAGTTCGACATCGCTTCCGTCAGTCGTGAGGACGACGTCGCCGTGAACGGCGGTCCAGTACGTCTCAATTCCTCGATCGGCGAAGTTCTCGAGAACCTCGTCGTGTGGATGCCCGTACTGGGAGTCGTACGCACTCGAGATGATCGCCACGTCCGGTGTCACCTGGTCCATGAACGGCGTTGTCGAGGACGTCGTCGAACCGTGGTGGCCTGCCTGGTAGACATCTGCCTCGAGGTGCTCTCCGTGTTCATCGACCATCCGTTCTTCAGCGTCGGCTTCCGCATCGCCGGTAGTGAGATAGGAGAACTCACCGAACTCAATAGAGAGTGCTACACTGTTATCGTGAAGGTCTGAACCCGAGTCTCCTTCGGGCGGGTTGAGTACGTCGACGTTCGCGTTGCCGAACTCGATGTGATCACCCTCTTCGACGACCAGAAGTTCGACATCGTGGGCTTCGATGGCGTCGAGATATCGCTCGTACGTCTGGCTCGTGTGGGCGACGCCAGAATCGTAGGCCGCGCCGATGCCGTCCCGTTCGGTTTCATAGTGCTCGATAATCGCGTCGTGACCGCCGATGTGGTCAGCATGCCCGTGTGTTGCGACGAGGTGGTCGATTCGATCGATGTCCTGGTCCTCGAGGTACTCGATCACGTCAGCTCCTGCTTGGGGCCAGTCACCGGAGTCGATGAGCATCGTCTCACCAGATGGTTCGATCAGGAGTGTGGCGTCGGCTTGGCCGACGTCGATGTGGTGGATCTCGAGTTCACCGTGAACATCGGCATCATCACCAGAGTCTGATTCACCCGTTTCGCTTTCGTCGGTCGCTTCTGGACTCGTTTCGTCTTCTTCGGCTACTGTATCGTCTTCGGCACCGTCCGAATCGACATCCTCGAGGTCATCATCTACGTCAACTGTCGGCTCACCGTTCTCTGTCCCAGTTCCATCAACACAGCCCGCAAGGACGAGCATCGCTGCGACGAGAGCTATCAAGAGAAGTCGTTTCACTACCTGTGTGATTCGGTTGCCACTACATGATCGTTCGGGATTCAATGAGGAAGAGCAGAGATCTAGGCGCTGAAAGCCCCTGACGTGCTCGAAGTACATCGTATGTCTGGCCGGCCGTTGAGATGGGAGTTCACCGATACAATCACATGTGGCTCACATCGTACACACGAAAAGGGCTAAGTAAGCTGGCTCACAATGTACACATAATGAGTAGTGATAAAAAGCGCGTCCAGTTCCGAGCGCCGCACCGGCTTATCGATCGAACCGATGCACTCGCGGACGTCCTCGGAGAGGATCGGACGGATATCCTCGTGACTGCGCTCCGGGAGTACCTCCAGGAAGCCGCTCACGACGACATGCTCACCCAAGAAATCGCGGCCGCCTACTACGACGATGAGATTTCCTTTGAGCAGCTCAAAGCACTCGTCGGCGCTGAAGAGGCGGCGAATCTCCGGGTGTTGAAACAGCAACTAGACGAGGACTTCATCGATGAGGTCGCCGACGCATAGATGTCACGGCTTATCGCAGACACCTCCGCCCTTGTCAGTCTCGGGATCGTTGCTGACGACAATCCCGATCCACTCTCGATCTGTCTGGCCCAATACGAAGTGGTCGTCCCAGCAGCGGTCATCGAAGAACTCCGGGAGATCGCCTCGTATGATGATGCGCACGGTCGTGCCGCAACCGTCGTGCTCGACCAAACAGGTTCGCTCGAGACACGATCGGTCGACCTTGACGCCGAGTTTCCTCTTGATGACGGCGAGAACGCTGCTGTCACCCTCGCGAACGAACTCGATGCCGCACTGTTTCTCTGTGATGAGTTTAACCAACTCGGCTTGATCCACGCATCACTCGCTGATACCCGGCTCGTGACGACTCCGACCTTGCTCTCAGTTCTCGTTCGAAGCGAGCAGCTGTCAGATTCCGATGCTCAGATGCTCCTCGATGGAATCAGCAACGCCCGTAGCTGGGACGCGAACAGCTACGTTCAGCGGGCTCATTCGTTGCTTGAGGAACCCTGACTACCTCCGTGGAACCGTCTGTGAGACTGTCCCGTCGTTCATCTTTAGTCAGCGAGGAAACCCCGCCGTTCACGGTAGTTGCCGAACCATTCTCTGACTATTGTCAAAATACCCGATTGTATCAGACCTATCGATTTATTTAAATTAGGGATTATATCGAGTCAGCCACTCAGGGATAGTTCACCCCACAATGAACTGGTGAAAACCAACTCGGCGTCTACTGTTCACGGCGGGGAGGAATCGCGTAAATCACGTTGGGGAACCGCCGACGAAAGCCGGCTGACTCCCCGACGGAAACGGTACTAGTATAAATGTGGAGTGTCACATATGAAGTATGGCGGAGATACGTCGCACCGTCGTCGTCAAACTCGACGTAGACGACAGCGACGCGACTCTCCTCCACGAAACCGTCGAGGAGTATCTGTGGGCGTGCAACTACGTCGTCCGCGACGCATGGCAAGACGACTACAAACTCACCTCCAAGACGAAACTCCACGAACGGACGTATTCAGCCGTGCGGGGCGAAACGAGGCTTCAAGCGAACCTCGTTCAGTCAGCACGGAACAAGGCAGCCGAAGCCATAAGGGGCGTCGTCGCCCGATGGAAAAACGGCAAGAAGGCGTCACAACCGCACTTCACGACACCTTCGGTTCGCTACGACAAGCGAAGTGCAACCTTCCACGACGACTACGTTTCGCTCTCGACAGTCAACGGGCGTGTCGAAGCCGAGTATGTCCTTCCACCGGAAGGCGAGAATCCGCATACGAAGTACCTGCGAAACGACGACTACGAAGTGACGGGGGCGACGTTACAATACCGCGACAAGACGGATACCTTTTACCTTCACATCGGAACGAAGGCCGACGTGGAGTCCGAGATACCGGGCGAAGGCGACACCGAGCACAGCACAGTCCTCGGCGTCGACCCCGGTATTGAACAAATTGCCGTCACGTCGACCGGGATGTTCTGGAACGGAGCCTACCTGAACCATCGTCGGCGCGAGTACGAGCGGGTCCGTGGCAACCTGCAACAGACCGGAACCGAGTCGGCTCACCGAACCATCGAACAGATAGGCAACCGCGAAACGCGGTGGGTCGAGGACTATCTACATCGAATCTCGAAAGCGATCGTTCAAGAAGCCATCGTGCACGGTTGCGACACCATCGCGTTCGAGGAGCTAACGGACATCCGCGACCGGATGCCTCGGGCGAAGAAGTTTCACGCATGGGCGTTCCGACGCTTGTACGATTACGTAGCGTACAAAGCGGAAGCCGAAGGAATCGAAGTGACGCAGATTGATCCGGCCTACACGAGTCAGCGGTGCTCACAGTGTGGGACGACGCTTCGGGAGAACCGTCCGTCGCAAGCGGAGTTCTGTTGCCAGAAGTGCGGCTACGAAGCCAATGCGGACTACAACGCGGCGAAAAACATCGGATTCAAGATGCTCCGTGCGGGGCAAAAGTCTCCGCACGGAGGGGCGACACGTCACCTCGCCCTGAAGTCGGGGACGCTGAATGTGAATGGCGAGTATTCGCCTGCCGAGTAGTTTCGGCCAGAACGGGAGTCCACCGACAAGCTCCGCCCTTTAGGGCGGAGAAGGTGACCTACTTTCAATACTCGCGCGACTCTCGAGACAGATATGGAATGTCCTGCGTGTGGTGGTCCGGTTACGCTCGAAGTCGGGCCAGACCAATCACTTTCGACATCACTTACTGATGCACTCCTTGCGGCTGATGAAGACGCGTGCATCGACATCTCACGGAACTGTTGGGATTGTGGCTGGCAGGAGGTGCGACAGATTCGCGTCGAATCAATCGATACAACCGACGGGGACAAGGTCGCTGTGAAGCGGACATCTCTTATCGAGGAGATCACCGATGAGCTTGCGGAGATTGAACGTCTCGCTACACTCAAGGACACGCTCGCTGAGGTCCGCCGGCAACAACGGATGGAACCATCCACAGATAGCACGGAAGACGGAACGACAGAGTGAGTAACGATGTGCGATAGCGATGTCCTCTACGCTGTTCGCGAACACACAGGAAATCCCGAGCACCCATCGGTAAATGATGTGATCGGACTCGTACTCGAACGAGCACAGAACCCACGGGAAGATCACCAAGACGCTCACTTCGACGAAGCGATGGCGGCAGTCATCGACAGAAACGGAGAGGATCCAGTCCGGACTGTGATCCACCGCGTTCTCGTCGAACACTACCCGTTCCGTACTGCCACAGTTGACCTCGAGATGCGCAACATCGATGGCGTTCGAATCGGAACGACAGCTGGCTGGTTCCTCGAAGAGCTAAACGCAGATCAAGACAGCTAAACCTGCCATCAAAAGCCCCTGACGCGCTCGAGTCCCGCGACCCGCTTCCACCTATGCACAAGCTATGTGCATGGTGCGAAAGCGTTATTCGCCTGTGTGTATAACTTGCACATGTAATGAGTGCAAGTGACGAACCTCGACGTGTCCATTTCCAGTCTCCGGAGTATCTCGTCGAGCGACTAGATGCTGTCGCTAGCCTCTTCGATAAGGACCGAACAGATCTACTTGTAGAAGCCATCCGCGAGTATCTCGAAGACACAGCGGAGAGTGAAACGTTCCAGGACTTGGTTGCTGAACGATACTATAACGACCAACTCGAGTTCGAGACGGTCAAGCAACTCGTCGGTGCAGAAACCGCACAGCGACTTCGCCTCCTCAAAGCAGATTTGGAGAGTGAGCCGTTCGATCTTGCGCCACCGGGTGACGTCGACATCTATGCTGGTGAGACCACAACGGTCGATTCCACGAACACGTCTGACACGGCCGACGAGAAATGAGTGGCGAGTTAAGACTTCGAACAGTAGTCGCCGATACGAGCGCACTTGTGAGTCTCGCCGTACCTCGAGCCGATGAACGATACGATACAGATACGTCACCAGATCCGCTCCAGTATCTGCTCACCTCGTGTGAAGTCTTCGTTCCACCCGAAGTCGTTTCAGAACTCCGTGATATTGCTCAGTATTACGATATCCATGGGGCGGCGGCGACGAACGTTCTCGCTGCTCGAGACTATTACGCTGTCGAGAACCCGTACGAGCGATCGAACACTCCTGAATCACGCCCGACATTCGGGCTTGACGATGGCGAAACAGACGGTATCGTCCTTGCGAACGCACTCGAGGTCGATGGCTACCTGACCGACGAGTTCGGCGGGACGAACTTCGCACTCGTACATGCCGTGCTCACCGGTCCACGGATCATCCCAACACCCAGGCTCATCTGCGACTACGCTCGCAATGGCCACATGAGCCACGAAGAGGCACGAACGCTTATCGAGTCTATCAGTCCGCATCGAAGCTGGGAAAACAGTCCCTATGTAACTCAACTTTTCTCTCTGTTAGAGTGAACTGTTTAACACACCGATGACGTCCGACAGTGGTCCTCCGGGAAAAGTCGACGAAGAGGTTCGCCAGCTGTATGAGCGATATCAGTCCGCCAAGAGTGACGAAGAACGTCACGAGATTGCCCTCGAAATGGGGAAACTTGACGGACGTCGGCACGCTGAGATCTACAAAGCTCTCGAGGACGAGTGACTCTCTCAACTCCCCCCTTTACGTGAATCGCCTCGGGATCATGCTTCGAGACACTCGGCCTGCTTTTTCTGTAGAGACTGAAAGCCCTGACACACTCGAGCCTCACGTCTTGCTGTCGACTAATATATTAATTATTTCTACCACTTTTTTATACCTCGTTGCGCAAAATCAGACAGTGTCCGAAATATCGAAACAAGATATGGGCCCTGTCGTGAACTACTCCGCCCTACTCGCCTGCTAACACAGGCTCCTTGAGGGCGGAGCTTCCTGCTTCAACGACGTTGTCAGACTGAGCACTTACAGCCAGTCGTCTGGCAGCTCATCGGCGTGATTTCGCATCAGCTCAAGGAGTGGACGGATTTCATCGAACCTCGGCCCTTCACCACTTCACCAGCGTCTCTATTCCAGCGAATGAACCCCGCCTCTTCCAATGAAGGGAGATGTACATGGTTGAAATCTATCTGAAGAGCCTCTAACGACTTTTCCCCTCGTGAACGTCCTCTGGCACATCTACGTTATCCCGTTGTGGATTATGGTCGAGTAAGGCGATGAGCAGTCTGCGACGGTGGATGTTCGATAACGCCTTGAAATACTCGTCCATAGTCTCTATTATTGAGGTACTTGCGTATGTGTGCTATGTACTAACATACTATATCCCTTTGGACTGATTATTTTGAAGCCCGTGCGAAGCCTTCTATGACACTTTTATTCCATGAGTCAAAGAAGAAATATAGACGTTGAAAGCCCCTGACGCGCTCGAGTCCCGCGCCTGGCGAGACGCGTGCGTCTCGCTGGCCTTCGCTCGCGCTCGGACGCGAAAACGGCTTAAAACTGGCCGCTCGCTCCGGTTGAAGCGCCGCGCGCTACTGGTTGGATCTGTCAGCGGCGCGTCTCGCTCGCGCCCTAACGGGCGCTTGCGAAGGCGCGAGCGAGACGCGTATGATGGAACGGTTGAACAGCGAAGAGAGCCAGGGCTGGAGAGTCGTGGTGTCGGAAAGACGCCGAGTGAGCGCCTTTGGAACTGAGATTCCAATGTCTAGTAAGCAGTCGGTTAGCAAGGTTGTTTCGGTTGATGAACAAGCGTACGAGCAGGAAGCGGGTCGAGCGGAACACGAGGACGTCGTCGACGAGACCCCAGAGTTCCGGGCCACGGTGGAGATGGAGATTCAGGCGAAGGTCGATGCAAACCACCCAGACGGGATCGTCGACACGAGCGAGGATCGAATCTACGGCGTAACTCTAGCCCAGGAAGAGCGCATTCGAGCCAGAGAGGAAGAACTCGAGCAAATCAGTGCACAAGCGGCATTCGGTCGACAGGAGGGACGAGCAAAGCAAACGAGAGCGGCGGTTGAGCGAGCGCGTCGTGAGAAGCGGCCGGTCAAAGAAGTCGATCCCCGTGAGAAACTTGGACGAGTGGGGCTGAAGCAGGTCAACCAACAGGCACAGCGGCTGGCCGAGGACGTCAGTGGCGGTTACACACGAGCGGTCATCGCGAAGCGGATCGCAAGTCGAATCCTCAAGGGAGAAGAGCTGTTCGAGGCGGTGATGGATACGAAAGAAGAGATGCAACACGAAGCAGGGACGGTCGTGCCGATCGGGAGGCTCGAGGATATCAGACGAGGCGAGGTCACTGTGGAAGGTCGTGTGATCGAGTTGTGGGAGCCCTCGAGTCCGAGTATCCAACAGGTGGGATTGCTCGAAGACGAAACTGGCCGAACGAAGTTCACGATCTGGACGAAGAGCAATCAGACGATGGTTCGTGAGGGTGAGCGAGTGCGGTTCAGGGCAGCGGCAAAGAACTGGTACAATGGACGGTGTTCGATCGCGCTGACTCACTGGTCGGAAATCATCTTCCCAGAACGCGGCCGCTGGTGGGAGTAGTCGAACAAGCTCTCTTTTTTGCTGGTGCCCGATCACCCACTACCCACCTCCCCTCCCATCTCCACGTTCCGGGCTGCTCACGACCTACGGCCGTGTCGCTGCCGGGCTTTCGAATGTTCTCATCATATATCGTACCCAGTGTTTAACCCTGTAGAACAATTCATTCTGAGTAATGGAACGCCTGACCCACCAGAAAGAGCGGGATGATAAAACTGAGCACGAAACCACTGGACAAAAGGGCGTTCGATCCTGTCCTGAATGTGATTCAACGACGCTCGCGAGAAGTTCGGATGGAAGCGAAATTAGCTGTGAGGACTGTGGATTGATTTTGGAAGAGGAGACGATCGATCGGGGGCCAGAATGGAGGGCGTTCAATGCAGCCGAGCGTGACAACAAATCACGCGTTGGTGCGCCGACGACCCAGACGATGCATGATAAGGGGCTGACGACGACGATCGACTGGAAAAACCAGGACGCCTACGGACGATCGCTTTCCTCGGACAAACGCTCCCAGATGAATCGGCTACGGAAATGGCAAGAGCGGATCCGAACCAAGGATGCTGGCGAGCGAAACCTTCAGTTTGCGCTCTCTGAGACAGATCGGATGGCCTCGGCCCTTGGCGTTCCCCGTTCTGTTCGAGAGGTTGCAAGCGTTCTCTATCGACGCGCACTCGACGAGGACCTCATCCGAGGACGCTCAATCGAAGGTGTGGCTACCAGTACGCTATACGCAGCTTGTCGGATGGAAGGAATTCCACGATCCCTCGATGAAATTGCGGCCGTCTCGCGAGTAGACCGGATGGAGATTGGACGAACCTATCGATACATCTCACAGGAACTGAACCTCGAGATGGAGCCTGTCGATCCCAAAAAATACGTCCCCCGCTTCTGTTCTGAACTCGAGCTTCCCGAAGAGGTACAAGCGAAAGCCAACGAAATCATCGATACGACGGCCGAGAAAGGGCTGCTGTCAGGAAAATCACCGACTGGATACGCCGCAGCGGCCATCTATGCCGCTGCCCTCCTCTGTAATAGCAAAAAGACTCAGCGAGAAGTCGCTGACGTGGCTCAAGTAACCGAGGTCACTATTCGAAATCGATATCAGGAGCAAATCGCCGCAATGGGGATTCACAGCTAACCCTGATGATTGAGAACCAGTTTATAAGTAATAGTCCTCGCGTTCGATAACTTCAGCGAAGGCGACGTTTTCTTTCGCATCCGTGATTTTGATGGTCACCCGTTCACCCTTCTCCGTATCGGGGACGATAATCACATATCCCCGTTCGACGCGAGCAATTCCATCACCTTGCTCACCGATACCTTCAATGTCTACAGTTCTGGTTTCGCCTTCCTCAACAGGCGGCTCTGGATAGCCCACTTCTCGTCTCTGTGTACTGTCCTCGTCGGGCGTGGATTGTGTTTCAAGCAGTGCAACGCGGTATTCTTCGCCCTCTTGAAGATTTCCGGTTGCAATCTCAGAGTCGGGAATTTCGATGACGTAAGAATCACGTTGTTCTGTCACGCCAGCACTGAACAGACATAGTAGGTTGTCGGGAATCTGCATCAATAACGCTCCTTCTTAAAGAGCTATTTGGACAACCTCTTGAGACCGTCGATAACAGAAGTTCTTGGTACCGAGCGATCGAAGCGGGGAACTCGAAGCCGAAGCGGTGGGCTACATCGTCGATCGGTACTTCGGATGGGATACGAGCGGTTCAGCGTTCTAGCTTGCTGCGTGGGAGGGAGATGATTCGGAGGAGACTCACGATCGACTCGAGCGCTTAGCTCGACTGCTCAGAAGATCATCGACACTGTTGACCAAGTGACGAGCGATGGATGAGCGACCGCTTCTGCTCGAGGTCGTTGAAGCACTTGAGGAACAAGGACTCGATCGGAAGGAGTACCAGCTGCAACGGGTGATCGATATCGTGGCACTCGAGCAACTCGTGAACTCAACGAGATCACATGCTGAACTCGAATGAGTCAAACCGGCCTTCAAATGTGAGTGTGTTTTCCCTGTAACAAACACTCAAAACAGCCATGGGTCCACGGAACCAACAGTGATTTATGTCGAACGGTACCATCGATATCGATACATTCGAGAATGCCGACGACGATGAATTCGAGGAACGAAACGACACCGAGCGGATCGTGCTGTTCCTTGATGAGAACGACGACCGGGCGTGGAAGGCGGCGACGATCGCTGACCAACTCGATCTAGAGACGGACGCTGTCAGTGCCATCCTCTCGCGACTAAAGGAACGAGGTCTCGTGCGACACAAGCGCCCATACTGGGCGATCACAGACAACGAGGACCGGCTTCGAGCCGCCTACCGGCTTCATCAGCACCACCAGACTGCAGACGAGCAGTACGGCGAAGAGGATCTCGAGGAGTTGAAAACTGACGAGATGGAGGAAGTGCGGTGACCGCGTTCGAGGAACTGGAACGCGGCGACATCATCTGGGGGACCGATCCGCTCTCGGACAAAGGCCGTCCGATGCTCGTTCTGGGAACACCTCGATTTCCGAACCACGGCATACAGCTTATTACCGTCCTGATATCCACGAAGAATCACTCGCACTCCGGGACGACGACTACGAAGGCGAGCCACTCGGGGAACAAAGTCACGTCCTTCCGTGGTCGCTCGCGACCCTCAACAGTGCGACAGGGATAGAATTCCACATGACTTCTCTAGTCGACGAACGCACCGAGGACGCGGTCACACAGTCAATCAGCTACATTTCCACCTGAGCGATCCGTGTTGTCGTCAACGGTGATACCGGGCAATAGAAGCGTGACGTCGGAACCGGTGAACTACTCTGCTCTACCGCGCTTGGGCTTACCCAGACCCCGCTTGTTGAGGACGGGGCTTTCGTCTCCTTACTCATCTCCCGTACCATCTAGGAAACCATAGGTTCCTAGTGAGAAACTATAATTGTCTCAGTGCTGTAGGCAGGATCAGAGCAATGACTGACTCTGAACGAATTTGGGAGGGGGATGTAAACGACGCTGTTCGCGAGGAATGGAAAGCTGAGACAGCTCCGTTCGATCGAGTCAAAGAGGTACTGCTAGCGACGACGACGTACCGCTATGCGAAATCGATCGCTGAACGCGCTCAAGTAAGTGAACCGAGCGCTCGGAAGCACCTGAATACACTTGCTGACGCCGGTCTCGCAGAAACCGACGATACTGGACAGGGAACGAAGTACAAGCGGTCCCGGGAAACAGTTGCAATGAGTCGAATCCGGGAACTGCACTCGGAACTGACCAAACAGGAACTCGTTGAGGGGATTCGCGACCTGAAAGGGAAAATTAAAACATACCAAGAGGAATACGATGTGACTGATCCTGATGACCTGGCTTTAGCGCTTGATTCCGATGCCGGTGAGGGCTGGACTGCAATCTCGAGGTGGAAGGCGCTCGAGGAGAATCTGAAGCTAGCCCAAGCAGCACTCTCATTGTACGATTTCGATCCGGACAGCGAACGTGGGAGCGAGGCAACTCGTTCTAACGAACAAGATTCATCTCAAGGTGCGTTTGCTGGCGAAACAGGGAACCTCTCAGCGTAGCCGATGAACGACGATGATTCAGCCGGCATTCCTCCAGCAGAGCGGTCAGCCGACCTTGATGTGCCCGATGTCACAACGATGCGTCTCATTCGTGATATTTTCACCCAAGAAGAGCCTCTCGTTGAGACGGCCACGTTCGATAGCGTGCTTGATCCACAAGAGATTCGAATTCAATTCTCTGATGGCATCGGCAATGCAGACAGGTGTCGATTGGATAGTACGTGGTACAAGTCAGGTGCATACCGGTTTCACTACATCGATGAAACTGGCGTGAACTGGCGATTCGACAATCATCCAAACCCCCACTCCTCACTCAAACATTTTCACAAGCCACCGAGTGCACCGCCCGACACGGCAGAACAATCCTGTATTCGGGTAGCGGAACCGCGATTGGTTGCTCGAGCTGTGTTGAAGCTTTGGCGGAGAGCGTACGAAACTGATGACATCGCTGTCCTTAATATCGCCACCAATCCTCCGTGAACCTGCCGACAGAGACATAATCAAGAGACAACCGAAAAAATCGGCAAATCTCTTCTGACTCGATCGAATCTCTTCCACTAACTGTCTAGTAGGTTTTTTGAGACCCGCTGATGGCCAGCGGTCTTCTCGAGTTCGACTCGAGGGACCTGAAGTGAACATGGCTACGAGCAACAGCACCCGAGAAACGTTCGACGATTCGGATACCCGCCACGACAAAATGCACAGCACGATAGAAACGTGGCTCGAGGATCTCGTCTGTGAGGTCGACGATGCGGTCTCGAGCGACCAGTTCAGAGAGTGGCTCGACGTCCAGAGTGAGTTCCACGACTACTCTCCTCGAAATACACTGCTGATCAAGCTTCAGTGTCTGCACGCGACTCGAGTCGCTGGATACAGAACGTGGCAGAGCGAGTTCGATCGATGCGTGAGCGAAGGCGAGAAGGCAATCTGGATCTGGGCACCGATCATCGCGAAGAAGTGCCCCGAGTGTGGAAACTCATCGTCGTACCACGAACGGAGTGACTGTGAATACGACGAAACGGAATCCGGCGAGTGGAACAAGGGGCTTGTCGGCTTTCGGCCAGCACCAGTCTTCGATATATCTCAGACTGAGGGGGAGCCACTCCCGGAACTCGAGACTGAGGCAAACGGCAATACCGACGAGCTGGTGCCAGCACTCCTCGAGGCAGCGTTTGCCCTTGAGGTTGAGGTTGAGGTCGTCTCTTCTCGAAAATGGTCTCACGGCAGCGCCAAGGGCGTCTGTCAGTATCGTCTCGAGAAACAGCCACTCGTGAAAGTCCGTGATCGCGAAAATGAGGCTGATCTCGTCGTCACACTCGTTCACGAGTACGCTCATGCACTGCTACACGGTGGTCTCGATACTGAAGATGAACGGGCGAAACGTGAACTCGAGGCCGAAGCAGTCGGTTATATTGTCGGTCGGTATTTCGGGCTGGACACGAGTGGGTCAGCGTTCTACCTATTCGCGTGGGAGGGGGATGAGCCGGAGATACTTCTCGGTCGGCTCGGGCGTATTAGCTCGACTGCTCAGGAGGTCATCGATGTCGTCGAGAAGGGAATGGCCGAAACAAGCTGAAGAGAGCTCGGCCATTGAAGTCATATATCTGTCTTACAGGAAAGATATATGTGCTATGGCCTCGAAGAAGATATTATGACTAAACGATCAACCTCCCCAAACGATCCGTCAAAACAGTGGGATGCGGATCGGACAACGTTCCAGCGTGTCTACGACATTCTCGTCGGCATTACGGATCCCGTTTCTGCACAACAGTTTGCAGAGTGGGCTCGCTGTTCTGAGACCGGTGCTCGTCAGGCACTTGAGCAACTTGTCGAGATGGGAATTGCAGAACGAACAGGAAACCGACCGGCTCAGTATCAGCGTAATCCATCGTACTTCCAGTGGAAGCGTGTTGAAACGCTTGCACGCGAACACAGTGCAGGTGGGCTTCGTTCACGTTTGGAAGAACTCATTGAAGCAGACCAGGAGCTCCAGGAAACGTATGGGGTCCCCGATCCGGATGCTGTTGTCGTCTCTGATGAGCCTGTCGAAGATCACGAAGCGCTTCACAACCGGTGGGACGACCTTACAGAATGGCGTACAATTCGTCGAGACATTACAATCTTGAAACGCGCTGTTCAACGGGCTGAGTCATCAAACGATGGTCGAATCCAGTCGAAGACGTGACGGGGCGAGACGAAACGCCAAGCGGCCCCCTCGATGTTCCGACGCTCGAGGTCCTTGCACAGCGTGCAGCAACCCATCCGCTTGTTTCCACATGGGAATTCCAGCCTGATGCAATTTCTCCGCGTGTCCTCGAGCTACAGTTGGACAGAACACGGTATCCCTCGGTAGTACGTGAGGTTCGAATCGACATTCGGTGGTTTGTCGGAGGCGACTACACAGTCCATTATCTCGAGCTTCGTGAAGAGAAGATCTGGCAGTGTCGATGGGATCGGCACCCAAAACCAGAGGCACCTCGGGAACACTACCATCCGCCACCAGATGCGTCCGCAGATGTAGAGCAGTCCTCACTTGAGTCTGACCATCATCTGGATGTCCTCTTTGCCGTGTTGGAGTGGATCGAAGATCGAGTTCAGGCGTTACATGTATAGCCAAGGTACTTTTTGTTTGACATCCTCCTGCGCCTGAAGACGCAGGAATCCCGAGCGGTGGGAGTTTCAGGTTTGCAACCAAGGATGCCGCCACTTCACGGGAAGCCGTTTAACCCAGTCGTCGTGGTCGGTGGCTGACTGGC